>JACKQG010001395.1_pt1 | contig 33524 bp, 26 predicted proteins | sample 8237621 | NCBI WGS metagenome assembly JACKQG01 (sample SAMN15677084, study PRJNA649215) | marine metagenome | biome: marine; feature: Black Sea; material: saline water; isolation source: suspended particulate matter (SPM) from the Black Sea western gyre | collected 2013-06-09/2013-06-10 | depth...
CCAGGACGCCGGGGAATCGTTTGGTGATATCGCGTAGTTCGAGGACAGGAGGCATGAGACTTCTCCCTGAAGTGTGAGGATGTTGTGGGGTCTGGCTAAGCGATTGTGCTTTGGATATCCTGATCTGCAATATGTGCTGCGCGAAGAGACAGAGCACATGCGCCACGCAGCCTACACGAAACGCTCGCGAATCTCTGCGCTGACATAGTCGAGTACCGCCACGGTGATGGCGATGAACCAGACGGCAATGCCTGCCGAGCGATAGTCCAGCAAGCGGATCCACTGGATGAGCAGGAAGCCGATGCCTCCACCGCCCACCGCGCCGATGATGGTGGACATGCGCACGTTGATATCCCAGCGGTAGATGGTGAATGAAATGAAAGGTGGAAGCACCTGTGGCACCACCGCGTACATGATCGTCTGCAGCCGGTTGGCGCCGGTGGCCTGGAGGGCCTCAATGGGACCGGGATCAATGCTCTCAATGGATTCCGAGTACAGCTTTCCCAGAGCGGCGATGCTGTGCACCGTGAGGGCGATGATGCCTGCGAACGGCCCCAACCCCACCCACAGCACGGCGATGATGGCCCAGATCAGCGGCTCAATGGAACGGATGATGTTGAGCACCGTGCGAACCAGGACGTAGATGGCCATGGTGAGCGAGGAACCCCCCATCAGGTTGCGGGCGGCGAAGAAGCTCACGGGAACCGCCAATACGATGCCAAACAGCGTAGCCATCAACCCCAGGAAGATCGTCTCCACCATCTTCTCGATGGCCAGCTTCAACTCCGGGCTGGGCATGAGTCCGCCCACTTCGCTGACCTGCTGCGCCTGGATCTGGTGCATCTGAGTCCTCTTGGCTGCACTGGGAGGAATCAGCCGATAGGGCATAATGACCTGCAGCTCGAACGCCCCTTCGCCGTCGGTGGTGGTCTTGAGATATTCGCCCTCTTGCCGAACCCGGAATTCGTTGTTCATGGAGTCCTGCCACCAGATCTCCGTTTCCGTGTTGGGTTCGAAACCCCGGCCGCGTAGGGTCAGCGGCGTGCCCTCTACCATCTTGTACGATTCATCCTGATAGGACAACTCACCACAGGTGGGCTCCGCCACGACGTAAGGCTGGTCGGGCACTTCTTCCGGCGGCAGCGGCGGATTGTCATCACAGGGCACGCCGATATCGGCCGCGCCCATGAGCACGCTCTTTTCCCGGGTGACCGCTTTCTCCCACGGCCAGAGCACCTTGGTCATCGCCGGCACAGCATCGTCGAACTCAGTGACCAGCTTGTGTAAGTCGATCTTGGTGATCTGCCATCCCAGGGCGAAGAACAGAAGAACCACCAGCGCAAAGACGCCAGCGCCAGCGCGACGGCCTGGCCGGGCCTGCTGGTAGGCATCCCAGGCGATCCACAGCCAGAGCAAGATCAGCGCACCGGCCAAGGCAGCCAGGAGAGGCTGCAAGCTGATGGCCTTGCGAAAGATGTTCAGCGCTCCCACTTCTCGGCGGGCGGCGAGGTTCATGCGCCAGACCAGGAGCAAGCCGCTGCTGACCAGACTGACCAGCAGCAACAAGCCACGGCGAGCCTGTCGAGCCAGGATCTGACCCAAGCCAGGGACGAAAAGCGACAATAGCCCCGCGAGAGGAGGCGACACCAGGCTGGGCTGTACAGAAGGTTCTTTGGCGTACCGTTTCTCGGCCATGGTCAGGTACCCTCCTCTGTAAGTGTAAGCCCGGCGCTGACCCGCACTGCCTCCTCGCCGTAGATCTCCTTGAATTGCTCATCGGTCATGCGGCGAATATCCTCACGCGAGCCCCGGTACACCAACTCGCCATCGCGCAGACCAATGACCCGCGTGGAATAGCGTTGGATCAGGTCCAGGTAGTGCAAGGTGCAGAGAATGGTGATGTCGTCATCCTGGTTGAGCCGCTCCAGGTAGCCCAGGATGGAATGGGCCAGCACCGGGTCGAGGCTGGCCACCGGCTCATCGGCCAGGATCATGCGGGGCTCCTGCATCAGCGCCCGGGCGACGCCCACCCGCTGCTGCTGCCCGCCGCTCAGCTCGTCGGCCCGCTTGTGCGCCTGGTCGGCGATCCCCAGACGCTTCAGTGCCTGCCTGGCGCGCCCGTGATCTTCGGCGGGGAAGCGATTAACCAGGCTGGCCCAAGGGCTCACGTACCCCAAGCGGCCGGCGAGGATGTTGGTCAACACCGAGGAACGGTTGACCAGGTTGAAGTGCTGGAAGATCATACCGATGCGGCGGCGAATCTCACGCAGTTGCGGTGGCGAAGCGGCGGTTACGTCTACTCCATCCCAGATGATCTGCCCTTCGGTGGGCTCGATCAGCCGGTTGATACAACGCAAGAGAGTAGACTTGCCCGCACCGCTCAGGCCGATGATGACCAGGAACTCACCATCCTGCACAGTGAAGCTGACATCCTTCAGCGCCACCGTGCCATCGTTGTAGACTTTGGTCAAATGCTTGACTTCTAGCATACTCGCCCTCTGTCCAATGAAACTGAAATCATGGATGTAAGCTGCGAGGCCCGTCCGTTTGGCTGAACTCACGACGAAGCCTCGGGCCGCCACGACAGCGCCCGGGGATGGGCGCTAGAGCCTTGCATCAAGACCTCGATACTGAGAAGGGGGGACCGTTGTCCCCCCTTCTTCTGTTGATCGGTCAACGGTCCCTGGGGACCGTCATTGAGCTACTGCAGGTCCTCGATGTTCAAGCCCGAAGCGCTGAGCATCTGGCGGAACGGATCGTAGAAAGTATCGTCCATTTGCATCAGGGCCGCCCACTGATACGCCGTATCGAGAGCCTCCTTACCCTCGTCGGTCTCGGCGATCTTCAACAGCGCGGCGTTGATCTTGTCGCGCAGTTCTCGCGGGAAGCTGGATACATACTGCACACCGTCGTTGGGGATGTCCTCAGTGAGGGCGATGACGATGACCTGCTCCATCACGTCGGGATAGTCTGCCTCGATCCGCGTGCGGGCGTCCACGTAGGTGGCGCCGACGTCGCAATCACCGTTGTACACGGCGGAAGCGACGCCATCGTGGCTGCCAGCATCCACGACCTCGGCCAGATCGGTATCGGTGTCAATCCCCGCAGCACGCAGGGTGAGCATGGGGATGATCCAGCCGCTGGTGGAGAGCGGATCAGGCCGGCAGAAGGTCTTGCCTTCCAGGTCGGTGATCTCCTTGATGCCACTGTCGGCGCGAACGATGAGCTGGCCGTTGTAGGTGGGGCTGCCGTAGCGCACGGAGACCAGTTCCGCCTCCGCACACCCCTTATCGGCGGCCAGCACGTAGCTGAAGGTGGCCAGGGACGCCATGTGAGCCTTCGGTGGATCGGCGCACATGGCCTCGATGACGCCGGCGTACTCGGTGGCCACGCTGGTCTCGATGACCAGCCCGGTCTCCTTGTAGATCAGGTCAGCGACCGATTCGGCACCCGCCGCCACGCGCTCCATCTCGCCGGAGGGGACGAAGGACCAGATGATGGGGTTCTCCTCGGTGCCCAGATCACCCGCGGCGGGCGGCGCCGGTGGCGGCCAGCCCGTCGCCAGTTCGCCGGCGATAATGGCAGCCTGGATCTCCGCCAAGTCGGCCTTGATGTTGTCGGGCACCTTGTCCTCGAAGTCGTGGAAGGGACCCACGCCCACACCTTCATTGGCCAGGGTGGCGATGTAGTTATCGCCGCCGGTGAAGGTCCCCTCGACGGCATCCTTGATGACGCTGAAGACGGCCTTATCCAGCCGCTTCACGGTGCTGGTCACGAGGATGTCCTTCTCGTTGGGCAGGGTGTAGTACTGGTCCACGTCTACGCCGACGCCCCACTTGCCCCGCTCCTTGGCTGCGGCGATGCCGCCGTTGCCCGTCTTGCCACCCACGCCCATGATGATGTCGGCGCCCTCATCAATGAGCGAGTTGGCCTGGATCTTGCCCTGGTCGGGCGCCTCGAAGTCGCCGACGTAGACACCGGTGAACCCGACGTCCTTGCCGTACTTTTCGTTGTAGTACTCGACGCCGGCCTCGTAGGCGGCGATGAACTGCTCCACGGGCGGGATCTGCATGCCGCCGATGTAGCTTACCGCCGGGCCTTCAGAGTCCAACTCATCAGCCATGGCCGCTGCCAGATAGCCGACGGGGAAGGACGCCTCATCCACGTTGAACAGGATACCCTTCAGGTTGGTGAGGTTGGGATCGGCGGGGTAGTCCACGATGGCGAACTTGACGTCGGGGTACTGCGCGGCCATCTTGTAGGTGGCATCGCCCAGCAGGAAGCCCACGGTGATGATCATGTCGTAGCCCTGCTCGGCGAACTCGATGATGTTGGGCTCGTAGTCGGCCTGGGCCTGGGATTCCAGGAAGGCGGCCTCAACGCCCAAGGCGTCGACGGCGTCCTGCAACCCCTTCCAGGTGTTCTCGTTGAAGCTGGCATCGTCAATGCCGCCCACGTCCGAAACCATGCCGACCTTGAAGGCAACCTCGGGTGGCGCGGCCTCCGGCGGCCAGCCCGTGGCGATCATTCCGGCGATGATGGCAGCCTGGATCTCCGCCAGGTCAGCCTTGATGTTGTCAGGCACCTTGTCCTCGAAGTCGTGGAAGGGACCCACGCCCACACCTTCATTGGCCAGGGTGGCGATGTAGTTATCGCCGCCGGTGAAGGTCCCCTCGACGGCATCCTTGATGACGCTGAAGACGGCCTTATCCAGCCGCTTCACGGTGCTGGTCACGAGGATGTCCTTCTCGTTGGGCAGGGTGTAGTACTGGTCCACGTCTACGCCGACGCCCCACTTGCCCCGCTCCTTGGCTGCGGCGATGCCGCCGTTGCCCGTCTTGCCACCCACGCCCATGATGATGTCGGCGCCCTCATCAATGAGCGAGTTGGCCTGGATCTTGCCCTGGTCGGGCGCCTCGAAGTCGCCGACGTAGACACCGGTGAACCCGACGTCCTTGCCGTACTTTTCGTTGTAGTACTCGACGCCGGCCTCGTAGGCGGCGATGAACTGCTCCACGGGCGGGATCTGCATGCCGCCGATGTAGCTTACCGCCGGGCCTTCAGAGTCCAACTCATCAGCCATGGCCGCTGCCAGATAGCCGACGGGGAAGGACGCCTCATCCACGTTGAACAGGATACCCTTCAGGTTGGTGAGGTTGGGATCGGCGGGGTAGTCCACGATGGCGAACTTGACGTCGGGGTACTGCGCGGCCATCTTGTAGGTGGCATCGCCCAGCAGGAAGCCCACGGTGATGATCATGTCGTAGCCCTGCTCGGCGAACTCGATGATGTTGGGCTCGTAGTCGGCCTGGGCCTGGGATTCCAGGAAGGCGGCCTCAACGCCCAAGGCGTCGACGGCGTCCTGCAACCCCTTCCAGGTGTTCTCGTTGAAGCTGGCATCGTCAATGCCGCCCACGTCCGAAACCATGCCCACCTTGAACTTCTCTTCCGGTACAGGTGTCGGTTTGGGGGGAACCGGTGTCGGTTCGGGGGTGGCCCGTCCGCAGGCCGATACCAACAGCGAGAGCACGACCAAGCCAGTCATGACAAAAAACAGTAGTTTACGCATTTGAGATTCTCCTCCTCAATACATGTTGATGTGTGATGGGTTGGTTTGTAACCGGCCGGTGATGATTTTCGCATCGCAGGATGCGATCTGTTCTGATGTCGTCTTTTGACCACCCCCTTTCCACTGTTCGTCGGCACTGAGTTGTGAAACTTGCTGCACACACCGTTGTTCCCGCGATGGGTCCCCGTGCTGTGCTGTGCTTTGCCGTGATTGAGAAGTACAAATGGGCAGGAGCTTGCCGGGCACATTATAACTCATCCTGCGAATCTGGGCAAGTCAGGAGACGGATGTCGCAAATCAGGGTGACGAACCGCTGGCAGGGCTACTACGGCTGGTCCTACGCCCCGGCTGTCTTACTATCACGACAACACAATGCTTCCAGAGGGCGACCGCAAGGGTCGCCCCTACACATGGTGGTCTCCGTGACAATAAGACAGCAAGGGGGTCCTACGCCGCTGGAGATACAAGATGTGGGGGGAGCTCATGACCGTCGGCCTATGGCCTTCTCTTCCCTTCGGCCGGCGGCAGGACCTCGCGTCCGCGGCCGCCCGACTGGGCCGCTCCGATGACCCCTTCTTCCTCCAACGTATCAATGAGCCGGGCGGCGCGGGAGTAGCCGATGCGCAACCGCCGCTGCAACAGGGATACAGACGCCCGGTTGGCCTTGCGCACAACCTGCACCGCCTGATCGTAGAGGTCGTCCTTGCTGCTGGCTTCCTGCTCCCGTGCAATCATCTCTTCCCACAGTGGTTGTTGGATCATCTCCTGCGGACGGAAGGGTTGCGGTGGCATCCCCTCCGGCAAGGGCTCAGGAGCACGCACGCCTTTCCAGAAGCGCACCAGCCGCTTCAGCTCGCGGTCGGAGACGAAGCATCCTTGCAAGCGCGCCAGCTTGCTGGAATCCGGCGTCATGAGCAGCATGTCGCCGCGGCCCAGCAACCGCTCCGCTCCGGGCTGATCGAGGATCACACGGCTGTCCACCTGCGAGGTGACGGCGAAGGCGATGCGGGCGGGGAAGTTGGCCTTGATCAGCCCGGTGACCACGTCCACGCTGGGACGCTGCGTGGCGATGATGAGGTGAATGCCTGTAGCGCGGGCCATCTGGGCGATGCGACAGACGTAGCGCTCCACCTCGTCGGCAGCGATCATCATCAGGTCGGCCAATTCGTCAATGACGACGATGATGTAAGGCAAGATCGGCTCGCCGCGGCTGGCCAGCATCTCGTTGTAGCTGTCCAGATGGCGTGCCCCGGCCTTGTTGAACAGCCGGTAGCGGCGGTCCATCTCCCGCGTGGCCCAGCGCAGCACGTTCACCACCCGCTCCAGTTCCACCACCACGGGGGCGATCAGATGGGGGATGCCATTGAAGAGGGCCAGCTCAACCATCTTGGGGTCAATCATCAGGAAGCGCAGCGTGCGCGGCGTGTGCGTGCACAGCAGGCAGGTGACGATGGCATTGATGCACACCGACTTGCCCGATCCGGTGGCGCCGGCGATGAGCAGGTGCGGCATCAGCGCCAGGTCGGCGACGGCCGGCGCGCCGGATACATCCCGGCCCAGACCGATCTTCAGCTTTCCTTCGAAGGTTTGGAAAGTGTCCGATAGCATCACGCTGCCCAGGGAGACGAGGGAGAGTTGCACGTTGGGCACTTCCACGCCTACGATGTCCCGACCGGGCACGGGCGTCTCGATGCGGATGGGAGAAGCGGCCAGCGCCAGGGCCAGGTCGTTGCTCAGCCGGGCGATCTGGGAGACCTTGACGCGCGCATCTCTGATGCGCCCATCGCTGGTGCGGCGGGGGACGGTGCCCGGTTTCAGCCCGAACTGCGTGACCGCCGGCCCCTGGTTGGCTTCCACCACCTTCACCGGCGCGCCGAAGCTGGCCAGGGTCTCCTCGATGATGCGCGCCCGGCGGCGCAGGTCCTCGCGGCTGATCTCTTGCTCCGAAAACTCCTCCAGGATCTCCTCGATCGGCGGCAGCCGCCATTCCTGATCGCCGCCGATGACGCGGGGGAAAAGGCGAGGCTCGATGGTGCGCGGCGCGGCATCCGAAGGCCTTGTGGTCATGACCGGTCGCGTCTCCGGTATCGTAGGAGGCACCGCGGCTGCCCCTGGCGCGCCGCGCCACGGCCACAGCTTCTGCCACCAGCGCCGCCAGAAGGGGATCTGGCCGCTGGGCAGCGGTGCTGGTGGCGGTCCCAACTCGCGTCGCTGCCGCAGCCGGGCCACGGCGCGCTGCACGGCCTCGCCAAACTCCTCCAGGCTGACGCCCCAGACCAGGATGCTGCCCACCGCGGCGACGGCGAAGAGGATCAGCGCCGCGCCAGCTACCCCTAAGGCGCTGACCAGGCCCTGGCTGATGATCCAGCCCAGCAGGCCACCGCCGCCCTGCGCCTTGGCCAGGGCTTCGGGATCGGCGGGGTTGGCGATCAGGTGCGCTGCGGCCACGAAGACGAGAAAGAGCAGGGCCACGCCGGCGGGCCGCCGCAAGCGCACCTCGGCGTCTTTGGCCATGCGACGCCACACCAGCCAGGTGCCGATGAGACCAAACACCAAGGGGCTGATCCAGACGCCGACGCCGAAGAGCAGCTTCAACGCGTTCACCCACCAGGCGGTCACACTGCCGCGGTTGGCCGTGGGCAGGCAGAGCAGGGTGAACACCGCCAGCACCAGGAAGATGATGCCGATCACCTCGCCCCGCAGCAGTTTGGCCAGCGTGTCTCCAGCGCCGCCTCGTGTTTTGCCTCGTCCTCTCTTGGCCATTTTCCTGTCGTTTCAGTTTTGATGTCGTGGGTAGGGGCGCAGCATGCCGCCCTCTACTCGCTGTAGAACATGTGTGCCATTGGTATTATACCACAACCGCCCGAAAAACCGAAAACCGCCATGCTTACAGAAAGCTGGTGCTACACCTCCATGACCACCGGCAGGATGACGGGCCGGCGGCCGGTCTGCTGGTAGCAGAGCTCGCCCAGCGCATCCTTGATCTTGGCGCTCAGCACTGAGCGCGGCCCCACGTGCTCCAGGGCCTGCCACACCTGCTCGCGGGCCAGCTCGATCAATTTCTCGCTGTCGCGCATGTAGACGAAGCCTCTGGAGAGGATCTCCGGTTCTACCAGGATCTCGCCGCTGTCCATATCCAGGGCAACGATGGCCACCAGGAAGCCATCGCGGGACAGTTGGTAACGATCCCGCAGCACCACGCGGCCGACGTCGCCCACGCCCAGGCCGTCCACCAGCACGTGGCTGGCGGCCACCCGCTCTCCCAGATGGCAGGCATCCGCAGCCAGTTCCAGCGATTGCCCGCTCTCGACGACGAAGATGTTCTCGGCGGGAATGCCGCTTTCCTGCGCCAAACGGGAGTGCAGCACCAGATGCCGATACTCGCCGTGGATGGGCACGAAGTAGCGCGGCCGGGTCAGGTTGAGCATCAGCTTCTGGTCTTCCTGGCTGCCGTGCCCCGACACGTGCACGGGAGAGAGGAGGTGATAGTTCACATCCGCGCCGGCGCGGAAGAGGTTGTCAATGGTGCGGTTGATCAGTTCTTCGTTGCCGGGGATGGGCTCGGCGGAAAGGATCACCGTGTCGCCACGGTGCAGGGTGATGTGTCTCTGTTCGCCCATGGCCATGCGCACCAACGCCGACGTTGGCTCCCCTTGGCTGCCGGTGCAGACGATGGTCACCTGTGCATCGGGCAGGCCGTTCATCTCCTCCGGCGTCAGCAGTTCATCGGGATCAATGTCCAGGTAGCCCAGGTGGCTGGCCATGCGCATGTTCTTGATCATGCTGCGGCCCACGAAACCCACCCGCCGGCCATGCCGGCGGGCGGTGGCGATCACCTGTTGCACGCGGGAGACGTTGGAGGCGAAGGTGGCGATGATCACTCGCCCCGGTGCGGCGCTGAACACTCCTTCGAGGGCCTCGCCGACCTCCTTCTCCGAAGGGGTGAAGCCGGGCAGTTCGGCGTTGGTGGAGTCGGATAACAGCAGCAGCACGCCGCGGTCGCCCAGTTCCTGCAATTTGGCGAAATCGGTCAACTGACCGTCCACAGGATGGGGGTCGAACTTGAAGTCGCCGGAATGCACCACCAGCCCCACGGGGGTCGTGATGGCCAGTCCGACGGTGTCGGGAATGGAATGGCAGACGTGGAAGAACTCCACGCCGAACGATCCCAGCGACAGCACATCACGCGGCCTGATGGTGTGCAGCTCCACGCGATCCAGCAGGTGATGTTCCCGCAGCTTCACCTCGGCCAGGCCGAGGGTCAGTTGTGTGCCGTAGACGGGCGCATCCACTTTGGAGAGGACGTAGGGCAGCGCACCAATGTGGTCTTCGTGACCGTGGGTAAGGATGATGGCTCGCAGCCGTTCCGGCTGCTCCGTCACGTAGGAAATATCGGGGATGACGATGTCAATGCCCAGCATGTCGTTTTCGGGGAACATGAGGCCGGCATCAATGAGCAGCATCTCCTCGCCATACTCGAGGGCCATCATGTTCTTGCCGATCTCGCCCACGCCGCCCAGCGGCACGATTCGCAAACGCTCTCTTTCGCTCATAATCTCTCCGCCTTTGAGTTCGGAGTTCGGGGTTCGGAGTCTGGCGTCAAGTACCGAACCCCGAACGTGGAACGTCCCTTGTCTCCTTGTCTACTTGTGTACTTGTCTACTTGCTTAGAACAAACTCAACTGCTCGTATGTCTCCTCCGGCTCCGGCATCTCCATCTCCACTCCCTCCAGTTCCTCCAGCAGTTCGGGGATGCGTTTCATGTCCTCTTCGATCAAGGGACGCCAGCGAGGCTGGTGCAGGGCGGCGGCAGGGTGGAACATGGGGTAGAAGATCCGCCCTCCTGACCGCTTGGGCTGGCCGTGGATGCGAGAGATGCTGGCTCCTGGAAAGTAGCGGGCCATGGAAAAGCGGCCCAGGGTGATGATGATGCGCGGCTGGATCAGGTCAATCTGTTTGTCCAGGTAAGGACGGCAGGCAGCGATCTCGTCCGGCTGCGGGTCGCGGTTGCCCGGCGGCCGGCACTTGATGACGTTGGCGATGAACACGTCTTCCCGCTTCATGTTGATGCTGGCCAGCAGTTCGTCCAGAAACTTGCCCGCCGCGCCCACGAAGGGCCGCCCCTGACGATCTTCGTGAAAGCCTGGGGCCTCGCCGATGAACATGATCTGGGCATCGGCAGGGCCTTCGCCGGGCACGGCGCGGTTGCGCATTCGTCCCAACGGACAGCGCTGGCAGGCGGTGATTTGTCGGTTCAGAGTCTCCAGTTCTTTGGCTGCTTCGGACATCATATCCTCCCTGTGGGAAACGTGCAGGCCAACGCGCACGTGGCTGGATGTCTCATCATCACGACGCAGCTCGTGATGCCTGGTGCGTATGACGTGTCGCCTGCGGCGGAGGCAGGGCAAACTGCGCCTGTAGCCGCCGCCGCGCGGCCACCCGCCGTTTCTGCAACATGGCCCTTACGATCGGGGTGCGCATGCCTTCCAGGGTCATGATCAACCCATCTTCACCCGTGTCGCTGTAGTAGCGACGACGACGGCCGACCACCCGAAATCCCAGTTTGTGATAGAGCGTCTGCGCGGGTGTGTTGGAGATGCGCACTTCCAGGGTGACCAGTTCCGCCCGCAGCGCGGCGGCTTGCTGCACCACGCCCAGCAGGATCCACTCTCCCAAGCCGCGCCGCTGCCAGTCCGGGTGCGCGGCGATGGTGCCCACGTGCGCCTCGTCGCCCCAGAGCCAGAAGCCGGCGTAGCCCAGGAGCGGGGGCATCTCTTCGGCCCAGCCGCGCAGCACGAAGTAGTGGCTGTGCTGATCCTTGCTCAGGTCGTAGCGAAAGGCATGCGGCGACCACGGTGTGGTGAAAACCGCTCGCTCGATGCGCATGACCTCTTCGACATCACTCAAACGCATGGGCTCGATGGGCGGCGGCATCTGCTGAGCGGTCATGGCTTGGCCAGAAACTCCCGCACGTTGCTCTCACACCCTCTTGGCGATGGCTGGCTCATGCAGATAGAGGGGCGAAAGGGACGCTGGATCGTCCCGCTCGCCGCGCTGGTGGCGCGCCCAGGCCAGTTCGGCCAGATAGCCGGCGCGGCGCAGCGTCAGCGCCGGCGAGGCCAGCCGCGCCTGTTCGCCCAAGCCCTCCCGCAAGGCGGCGGCGGTGCTCGCTCCTATCTCCCCGGCGAACAGGGTCTCCCGCCCGGTGGCGGCAATGGCGGCCACAACCTCCTCGACGGGCGAGAGGCGATACTCCCCGTGGGGCTGCCACCCGGTTTGCCGCCCATCGTACAGCGCCCAGTAGACCCGCCCGCGGCCCGCCTGCACCACGGCGCAGACCGGCAGCGGCTGTCCGCGGTGCGGGTAGGCGACGACGTCCAGTGTGGGCACGCCCAGCAGCGGCAGGTCGTGGGCGACGGCCAGTCCTTTGCCCACGCTGAGGGCGACGCGCAGCCCGGTGAAGGAGCCCGGCCCCAGCGCCACGGCCACGGCAGAAAGCGCCTGCGGCGTCACTCCTGCCTGTTCCAGCATGTCCACAAGGCGCGGCATCAACTCCACGGTGTGCTGCTGCGCCGAATGCCAGGTGGCCTCAGAGAGCAGCCGCTGTCCATCGTAGAGGGCGACGCTGGCCAGACGGGTTGCGGTATCGAGAGCGAGTAACATGGAACTCGGTTTCAGGTTCCAGGTTCGGAGTTCGGCGTTGACCCCGAACTCCGAACGCCGAACCCTGAACTGTCAACTTCCGAACCTTTGCGCTTTCAAATCATTCAACATGGCCACGTGTTGTGCGCCGCAGGCCGCGAAGCGCAGGCCGCGGGTGGTGTGATCCACGTAAACCAGGGTCACGTTCAGCCGGTCGGGCGGCAGCAGGGGCTCGATGCGTTCGGCCCATTCCACCACGCAGATGCCATCGCCGCCCAACAACTCGTCCATGCCGATGGCCAGCGCTTCGGCCACGCCGTCTTCCTGGAAACGGTAGCAGTCAACGTGGTAGAGCACTGCGCCACCGGCCGTGCGATACTCGTTGACGATGATGAACGTGGGACTGGCGACCGGCTCCGCCACGCCCAGCCCGCGGGCGATGCCCTGCGTCAGGCAGGTTTTGCCCGCGCCCAGTTCACCGATGAGGGCGATGACGTGGCCGGGCTGCAAGAGCCTTCCCAGCCGCTCGCCGATCTCTTGCGTCTTGTCCGCAGTGCCGGTGATCAATTCCAGGGTGAGGTGATGGGCCAACGGGTATCTGGTTCCTTGCTGGATGCTCCAAGCTGGTCAGCCGATGAAGCCGCTGGAACCAACGAGCCCATTATACCTCGATTGGCGGTTGGAGACAACTGACGATCCTCGCTTCATGGTAGCGGTGCTGCTGTGCCATGCGATGGGCGGTTGACAGCTCAGCAGGGAGGTGGTACAATGCTGACAACGATGTCCACGACAAGGAGAACGATGCGCAAACTGCTGGTCGCCACTCACAACGCCGGCAAAGTGCGGGAATACCGCCAGTTGCTGGCCGATCTGCCGCTGGAGGTCACCTACCTCGACGCCGAGGGTATTGAGTTCGACGTGGAGGAGACAGGGGAGAGCTTCGCCGAGAACGCCGTGCTGAAGGCCACCGCCTATGCCGCGACCACCGGCCTGTGGACCTGGGCCGACGACAGCGGGCTGGAAGTGGACGCGCTGGACGGTGCGCCGGGGATACGCTCCAGCCGCTACGCCGGGCCGGGGGCCTCGGACGAGGATCGCTACCGCAAGCTGCTGCGGGAACTCGATGGCGTCCCCTGGGAGGAGCGCACGACCCGCTTCCGCTGTGTGGTGGCCCTCGCCACGCCGGAGGGGGAGGTGCGCGCCGCGCCCGGCCGCTGCGAGGGGATCATCGGTTACGAGCCTAAAGGCAGCCACGGCTTCGGTTACGACCCCGTCTTTTTCATGCCCGAGTTCGGTTGCACCATGGCCGAGCTGGCTCCGGAGGTGAAAAACCGCGTCAGCCATCGCGGGCAAGCAGCACAGGAAGCGAAACGGCTGTTGCAGGAGATGTTGGACGCGAGTGGCCAAGACTCGTTGGAGGTCTCCTGAAGCTGTTTCAGGTTCGAAGGTTTCAAGTTCCAGGTTCCTTGTTGACTTGTCGCCTGGCAGGGAGAGAAACCATGCACATACACCTGTTATCCAAAGCCGACGTGCAACAGGCCATCACCATGCACCAGGCCATCGAGGTGGTGAAGGAGGCTTTCGCCCAGCTTTCGACAGGGCAGGCCACGGTGCCGCTGCGCGTGCCGCTGGAAGTGCCGGAGCGGGACGCGGTGACCCTGTTCATGCCCGCCTACCTGGCTGCCAGCGGCGGGATGGGCGCCAAGGTGGTGTCCGTCTTCCCGCACAACGCTGAGCTAGGGTTGCCCACCATCCACGCTGTGGTGGTGCTGGTGAACTCGGCCACCGGTCAGCCACAGGCGCTGCTCGACGGCACCTATCTGACGGCGCTGCGCACGGGCGCGGTCAGCGGCGCGGCCACCGACTTCCTGGCCCGGCCCGACGCCCGCACGGTGGCCATCTTCGGTGCCGGAGCGCAGGGTCGCACGCAACTGGCGGCCGTCTGCGCGGTGCGGGACATCGAGCAGGCCTGGGTGTATGACACACACGTGGCGGCAGCGGAACGATACGTGCGGGAGTTGCGTGGACAGCCGGGCATGCCGCCGTGTCTGGACGTGGCTACCTCCCCCGCGGCGGCGGTGCGAGAGGCGGATGTCATCTGCACGGCCACCACTTCTCACAGTCCCGTCTTCGACAGCGGCGACGTGCGGCCAGGAACGCACATCAACGCGGTGGGCGCGTTCACGCCGGAGATGCAAGAGGTGGACGTGGCGGGACTGCGGGCGGGGCGCATCGTCGTGGACAGTCGTGAAGCCTGCCTGGCCGAGGCCGGCGATCTCATCATCCCCTTGCGCCAGAGGCTGATTACCGAAGCCGAGGCCTGGACGGAACTGGGCGAGATCGCCGCTGGCCAGTCGCCCGGACGTCAGTCTCTCGATGAAATCACCTATTTCAAATCCGTGGGCAACGCCGTGCAGGATGTGAGCGTAGGGCAGGCCGTGCTGGCAGCAGCGCGGCAATTGGGTCTGGGGATAGAAGTCGAGTTGTGAGGAAACAAGTACACAAGTAGACATGGAAACAAGAGGGCATCCTTGTCTACTTTGGTGCAAAGACCCAGATGAGTGCCAGGCTGACAGCGGCCACGAATCCGAACTCCAGCAGCACTCGCCGGGTCAGCCGCCGCAACAGCCCCTGGTATGCCACTCCCACCAACAGGTAGAAGCCGATCAGGAGCAGCAGCCCGCCCGTGAGGCCCGGCAGTCGCCAGTAGTTCAGAGCCCAGGTGGCTTCGCCCAACACCACGCCGACGATGAGAGCATAGAGGGCCACGAAGCGCAGGGGTTTCTCTGTGCCACGCAGCACCTCCACTGCCAACAGCGCGCTGATGCCCACGATGAGCGTGGCCGAGAAGAGGCTGCGGGCCCGCTGCCGGTACACGCCGAGGAAGAGGATCAAGACCGCGGCGTAGGTCAGCAGGTTGAGGGCGATGCGGGCAGGACGGTACCCTGTCCCTTCGGAGGCGATGGCATGGAACGTGGCCGCCAGGGTCACTCCCAGGACCACGGCGGTCAGGCCCAAGCCGGCCAGCCAGGTGAGGCGTGTGGGCGCTGTGGGCAGCAGGAGGGCGGCCACCAGGACCACCGCGCAGGGCAGGGCCCAGAAGACCCAGCGGTTGCGCAAGCGGCCGGCCCGCGCCAACGGGTGAGCCCGCACGACGGCCTCGGTAGCGCTAGTGGTCAGGGCGACCAGAAGCGCTCCCAGCAGCGTGTTGGCCGAAAGCTCCACGCTGAGAGGTGAGCCAAAGGCGATCCAGATCAGCGTGGTGCTGGGCATCTTCACCAGCAGCGTGACCGTCAGACCCAGCAGCACGATCCAGACGGCCACGCTGATGCGATCGCGGTAGTCTACCATGCCGCCATTCTACCTCGTTTGCCGCATTTGTCAACTGGGGGAAGTAGACAAGGAAACAAGGAAACAAGGAAACAAGTAGACAAGTGTCCCAACCTCTACTGCTTCTAATCTTCAATATCCAGTATCTAGTCCTCGGTCTGCTGGCGGGCGTGGCTCTCAATTTCATCGCCGATCACCTGATGCCCCGAGGAGCAACGTGCGGCTATTGCGGACGACGGCGGGATTACGGCGGGAACTGGGCTGTGGCTGCCTATCTGCGACGTGGGGGAAAGTGCATGGGCTGCGCGGCGGTGCTGCCGCTGCGCCCGGTGCTGGTGGAACTGACCTGCGCGGCGGGCTTGCCGCTGCTGTGGCGGCGGGAAGGCGTCACGCTGCAGGCCGCTTTCCTGGCTGCTTACCTGTTCATCCTTTTGCTGCTCAGCGTCACCGACCTGGAACAGCGCCGCATCCCCAACGTGGTCATCTATCCGGCGCTGGGGCTGGCGCTGATCGGCGCCTTCGTGCAGCCCCCAGGCGATTGGCAGAGCGCGCTGCTGGGCGGGACGGTGGCTTTGGCCTTCTTCTCGCTGCTGTACTGGATGGGGATAGGATTTGCGCTGCTGGTGCGGCGCAGAGTGCCGGCGCTGGGCGCGGGCGACGTCAAGTTAGCCACCTTCGTGGGGCTGGTGACCGGCTGGCCGGGTGTGGTTGTGGCTCTGGGGCTGGGCATACTGGCGGCGGCTGTTTGTGCTGCCGCGCTCATCCTCGTGCAGCTTCTGCGCGGGCAGTACCGACCGGGCCAGACGATGCCCTACGGCCCTTTCCTGGCCGCCTGGGCCGCGTTGGTGCTGCTGCTCTCGGGTTGAAGGCTCCAAAGTTCAAAGGTTCGAAGGTTCAGCCTGGAACCTGCAACCTTCGAACCTGAAATCCTTGAGCCTGGAACTTGCAACCGCCTACCCTTTCCGGTATACTGCCTGCCAGGTCGCCGGCGATACGTCGGCAACATCCGCGCCCTGCACGTCGCTGAGAGTTGGGACGTGCCTGCGGACACGCTGAAATACATGGACGACGAGACGCTGAAGGAGCTCCTGGAAACCCACCGGGTCAACCTGCGCCACCTGGAGCTGCAGAAGGCGCAGTACGGCGCGCTGGTTCCCCTGCACATCGTCAATCAGATCACCAGCACAGAGGGGGAAATCCGCCTGATCGAGGCCGAGCTACAGCGACGATCAGGAGGTTGGTGATCGGGGATCAGTTTCAGCGTAGCCATGAGGGTGCCTGCTGTGCCAGCGCCAGGCGTGCTCGATGATCTCCCGCAAACCGTAGCGCGGCTGCCAGCCCAGCAGGCGGCGAGCCTTGGTGTTGTCGGCCCAGATCATTGCCGCATCGCCGGGGCGGCGGGGGCCGATCTCCACCTGGAAATCGAGGCCCGTGACCTGCCGCACCACGTCCACGATCTCCCGGTTGCTGTGACCCCGGCCCGTGCCCAGATTGAAAGCATCGTTGGGATTGCCGGCGGCGAGATAGCGCAGCGCTGCCACGTGCGCTGTGGCCAGATCGTCCACGTGGATGTAGTCACGGATGCAGGTGCCGTCGGGGGTGGGGTAGTCGTCGCCGTTGATGAAGAAGCGAGGCCGCTGGCCCAGGAGGTATTCCATCAGCACAGGAATGATGCGGCTGGCCGGCTTGTACTCGTCGCCCAGGCTGCCATCGGCGGCGCCCGAGGCGTTGAAGTAGCGCAGGGCCACGTGCCGCAGCCCGCGGCTGACGCCGAACCAGATCAGTACCTGCTCAGCCATCAGCTTGGAGGCCCCGTAGACGCTCTCCGGCTTCAGGCTCTCCGTCTCCGTGACCGGCACGCTGTCCGGCTGGCCGTAGACCGCGCAACTGGACGAAAAGACGATGTCCTTGACACCATGCTCGGCCATGGCCGTGGCCAGGTTGACCGTGCCCTGGACGTTGTTGCGGAAGTATTTGGCCGGGTTTTCCATGGACTCGCCCACCTCCACGTAGGCGGCGAAGTGGATGACCCCTGCGATGTCGTGTTCGTCGAAGACGCGGCCGATCTGTTCGGGGTTGAGCAGATCGCCGACGATGAGCGGGCAGCCGCGCACGGCCTCCCGATGCCCGTACTCCAGGTTGTCGAAGACGACGACATCGTACCCTTGTCGTTGCAGTTCGGCCACGGTGTGGCTGCCGATGTATCCACTTCCGCCGGTGACCAGGATGGCCATGGGTTGTCTTTCCTTTCCGTGAGCTTTAGGGAATAAGTACACAAGGGAGCACATCCTTATCTACTTGTCTACTTGTCTACTTGTTTCCTTGTCTACTTCCCACCCCATTGTACCGCAGGAGGCGAGGATGTCAAAACAGAGCGCTCTCTCTTTGTTGCATACCCGTTTCGGCTTTGAGAGCTTCCGGCCTGGGCAGGCTGAGGCGTTGGAGCACATCCTGGCCGGACGGCACAGCCTGGTGGTCATGCCGACCGGCGCTGGCAAGTCCCTGATCTACCAACTGGCCGCCCTGCTGCGCCCGGGCATCACCCTGGTCATCTCTCCCCTCATCGCCCTGATGAAGGATCAAGTGGATGCGCTCACTGCCTACGGCGTGGACGCCGCGTTCATCAACAGCACTGTGAGTCGCACTGAGCAGCAGCGCCGCCTGCGGGCCATGTCCCAGGGAGCCTATCAGTTAGTCTACATCGCCCCCGAACGGCTGCGCAGTCGCGCCTTTCAGGGGGCCTTGGCTGACGTCGCGGTGGGGGTACTGGCTGTGGACGAAGCGCACTGCATCTCCCAGTGGGGCCACGATTTCCGTCCCGATTACCTGCACATCGGCCCCGCCCGCGAGACTATGGGCTGGCCGGTAACAGTGGCGCTCACGGCCACGGCTACGCCGCAGGTGCAGGAGGACATCGTGGACCGATTGGGTCTGGATGATGCCAGGCGGGTGGTCACCGGCTTCAACCGCCCCAACCTGACCCTCGAGGTGCGCTACACACCAGGTCCTGCCGACAAGCTGCGTGCGCTGCAAGAGCTCCTTCAGGAAACCGAGGGCGCAGGTATCGTCTACGTGGGCACGCGGCGGGATGCCGAAGAGGTGGCCGACTTCGCTCGCGACGTGATGGGGCTCAATGCCCGCTACTACCACGCTGGACTGGAGGCTGAGGAACGCACCGCTGTGCAAGATGCGTTCATGGCCGGTGACCTGCCGCTGGTGGTGGCCACCAATGCTTTCGGCATGGGGATAGACCGGGCCGATCTACGCTTCGTCATCCACTACGCGCTACCCGGCACGCTGGAGGCATACTACCAGGAAGCTGGCCGCTCCGGGCGCGATGGGTTGCCTGCCCGCTGCACGCTGCTCTATTCCCCCAAAGATCGGGCCTTGCAGGAGTGGTTCATCGAGAACGACGCCCCCAGCCTGGCGGAGTTGCGGGAACTGCACCGTGTCCTGGGTCAAGTAGCCGGTTCACAGGCGGCACTGGTGGATACTGACGACCTGGCTCTCACCACGGGTCTGAACGAGACCAAGCTGCGCGTGGGATTGAGCCAACTCGAGACCGCTGGAGCGATGCAGCATCTGGGGGACGAGGGGACGCGGCTCTGGGTGCGCGTTGACCGCCTGCGACGGGACGCACTGCAAGCCGCGGTAGCTGATGTTGAGGCCCGCCGCGACCACAAGCGTCGCCAACTGGCGCGCATGATCGCTTACGCCGAGGGGGATGGCTGCCGCCGTCAGGCCATTCTCACCTACTTCGGCGACCCGGGTCCGGCCGACGCCCCTGATTGTTGCGACAACTGTCGAGCTGACGCTGAGGCTTCCACTGAAACCCGCCGCGCCGAGAGCCAGGCCGAGTGGGCGGCACTGGTCATCCTGAGCACGGTGGCCGAACTGAGTTGGAACGTGGGACGCCAACGACTGGCACAGGTGCTCAAGGGCTCGCAGGCCAAGGAGGTCAAGACGAGCGGTTACCAGCGGCTGTGCTACTACGGCAAGCTGGCGACACTGGGTATCAAGGAAATCGAGGGGCTGATTGACCAACTGGTGCGCATGAAGCATCTGAAGGTGGTGGGAGGCGAATACCCTGTGCTACGGCTCACGCTACAGGGACAGCAAGCGCTGACCAACAAGACGGCTATCCCACTGCGGTTGCCCCGCCCGCTGCGGCCAGGGGAGCAAGAGCGCCTGCGCGCTGAGCGCAAGGCGGGCGGCACCGTGGCCTACACCGGCCAGTTCCTGGCTCAAGGACTCACCCCGACTCAGATCGCCACTGAGCGTGGCTTCGCCGAAAGCACCATCTACACGCACCTGGCGCAACTCATCACTGCTGGCGAGGTAGCTTTGGATGCCGTTGTCCCGACGGACGTGCAAGCGCAGGTGCGAGAGGCCATCCGCGCCGCGGGCAACATGGAGCGTCTATCGCCGATCAAGGCGTTTTTGCCGGAGGAGATATCTTTTGGCCAGATCATGTGCGTGTTGGCGGCGGAGCAGACTGAAATGCCTACGCTGTCGGACACTGTTCCTGAGCCATCCGGCCCGCCCACGCCTGAAGATGAGATGTTATTTGAAACATTGCGCGCCTGGCGGCTGGAGCAGGCTCGAGAACGGGCCATTCCCCCCTTTTGCATCTTCCAAGACCAAACGCTGTGGAACGTTGTCCGTCGGAGACCCGCAACGCTTGAGGAGCTGATCGCTATCAAAGGCATCGGCCCATCGAAATTGCAGGATTACGGTGAGGCGCTATTGGAAATCGTGCAGGGTCATGCCCCAACCACAACTGCCGACGCCGTGGACGCCTTCCTGTGCCGGCCTCATCCCCGCAGGTTGAGCGGGCCTTGGGCGGCCGGCTGCGCCCTCGACTTCCACAGCCGCTTTGTGGGTGATCGCTGGGAGCGCAGCGAGACTGGCGAACTGGCCTACCGCTTCAAGTACGGGGGCGAACGCAGCCTGGCCAAGGAGTTGGCCTGCCGGCTGGCCGACTTCATCGCGGCCCATCCGGATATTGGCCCTGCCGATGGTATCGTTCCTGTGCCACCATCGCCGGGGAAGCGAACCTACCAACCGGTTCCGGCTTTGGCCGAAGCGCTGAGCCGACAGATCGGTGTCCCGGCATTGGCCGATGTGCTGATCAAGACCCGCGCCACCCACCCACAGAAGGAGATGCGCAACCTGGCCCAGAAGCAGGCCAACGTCGCCGGAGCCTTCGCTGTGCAGGACGTTGGCGCGGTGCGCGGCAAGCGACTCCTGGTGCTCGACGACCTGGTGGATTCGAGCATGACCATGGCGGAAGTGACCCGCATGCTGTTGCAGGCCGGGGCCGCGCGGGTGACCGTACTGGCTCTGACCAAAACCATCCACGCCGATTGAGGAAAGACATGAGCAAAGTGCATTGGCTGGCTCTCACGCAAATCGCCGGCATCGGAGGGACAACGGCCCGACGTCTGTTGGAGCGCTTCGGCAGCGTGGAGGCCGTGTTCGAAGCTACCATCGAAGACCTGGACGCTGTGTCCCGCGTCAGTGAGCGCATGGCGCGGGCCATCAAAGAAGCTCCCCTGGGCCATCTTGAGGCCGAGTTGCTCTCGCTGGACGATGAAGACATCGGTGTCCTGACCTGGGACGACGAGGAGTACCCGGCCAACCTGCGGGCCGCGACCGACGCTCCGCCGCTGCTTTTCCTGCGCGGCGCTGTCGTGTCAGAAGACGAGCTGGCCGTGGCCATCGTGGGCACGCGACAAGCCGGCGCTGAGGGGTTGGAGATTGCCGAAACGCTAGGGAAGGAGCTGGCTGCCCGCGGGCTGACGGTGGTCAGCGGACTGGCCTTGGGCATTGACAGCGCTGCCCATCGGGGTGCACTGGCGGCCGGAGGGCGCACGCTGGCCGTGCTGGGGTCCGGCCTGCGCATCGTCCACCCCCGGAGCAATGCCGATCTGGCTGAATGCATCGCCGCTCAAGGAGCTGTGCTCTCGGAACTGCATCCCAGCGCACCGCCGAGGGGCCAACATCTCATGGCCCGCGATCGCATCACCAGCGGGCTCAGTCGGACGGTCATCGTCGTCGAGGCCGGAGAGCGCAGTGGCAGTCTGGACACAGCGGCTCGAGCGCGCAAGCAGGGCCGGTTGGTCTTCGCCGTGGATATCGGCAGTGAGGGCACGTCGCGGTTGCTGCGCGAGGGGGCGGAGCGGCTGCCCACGCAGGACATCAACTTCAACGCACTGGCCGCCCGCATCGTGGCCCACGCCGTGATACGGGCGGAAAGCTCACCGCCCCCGCAGCAGATGAGCCTGTTGTGAGGCGCTGCGTTACGGCAATATCTTCGCCGGATTCAGGATGTTGTGGGGATCGAAGGCCCGCTTGATCCGCCGCATCATCTCTACCTGTGCCTCACCCACGGCCATCGTCAGGTACCCCCGCCGCGTGGCGCCGATGCCGTGCTCCGCCGTCAATTGCCCGTCCAGCGAGAGGGCCAGCCTGTAGATCGCCTCCCGCGCCGCGGGGACCACTGCCTCCCAGGTGTCCTCGTCCAGATCGTCCTTCAGAATGGTCACGTGCACGTTGCCATCGCCGGCGTGACCGAAATTCCAGATGCGCACGCCGTGCTCCGCAGCGATCTCCTGAATCCCCTCCAGCAGCAACGGAATCCGCGAGCGGGGCACCACCACGTCTTCCATGTGATTGACCGGGCAGGCGTGGTTGATGGCCTCGATGATCAGCCGCCGCGCTTTCCACAGGCGATCGCTGGTCGGACGGTCGCGGGCCACCAGCACGTCCAGCGCACCGTTCTCCAGGCAGGTCTCGGCCACTGTCTCCATGTCGGCGTCAATCTGCTCTCGGTGGTTGCCGTCAATGGTGATCAGCAATTGCGCCGCCGCCTCGCGGTAGGGGGCTTTCTCCTCCGTCAGCGCCTCACAGGCCTGCACGATGTCCCGCTCCATGAATTCAATAGCCGTGGGCACCAACCGCAGCCGGATGATGTCGGAGACCGTCTTGGCCGCCGCGCTGAAGTCGTTGTAGGGAACCAGCAGATCCACGCGCAGCTTGGGCAAGGGCAGCAGCCGGAAGATCGCCTTGGTGACCACGGCCAATGTCCCCTCGGAGCCGACCAGCAACTGGAGCAGGCTGTAGCCGGTGACGTTCTTGACCAGCTTGCCGCCAGCCTGGATGATCTCGCCGTCGGGCAGCACCGCCTCCAGGCCGCAGATGTAGTCCTTGGTGGTGCCGTACTTGACGGCCCGCGGCCCGCCGGCGCCTTCGGCGATGTTGCCGCCGATGCAGCAGGAATCGAGGCTCGCCGGGTCAGGCGGATAGAACAGGCCCTCCGCCTCCACCGCCCGGTGCAGATCGCCCGTGATCACCCCCGGCTCGACGGTGACCATCAGGTTATCCTTGTCTATTTCCAGAACGCGGTTCATCTTCTCCACCGAGAGGATGACGCCGCCGCAGGTCGCCACTGCGCCTCCGCTCAGGCCCTGGCCGCCAGCGCGCGGCACCACTGGGATCAGCTCCCGGCTGGCCAGCTTCATGATCTGCGAGACCTGCCCGGTGTTCTCCACCTTAACCACCACCTCGGGGTCAGCTCGCAAGCCCACCGTCTCGTCGTGGGTGTACGGCTCCAATGCCTCGCCGTCCACGATCACGTTTCCCTCACCGACGATGGTGCGCAATTGCGCCACGATCTCGTTGTCCACTTTTTTGTACATCATCACTCCTTGACACCCCAGGTGCTTCACAAAGACGAGTCACGACTTGGCGTGAGACGTACTGCGTGTTGCGTATTGCGTGACGAAACATGCCATCCCGATCCTGCCGGGGGACACAATACGAAACACGTCCTCATACCGGATCGGATTATACTCTGATAGCGCCTCTCCACCAAGACAGAACGTGCTCTGTGCTGCGAGACCAGAGTACGCAACACGAAACACGCAACACGAACCACGTCCTTGCAGTTGGCGCACTTTCCCCTTTCGTGTTAGAATAAACTCCAAGGAGTCAAGATCGTGGTCAACCTCTTCGTCACGCCGCTGGGACCGGGGCTTGTTCTGCTGCTGGCAGCCTTAGCTCTGACCTTTGTGCGGCGCAGGCTGCCCCGCTGGGTGTCTCTGGTCATCGCCCTTCTGGCGATCATCAGCGCCGGCGGACTGCTCCTATGGCTGGTCGCCTCCGGGCAACCAGGTCAGTTCGCCTGGGCCTGGGATCCTGTGACGCTGCCCGGCGGCCTGTGGCAATGGCAGATAGACGGTTGGAGCTGGCTGGCGGTGCTCTTGCTGCTCCTGCTCGGCGTGGTGGCCATCCTCATGACCTGGGAGGAGCCGTCGGCAGGCCGTTCGCCCACGCTGGCGGCGACGCTGATGCTGCTGGCCGCCGCCTCGATCTTCATCTTCTCCGCCAATCTGCTGACCCTGGCAGCAAGCTGGGTCGTGCTGGACGTGGCCCTGGGACTCAGGGTCATGGCGGAGCGTAGGGGCGACCCTTGTGGTCGCCCCTGGGCGCTGAACAGCCTGGGCACCCTGCTCTTGCTCGGAGCGTTGCTCTTTGCCGGACCGGAGGGAGCCCAGCAAGCGCTGTCGGCGGAGACAGCCCCCCTCAGCGTGCTGGCCCTGTTGCTGGCTGCCCTGCTGCGCTGCGGCGCCTACCCTCTCCACATCTGGCTGCTGCCACAGGAGCCGCGCGGCCGCAGCGGCCTGATCACCTTGCACCTCATCGCGCCGCTGACGGGCCTCTGGCTGCTGGGGCGGGCGCATGGTCTGGCCGGGCCGTACTACCGCTTGCAGCCGGCGTGGGCGGCGGTGGGCGTGCTGGGCATGTTAGGCAGCGGGCTGGCGGCCTGGTTGGCGGAGGAGGAAGGCCCGCGCACGGCGTGGGTGGCGATCAACCGCATCAGCCTGACCGTGCTGGCCGCGGCACTGGCGCCTGAGCAGGGCCCCGCAGCCATCGCCTGGCCGCTGACAATGCTGACCCTGGGCGTGGGCAGCCTGATCGTGGGTCAGGCCATCAGCCGGCGGTGGGGCTGGCGGCAGCTTCTGGGGCTGGCTGTCCTGACCCTCATCGGCTTTCCGGGAACCCCTGGTTTCCCGGCCCGCTTTGTGCTGTCTCAACTGACAACCCTGCCCATCCTCTTCTCGCCCCTCTGGCTGCTGGCTTTGCTGGCGGAGACGTTACTCGCCGCGGCGCTGCTGCCTGCCCTTCTGTGCAGAGGTGCGGAGGTGCGGAGGTGCGGAGGTGCTCCTTTGCTCCCCTGCTCCCCTGCTCCCTTGCTCCTCTGCTCCCTGATCCCCGCCGTGCTGCTGGCCGTGCCCCTGCTCATCTGGGGCTTGCAGCCGCCCTTCCTGGCCAGTTTCGCCGGACTGCCTGGGGAAGACCCGATCTTCCAGCCCCTGCTCGCGCAAGCGCGCCAGATCTCGCCACTCACCTGGGTGAGTTTGTTGCTGCCGTGGGCCGCCGGCGCGCTGCTGGCCTGGCGGAGGGAGCGGCTACTGGCCGGACTGCGTGGCGGACGGGAAGCGGTGGAGCGGGTCGTTCGCCTGGAATGGGGCTACCGTGCTCTGGGCTGGGCAGTGGAGCGGATCGCCGACGTGCTGCGGGGACTGGGCACCGTGGTGGAAGGCGAGGGGTATCTGGGCTGGCTGGGATTGGCGGCACTGCTCGGCTGGCTGTTGTGGAATCTGTAGGTTGGAAGTTGGAGGTTGGATGTTGGACATTGGAAGCCAGATCCCGCTGCTGACCGGTCCCTGGATCGTCGCCGGAGCGGGACTGTGCGCGGCGCTGATCGTCGTCCTGGCCGACTGGCGTCTGTCCCTGCTGGCCTTCGCGGCCCAGGCGGTGTTGCTGACGCTGCTGAGCAGGCGGCTGCTGCCTTTCCAATGGGCCGCGCTGCGCATGCTGGTGGGCGGGCTGGTTGCCGTGCTCTGGTTCATCTCGGCGCGATGGGTGCGCTGGGGAGAGCGGCAGGAACCGGCCCGTTGGTGGCTGCTACGCCGCGGGCGGGGCGAGCGCTGGCCCCTCCTGTCCACCGTGACCCTGCTGCGCCTGCTGGCCGTCGGCCTGGCCGGGCTGGTCTTCTTTCGCTTGCCAGGCCGTCTGACGTTGCCCGTGCTCCCCTCTGACCTGGCCCTGGCCTGCACCTGGCTGTGGCTGATGGGCTTCCTGGCCCTGGCTCTCAGCGACGAGCCGCTGAGGGCGGGACTGGGCCTGATCACCATCTCCGCCGGCTTCCAGCTCTTCTACGCCGCGCTGGAGCCTACGGCCAGGGCGGTCGGTCTGCTGGGCAGCCTGGATCTGCTGCTGGGCCTGGCCATAGCTTACCTGATGGTGGCCCGCGGCGTGGCCGGGCGGCCGCGTCTGGCGCGGCGGTTGGGCCTGCCGCCGCTGCAAGAGGCCACCTCCGAGGAGGCCAACACGTGATCGCCGGACCGGCGCTCGTGCTGGGCTTGCCGCTGCTGGCGGCGGCGCTGGTCTACCTGCTGCGCCGCTGGGCGCTGGCCGCGGCCGCGCTGGCCACCATCGTCGCCGCGGCGCTGGCCTGGATGGTCTGGCACTGGCCGCCACAGGCGCTGGTGCTCTTGCTGGGCCGCACGCTGGTGATGGGCCAGCCGGTGACGCTGCTGGGCCAGGAGTTGGTTCTCACGCCAGTTGCCCAGCCCCTGCTCACTTTCACCTGCGCCCTGGCCGCCGTCTGCTTCCTCTACGCCGGGAGCGTCTCCCAGGGACGATCCTTCTTCCCCTTCGGGCTGGCACTGCTGAGCCTGTTCAACGCCGCCGTGCTCACGCAGCCGCTGACGCGAGCGCCGCTGCTGCTGGCCTTCGCCGCCGCGCTGGCCGTCTACGTCATCCAGGCCGGACGCCCCGGCTCCACGCGCGGCGCGCTGCGCTGGCTGCTCTTCCCGGTGTTGGCTTTCCCCTTCTTCCTCGTTGCCGCCTGGTACCTCGGCCAGTTACCCCTCAACCCCGATGACCCTGCGCCCTTCGCCGCCGCGGCGCGGCTCATGACCTACGGCTTCCTGTTTCTGCTGATGGCCGTGCCGCTGCACGGCGCGGTGCCCGCTCTGACCGCCGAGGCGCCGCCGCTGGTCAGCGCCTTCCTGCTGCTCAGCCACAACGGGGTGGTGCTCTTCCTGCTCAACGCCCTGCTGCGCGCCTACCCCTGGCTGGCCAACTATCACGACGTCTCCCGCTGGCTGCTGTGGTTGGGCCTGATCACCGCCGGCTGGAGCGGCCTGCTGGCCGCCGGACAGCGGGAGTTTGGGCGGCTGTGGGGCTACGCGTCGCTGTTCGATTTCGGCTGCCTGCTGGTCGCGCTGGGTCTGGGGGCGCCTGTGGGGTTGCCGCTGGCCACGTCCCTGTTCATCGCCCGCGCCGCGGCGCTGCTGCTGGGGGCGATGGGATTGGCCACGCTGCGCCACCGCGCCAGGGGTGATAGCTTCCAACGCGTCAGCGGCACGGCGAGGCGGCTGCCGTGGAGTGTGGCCGCATTGCTGGCCGGCGGATTGGCGCTGGCCGGCTTCCCGCTGACCGTGGGCTTCCCCGGCCACTGGACGCTGCTGCAATACCTGGGGCAACAGACGCCGCGGGCGGCGATCATCCTGCTGCTGGGAGCAGTCGGTGTGATCGTCGGCTACCTGCGAGGGTTGCGGGCGCTGCTCGGCCCCCTGCACGATCGGGAGGTGGAACGGGAGCCGCGCCTGGCCAGCGGGCTGGTGGCCGTCTTGCTGCTGCTCTGCCTGCTGTTGTGCCTGCGGCCGCAGCTTCTGACTGAACTGGTGTCCACCATCACCGCGGCGCTGGGCACCGTCGCCGAAGTGCGCCTGTAGGAAAGCCCACGTTCAAGGCGGTCTCCTGACCGCCGTCCCAGTCCACTGGCTGCCGGTCGGGAGACCAGCAGGAAACTGGATAGACGCGCAAAGCCCACCGATCCTCGGCGACCGGTGGGCTTCTTCTAGGACGTAAAACGTGATGCGTAAAACGTAATCTCGCTTCACGTTTTACGTTTTACGTTTCACGGAGACTAGTACTGCGGCATCGGCGAAGCAGCAGGTTTCTCTTCAGGGATGTCCGTGATCAGCGCCTCGGTGGTGAGGATCATGGCCGCGATGCTGGCCGCGTTCTCCATGGCACTGCGGGTCACCTTGGCGGCGTCAATGATCCCCTTCTTGGTCATATCGCCGTAGTCCTCATCGAGGACGTCGAAGCCGATGTTCTTGTTGCCCTGCTGTTCCTGGTTGCGGAAGATCTCCCACACGATCACCGCGCCGTCGTGGCCGGCGTTGGTGGCCAACTGGCGTGTCGGCTCCTCCAGAGCACGGCGCAGGATCTTGACGCCGGTCTGCTCGTCGGGGTACTGCATCTCGATGCTGTCCAGGGAGGAGATGGCGTTCAGCAGCGCCACGCCACCGCCGGGCACGATGCCTTCTTCCACGGCGGCCCGGGTGCAACTCAGCGCGTCCTCGACGCGGTGCTTCTTCTCCTTCAACTCCACCTCGGTGCCGGCGCCCACGCGGATGATAGCCACGCCGCCGACCAGCTTGGCCAGCCGCTCCTGCAGCTTCTCGCGGTCGTAGTCGCTGGTGGAATTCTCGATCTCCACGCGGATCTGCTCGATGCGGCCTTTGATCTGCTTGGCATCGCCCTGACCGCCGATAACGGTGGTGTCGTCCTTGGTGGCGACGATCTTATCCGCACGGCCCAGGTCGCTGATCTGCGCCGTCTCCAGCTTGCGGCCCAGTTCCTCGGTGATGACCGTGCCGCCGGTGAGGACGGCGATGTCTTGCAGCATGGCCTTGCGGCGGTCGCCGAAGCCGGGGGCCTTCACCGCCACGCAGTTGATCATGCCCCGCAGCTTGTTCAGCACCAGGGTGGCCAGCGCCTCGCCGTCCACGTCCTCGGAGATGACGACCAGGTCCCGCCGGCCGATCTGTACCAACTTCTCCAGAACGGGCACGATGTCGGTGGCAGCGGAGATCTTCTTGTCGTAGATCAGGATGAAGGGCTCCTCCAGCTCCGCCTGCATCGTCTCCGGGTTGGTGATGAAGTAAGGGGAGATGTAGCCGCGGTCGAACTGCATACCTTCGACGTACTCCGTCTCGAAGGCCAGACCCTTGCTTTCCTCGACGGTGATGACGCCGTCCTTGCCCACCTTGTCCATCACCTCGGCGATCAGCTCGCCGATCTCGCGGTCGTTGGCGGAGATGGCCGCCACGTGGGCCACATCGTCCTTGTCCCTCAGCTCGGTAGCCTGCGCCTTGATGGCCTCGACGATGGCCTGGGTGCCTGCCTCGATGCCCCGCTTGAGCAGCATGGGGTTGGCCCCGGCGGCCACGTTCTTCAGGCCCTCGTTGACGATGATCTGGGCCAACACGGTGGCGGTGGTGGTGCCATCGCCAGCGACGTCGTTGGTCTTGGTAGCGGCTTCCTTGAGAAGCTGCGCGCCCATGTTCTGGAACGGATCTTCCAGCTCAATCTCCTTGGCTACGGTCACGCCGTCGTGAGTGACCGTGGGGGCGCCCCACTTCTTGTCCAGCGCCACGTTGCGGCCCTTGGGCCCCAGTGTGGTCTTCACTGCCTCGGCCAGTATATCCACGCCAACCTTGAGGCTGCGACGGGCTTCCTCAGAAAATACGATTTGCTTTGCCATTTCTCTTAGTTCCTCCTAATACTTGCTTGGATTTGACAACAGGTGTTCAGCCGGCTGCGCACAATGATGGTGTACCGGCAGGAGTAGGATGGATGTTGGAAGTTGGATGTTTGATGTTGGACTTTCCGTTTTCCATTCTCCAACCTCTATGCTCCAATCTCTAATCTCCATCCTCTGTCTTCCAACTACCCGATCAGAGCCAGGATGTCGCTCTCTTTCAGGATGAGCAACTTCTGGTCATCCACTTTGACCTCGGTGCCAGCATACTTGGCGTAGAGCACCCGGTCTCCTTCCTTGACATCCATGGGGATGCGATCGCCATCCTCGTCGCGGCGTCCCGGGCCAACGGCCAGGACCTCGCCTTCCTGTGGCTTTTCCTTTGCCGTCTCCGGCAGGATGATGCCGCTGGGGGTGCGTTCCTCGCGCTCGATCGGCTTGACGACGATGCGGTCACCAAGTGGCTTCAGATTCATGGTTTCACGACCTCCTTTTGTGATGTTGTTGTTGATTAACGCGACAAGCGTGTTAGCACTCGCAAGGCGAGAGTGCTAACACAGCGCTATTCTACACCAAGTGCGGAATCTTGGCAAATCCGGAATCGCAGATGAGTCGCAACGTGAAACGTGATGCGTGATCCGTGCCCCCGTGGGATGCTCGTGTCACGCATCATTCGTCGCGCATCACGAAGCCATGACTTTCGTCATGGGTGCAGAACTGACCAACAGCACTACCGCAGGCCTCTGATTTCTGCTAGGATGCAGACAAGAACCCCGTGATGGGGTTAGCACACAGGGAGGGAAAAACGAGATGAAGACCTTCAAAACCGTACTGAAGATCGGCGGCATCGTGATGGCGGCCCTGGTCTTGATTGCCGGGGTGGGCTTTGTCCTGCGGCGACAGTCGTCCCCATCTTCCGCAGCCGTGGCCACGGAACCCACCGTCACTGTCACCCGGGGCAGCATCGAGGAGACCGTCAGCGCTACCGGCAATGTGGTCGCCGAGCGTCAGGCCACGCTGGCCTTTGAGCTGAGCGGCCGCATCACCGAGGTGCTAGTCAAGGAGGGGCAGCAGGTCGAGGCCGGGCAGGTGTTGGCCCGGCTGGATACGGCCTCGCTGGAATGGCAGGTGGCCGTCGCCGAGGCGGGCCTGGCCACGGCCCAGGGCCGCCTGGCCCAGGTCCAGGAGCCGCCCAGTGAAGAGGACCTGGCTTCGGCCCGAGCGGCCCTGGATAAGGCCCTGGCCGGCTACGAGGACGTGAAGGACGGGCCGGCGGCCGCGGAGATCGCTTCGGCCCGCGCTGCCGTGGCCAGTGCCAAAGCGAACTACCAGGACGTAAAAGACGGCCCGACCGAGGAGGAGCTGGCATCGGCGAAGGCAGTCCTGGATAGCGCCGAGGCGGCACTGGAGCAGGCTCAGGCAAAATACGACGAGGTGAAGCACATGCCCAACATCGGGATGTTGCCGCAATCGTTGGACCTGGAGAACGCTACCATCGAGGTGGAGCGGGCTCAGGCCAACTATGATGAGCTGGCAAACCATCCCACCGAAAGCGAGCTGGCCTCGGCGGCGGCCCAGGTGGCCTCGGCTGAAGCCGCCCTGGCCGGCCTGTTGGACAAACCAACCGAAGCCGAATTAGCCTCGGCGGCGGCCCAGGTAGCCTCGGCCGAAGCCACTCTGGCCGACCTGCTGGACCGGCCCGATGCCGAGGACGTGGCCGTCTACCAGGCCGAGGTGGAGGAGGCTGCTCTGTCGCTGGCCCAGGCCGAAGATCAGCTCCAAGATGCCCTGATCATCGCGCCTTTCGACGGCACGGTCCTGGAGGTGCTCGTCGAGGAGGGCGAGTGGGCGACGACCGGTTCGCCGGCCATACTCCTGGCCGCTCCCGAGCCGCTGATCTTGGACCTGGACGTGGACGAGGTGGACGTGGCCCAGATCGCTGAGGGGCAGACAGCGTATCTGTCCTTCGACGCCCTGGACGACGCCGAGGTTGCCGGCACGGTGACCTACATCGCGCCCTCGTCCACCGACGTGAGCGGCGCGGTAGCCTACGGCGTGGAGATCAGCTTCGATCCAGGAGTTCTGCCCATTCGCCTGGGCATGACGGCCGACGTGGACATCGTGGTGGCCCGCGCCGACGATGCGCTGCTGGTTCCCAACCGAGCCGTCGAAGCCGACCGGGAGGCGGGCCGCTACTATGTAACCCGCCAAAAGGCCGGTGGCACGACCGAGCGGTTGGAGGTGCGCATCGGCCTGCGCGACGGCAGCCAGACCGAGATCCTGGAGGGCCTGAGCGATGGGGATCGCTTGGTCCTGCCGCAGGTGGCGGGACAGGATGGAAGTGAAGAGGCACAGGCACCGGGACTCTTGGGTGGCATGAGGCCAGGAGGGCGGGGGCCATGATCGACGTTCAGAACGTGACCAAGGTTCACAAAATGGGCGAAATGGAGGTCCACGCCCTGCGCGGGGTGTCGTTCCAGGTCGAGGAAGGCGAGTTTTTGAGCATCATGGGGCCGTCGGGCTCAGGCAAATCCACGCTGATGAACGTGCTGGGCTGCCTGGACTCGCCCACAGCGGGAGTGTACCACCTGCATGGCCAGGACGTGAGCCGGTTGAGTGATACGCAACTGGCCCGCATCCGCAATCGGGAGATCGGTTTCGTGTTCCAGATGTTCAACCTGCTGCCCCGCACCACGGCGCTGCGCCAGGTGGAATTGCCGCTGATGTACGCCGGCCTCGGCGCTCGCCAGCGCCGTCAGCGGGCAGAGGCGGCGCTGCAGGCCGTCGGCCTGGGCGAGCGGCTGGATCACAGGCCGGACGAGCTGTCGGGTGGGGAGCAGCAGCGGGTGGCCGTTGCCCGGGCGCTGGTGACCGAGCCGAGCATCATCCTGGCCGACGAGCCGACGGGCAACCTGGACACCCGATCGGGCAACGAGATCTTGCGCATCTTTCAGCAGTTCAACGAGCGGGGCATCACCGTCATCTTTGTGACCCACGATCCGGAGACGGCGGCCTACAGCAGACGGGCCATCCACCTGCGGGATGGATTGATTGAAAAGGACGAAAGCCTTGCGAAGGTTCCAAACCTTCGCAAGGCTGGGGGGAGAAACCCATGAACATCTACGAAAGTCTACGCACGGCCACGACCGGCCTGACATCCAACAAGTTGCGTGCTGCCCTGACCATGCTGGGCATCATCATCGGGGTAGGGTCGGTGGTCGCCTTACTGTCGGTAGGTGAGGGGGTCGAGGCATCGATCGCCAGCGAAATCCAGGGCATCGGCTCCAACCTCATCTTTATCACCGCTGACCAGCCCGACGATTCCAGTTCACCGGCCTACATCACCACCGCCGATGCCGAAGCATTATCCGATTCTTTCAACGCGCCGGCGCTGGTGGCCGTGGCCCCGCTGATGCAGGGCTCCCTGACGGTCGAATACGAAGACGAGGTGGCGACCGTGACGGTGGGTGGGACCAGTAGCCAATACCTTGAGGTCCGCAACCTGGCGATGGCCATGGGCGGCTTTTTGACCGAAGCCGACCTGCAGGACCAGGTGCGGGTGGCGGTGCTGGGCTGGAACATCTATGACGACCTTTTCGGCGACGACGATTATCCGGTGGGCCAGGACATCACCATCGAGGGGTACCGCTTCGAGGTGGTGGGGGTGCTGGAGGAGCAGGGGGGCTTTGGGGACGACGACGATACCATCTATGTCCCCATTTCCACGGCACAGACGCGCTTTTTCACCCAGCGTACCCTGTCGGGGGAGAGGCCAGTGCAGGTGCTCTTTGCCAGCGTAGCTGACGAGGGCCACGTGGACACGGCCGTCGAGCAGATCACCGACCTGCTGCGCGAGCGCCACGACCTGGATTCCGGCGACGAGGCCGATTTCCAGATCACCAGCCAGCAGGCCATCCTGGACATGGCCAGCGAGATCACGGCCATGTTGACCATCTTTCTGGGAGCCATCGCCGGCATCAGCTTGCTGGTGGGCGGCATCGGCATCATGAACATCATGCTCGTCTCGGTGACTGAACGGACCCGTGAGGTGGGCATCCGCAAGGCGGTGGGCGCCACCCGGCGCGATATCCTGCTGCAATTCCTGCTGGAAGCCATCGTGCTGAGTTTCCTGGGCGGGCTGCTGGGCATTGGCCTGGGCGTCGCAAGCGCGAGCGTCATCTCCAACCTGTCGGCCGACCTGGCGACCAAGGTGACGTCCGGGACCGTGGCCCTGGCGGCCGGCGTGGCCAGCATCGTGGGGCTGGTGTTTGGCGTCTATCCGGCGCTGCGCGCCGCACAGTTGCGGCCCATCGAGGCGCTGCGGTACGAGTAGAGCGCAAAAAAGCACAGCCCCCT
>JACKQG010001396.1_pt1 | contig 33523 bp, 20 predicted proteins | sample 8237621 | NCBI WGS metagenome assembly JACKQG01 (sample SAMN15677084, study PRJNA649215) | marine metagenome | biome: marine; feature: Black Sea; material: saline water; isolation source: suspended particulate matter (SPM) from the Black Sea western gyre | collected 2013-06-09/2013-06-10 | depth...
TCCCCGCTCGGTCACCAGATTCTGATTTTGTAATTGTACCTGTAAGTACAATAGAATCAACAGCATCGGTAAGAACGTAACCGTCAACAGTATGATTTGAGAATGTACTTGATAACGCTAATGACAGGCTGGAAGCACTTGATAATACACCGCCAGTTAAGGTTTTGGTTATTGATAAGCATCCATTAACACCAGACAATACACCACCGGTTATCGGTATAACAGTCATTGAATGCTCCGTGCCGGCTCCGGCGAGCATTCCTCCACCATATAGCGTATAAAAATTACCAACTGTATCAGTGCTTGATAGTAGTGAGCTAATTGTAGTTGTAGTAGTACCTACTGTACCGCTAATTGCAATAGTCGGTGATATGTAGCCAACAACAATTGCATCGTTTAATGTCTCAGAACCAGATAGGTCACCAGTAAGAACCGTTGACAATGTATCACCGGATGATACTGTTTCTGTCTCTATAATAAATTGCGTATCAAAACTAGATGTTGGAACAATTGTTGTAACTTCTGCTACATTCTGGACGTTAGTTACATTGCCAATGAATGTATTACCAGCTGTTGTGCTTATATCTATTGATGCTGTTAATAGTCCGAAATTAGTACTCAGTGTACCTGTCGTTATCGCAGACGATACAGGTTCACCTGTAAGGACGTACGCGTGTGTTGTTGATAGCGATCCGCCGGTTATGCTTACTGAGATAGAGTGATCGTTGACCCACGCGCTGTTGGTTTGTGTATCAGTTAGCGCTCCTCCTGTAATTGTTACACTTGATAAAGAATATGTAGGTATATCGATCAGCTGACCACCGACGCTATCAATTGATACAGTATGTGCACCGTTTGTTGTCGTTGTTACTGATCCAGAAATATCAATAGAGCCATTAGCTACACCAGTAACCGGTACAGAAGTTACATATTCATCTGTTAGAATATATGGTAACGCAAGGTTCGATGATACTGATCCGGACGTAAGGTCGATATTTAACGTTTCACCGGACAACGTGCCTGTTACAGATCCTGTAAGAGGTATTGACGACAACTGATACACATTAACAGACGTAACCATATTACCTGCTATCGAGGTAAGTACTCCGGAGTATGTACCGTCTGTAGATGTAGTAATATGACCAGATACAGGAGTCTCATATAATGAACCGTTACTGGTATTAATAGTACCGGTTATAAAGTGTTGAGTAGCTGTGTCGCTTGTTAGTATGCCAATATCAGTTGTACTAGAAATTGAACCGCTACTTATAACTTCCATCAATGATACACCGGAGACAGCAGCGAATGCTGATCCAGGGTTAATGCCATACCCACCATTCACAGGTATAGAAGATAAAGATCTGATCGTTGCACTGACAGTTAACTGACCGTCAACATTGCTCGTAGAGCCAGACCATACATCGCCGGATTTTGTTAATGATGCAGATGCTGGGAATGTACCTAGGGTTGTCTGTAGCTCACCAACTACAGTATGATTAGTTAAACCGAAGCCTGTTAGAACTGTTGCGATTGTGCTGCTTGACAATGCGCCACCTGTTATTGTAGCGGTGGTAGAGAACCCAGATAGCGTTGATGTAATTTCTCCTCCAGTCACTGGAATAGAAGAAAGCGTGTATACATCGTATGGATGGTTTTCAACGACCGGGTAGCCAGATTGCCCGATTGCTGTTATCGTTATTGTTAAGCTGTCCGACCCTGTCGTTTTTGACACAGTACCGTATACGTTCTTGTCTGTAAATAATGATGTACTTATTACACCTTCTACATATTCATCTGCTACAGCATCGGCGGTAGGCACGGTAAACATACCTGGAGCTGATAATGTACCACTAGTAATAGTAGCAGATTCTGTCGATGCAGTGTTATAGTTATTACCATTAACAGTACCTCCGGTTAAATTAATACTGGTTAAGCTGAGCACGCCGGTAGACACTGTCGCGGCAGTTGTAGGTACTACTCCAGTAAAGTCATACAGGCTCGCGTATTGTTGTGTTATATCAAAATTGCCGCTGACTGTGCCTGTGCTTGGTTGAACTAAAGGAGTATTTACAACGTCATTAAGTGAGCCTACAATTGTAGCGGAAATCGCTAGAGTGGAGGCTGATATTGTGCTTACTTGTAATTCGCCGGCGCCGATGCCGGTTAAGCTATCTATAGTAGATACCAATGTTTCGGAATTGAATGATCCTGATAGTGATCCTGTCAAACTATCATATGAGATAGTATCGCTCACTGTTCCACTTAACGTAGAAACATATACATATAATGTTGTATTGTCACAGCTCATTACTCTTGCTTAACTCTTTCTGCAGTTACATAAATGGTAGTCTCAGGCTTAGACTTGCCGCCTGTCAAGCTTAATTTCTTTATCTCGCAGTTTGTACGGGTATTTACATGGCTTACAGTAGATATACCAGCACCTACCATTGCAGGATATTTGTTAAATGCGCCTGTTATATCTACCTTAGCGCGCTGAATGTACATTGTCTCAGATGGCGATTGAGTATATATTGTCAACGTGTTAGCTTCAGGTTCTAATTCAAGTTTGTATTTATTAAATACAATATCCTTTCTAGCAGATATTGTCGGACAAAGAGATGGTATTGTACCTGAGGCGATAGTGCCTCCGAGTGAATCAAATACTCTGTATTGTGTGTCGGTATTGGGAAGCACTTCTTCTATCTTAACTTCATCGAGCTCATACGTCACATCTTTAGCATAGGCACCGGTTTGTAGATCTAATGCCATTAAGTACCAATTGGCTCCGTGAACTTTACCGTTTTTAACAGTTCGTATATACCCATTGACTCCGACACCAGCGAGACTAGAGGCCGCTAATGAGGCTAATGAGGAGTCAGTGTCGTCGAACTTCCCCGAGTGACCGGTTTCAAGTATAATATAATCTGAACCAGCATGAATTGAGTCGTTGTGAGTGCTGTTCGTCGTTGACTTATGTACAGTAAACGTCTGTGATACGGTCTTCCAGTCACGAGTAAAGTCAAAATCAATATACGCACTACCCGGGGTGCCCCATTGTGCTAGCTTGACTCGTATATTTTCAGGCCCACCGGATTTAATATTATTACCTACTCGCTTACCACCTCTGATTCTGCCCCTTATCGATATCCTATATTTCTTACCAACTTCAAAATTATATAAGGCGCCCATATATGCTCCACCGGTCGCCGATCCGCCGTTGTTATATGATCCGGTTGATACTTGTAGTACTTGATTGTTTATATTTTCTGAATCGTTACCGACATATAATCCAGATCCGGTGTCATTCTCAGGAGAGCCCCATGCAAAGTTCTTTTTATAACCGCTTGGATATGATCCCCAGTAAATGCCGGAATGTACACGTCCTGAAGAATGTCTTTGTTGCGTTAGAGGTGGCTGTGCTTTTCCTTTATCTGTATCCGAATAGTAGTTTTTATATACTGCCTGTTCGAAATCATCAAATACTACTGTTTTAGTATTTGTAAAGTCTAAACCAAATCCAATTAGTTTATCCTTGATACATGAGTAACCGTTTGTATTATTAAACAATTCAATGTTGCCCCAGTCAGGCATATTATCCGTAACGACCTCAGAACTCTTAGGTGTCATCAATTGCAGTTTAAAGTCGTCGAGTTGAATTATTGTATCTGGGCGATCTAACCAAAAATAAATGTGACCTTTATGTTGGTTAAGAATTGCTTCATGAGTATATTCTTTCCATTCAGATGTGTTAATTATATGTGAATGGGTCAGATTATTTTGATCACCAGAACCGTTTTGAACGGACGTATGTAACCTAGCATCAATGTTGTTGCTTTCTTTACTACCATCAACAAATCTTGCTCTATAAGAAATTCTATATCTTTTACCTGGTAGTAGGTTTCGAGGTATTAACAGATATGTAATGCCGAGAACGCCACCTCCATTTGCATGCGTTCCAGATTTAAGTTCTATGCAATAATTGTCACCTTCTTTATCTGTATTATTAAAGTCCTGTACAATACGTCTGTAATTGCTCGGTGGACCGCTACTATAGTCCCAGGAAGCTTTACCTGGGACGGCTCCGGATGGATAATTGCCCCAGATTAATTTTGATATGATTGCATTATTCCAGTTATCCACGCCATAGTGTAGACTCTCATCAACATCTTCGAAATCGTCGCTCATTATGTCCGTAAAATTATAACCTGTTTCAGGTATAGCTTTAACGTCGATAATATTATTGCTATAATTTAATGTACTTGGATTAAACACACCGTAGAAGAACATTGTAGATCCGTGAGCACTCAAAGGAATGTCAACACCGGATAATGCTGTGTTATAATATGCAGCTTCTGCTAGCATTGTTATCTTCTCACCCCCCTGCACACCGGTGTTGACAGTCATGATTGTCGTTCTGTCAGCTTTACTTGCATATACTTCGTTAACACTAGATTGTCTGTTCTGAGATACAACACCTCCTGCCAGTACACCGCCTGCTAATAACAGAGAATTATTTCCTGGTATGTATCCGTGATCTGTTATATTGTTCGGCAACGTAGTTGATGATACTAACTGACTCGTAGGGTATGATGCAATGCTTACAAATTGTTTAATTTGTTTTTCAAGCTCTCTAAAGTTAGTAAAGTCAACACTCATTACCGTCTTATCGGGAGTCATTAATGTAGATCTTGAAATGAAGAATGTACTTTCACGCTTCTTCATCCATATACTAAAGAGATATGTGTAGTTAAACTCATCAAACGCTGTAAAGGTTATTGCGTATGTACTTGTGCCTTTATTGAAGGTTATTTGTGGTACACCAACCTTAACAAAATTTGCCATCAGATCCGCACCTACCATCGAAATGTTTTTATTTGCAAATTCGTTATATGTCTCAAACGGTTGTGTCTCAATATCATTCTTAATGTTATCTGAATTTGGAAAAGCTTTTGTAATGCGAAGATTATCAAGATTAATAATAGTGATTTCCGGATACACTAATTTAAAATTGCTATCCTTTACATAAGGATGTAATTTTGTTTGTACAACGAATAGCTCGTTACCAGCTTCATAAAACCAAGGCTTACCAATCTTCTCATAAGCAGGCGTATTGATGTTAAACATCATCTTAGGTGTCGGTGTCGCCTTTACATACCCAGTCTCAGGATCAAGAAAATACTTTTCAACTATTAAATAATTCTCTGTGCGAATAACGATGATGTCATCAAATACATCGAAATCTTTTACGCTATTTTTTAACTCATTCATTATCTCAGCATCGTTTATATACTTGATGAATAAGCTGTCATACATTTCCTCTAGAGGAGCGATTACGCTTGAATATGCATTTCTAAAATAAAGTTTTCCATATAAGTCCTGTTTATCGAATAGTGACTTATCAGCAGTCAGACTATTGCTTTCAGTCTCATACTCTGTCCATGCAGTTGAATATGTATGCTGGAAGATTTTAATCTGAGGTGCTTTAAATAGATCGTAATCATGATCAATAGTTTGATTAGGATCAAACGTTCCAGCGTCTCCAGATTGCAAGACATTGCTAGGCTGTACTTTATACCGGCCAGCAATTTGTGTTTTACTCTGCTTTGTAGGTACTGTTTCTTTATAAAGTGCGAATTCGTTACCAAAGGAGTCTGAATACCAGGCGTATGATGTGCGATCTGTTACAATTAAATCTTCTTGCTTGCTTGCTGTATCATAATCTACTAAAGGCTTCTTTGGATATACATCAGAATTGCCCCATACTAATTTGTTGTCACCGATCCAAAAATCGACTGGATCTTCTGCTCTACTCAGCCCTTGAAAGTCGAACTTTAACGATTCTTCTTTTGATTGGTAAGGCCATAATTTCTGTAAGTAAAGACCTGAGCCATCGTACAAGTCACCTGTAATATAGTTGTTACCTTTACCAGCCTTTAGCCATGCATGGTCTTCTGTGAAGATAATATTACCGGTTCGTTTTATGTCGCCGTACTTCGTCGGATCTGGAAACGTTATAATACTATCAGACGATAAGCCTGCAGTCTTATATGTAACTTTTGCTCCTCTAGAGTATAGCGAGAGCACGCCAAAGTTTTTAGGTAGAAACCACCCACCAAGCTCGTTTATCTTTTTGAGCGTCCGTAATTTGTTCGACTTAGCGACTGAAGTAAATTTTTGGTTTGTTAGATTCTTATGAGGAGCTTTTGCTGTAAACAGTTTTCCGATTGAACCGTCTCCAGATAGGTAATGATGATCTGATCCAGCGTACGCTTCATATTTCTGTTTCTTGTAATTAAATTCTATATTCTCTAATGAAACATCACCTCTAAGAAAGTGTCTAAGAGGTAATTGCTTATAGTCGTCTCGCTTAACGTTTATTCTAATAACTGTTTCTTTAGACGTGCGGAGTATATTTCCACTTTTAGATTTTAATTCAATTGGGTATTTCTTAAAAATCTTCTCAACCGACTTCTTAAAGTCCTTATCAAAATATAGAAGACCTTCAATATCATCATCTATATTGTCATGGTAGTCAGTGTTAACGTCGTATAACTGCTCTACATTAATAGCCGTGTTTTTTAAAATTATGTCATAATCAGGTATTGCGAGCTTCGGATGTTTTGATTTAAAAGATGGATCTGAGACTAATGTTAGAAGCAGGTTCTTAATGAATCGTTTAAATCCTCCAACACTTCCCTTCTTAGCTACCTTATGCTTTACATCTTCGAGCTCTTTTCTCTTCGAAGAATAATAAAGAGCCATCTCTTTTAAGCGCTTTACATAAAACGGTAGAGCTATAGCAACATCATTCTTATCATTAAAGTCAAGATTAGCTAAATATCTTTGCGTTTCTGAATCTTCTTGAGTGACATATAAGATTATATTCTTAAGAAACTGTCTGTACCTGAGCGCAATATCATCAGTTGTCTTTTCCGGTATCGCTGTGTTTTTATCCGTTTCAGCGGCGACATATTTTCGATACAGCTCATGCTGTACAGCGACCGGTAAGCTCCGATAATCCGGTGATTCAGCCCATTTAGAATATGAAATAATGTTCGCCATCTTATATTATAATTTATCTCTTAATACTCAGTATCACTGGATGTAGTTGTTGGTGATTCGCCTTGCAACTTCTCAGTTATTGTTGTACCGCTGCTTATTGTTCGACCAGCTATTACAGCACCAGATGTCGGTATGTAAGATGTTTGCGCTTGTTGTAAAAATTGTATTGTTTCAATATTTGATGTACCAGCTGTAGACTTAAGGTTCAGATCCGTGACTGCATATTTAGTTGATGCAGAAAGCTTTTGTGTGTATGATGCTGTTGAGAATAGGTCTAAATTTTTTCTCAGTTCATATTCAAGCATCTGATCTATAATGCCATTGTCCTTCACCCAGTCATCGTTAGTTGATGATTCAGCGACTGTATTATGCGGATTGGACCAATCAATTACACCTGTTTCTTGGATGTCAGATGTACTCCCGATAAACTCATAGAAGTGATAAAAGTTGTCAATATTCATTCCAGTGACTGTGTCCATAATAGACCAATTCCAGTTATACTCTTTACCATCGATCGTATTGAAACCGCTAAGCGGATATGCGAATTCTTCTATCTTATTATTTTTAAGATCTACATTAAAATCCTCTTTTAGGAAATGAGGTACTATTAAAAGATATTTGTTAGAGAATAAATCGTGAGCTATTAGTGCTGATCCTGGTACAATCATTGTCGACTTGACATCAAGCCTCTTACCTGCATTCGCTGGCAATCCAGTAACATTAGTAAAATTCCTTACAAATTTATTCCTCTTGCCCCATAGCGTATCTTTTCTTATCGATGCAATATCCATAACTCTCTTCAATGATCCAGGAAAGGAGTATCTATATTGAGAGTCAATATTAATACCGCCCATCTGTGCTAGAGAGTTTAATGATTTAATATTGCAAGTTTCTGTATTCGAATGGTTCAATACAAAGTTACCAGTTGTCTCATACATTTTCTTACCGAGAGATGCTGGGTGTGAATTATTGTTACCAATTCCTTGACCAAAAAATTTCTCAAATATTTGATCCGAGTCAGACAAATTAGGTTGTGTGCGGTAAGATTTCAACACAGATTCAGCATCATAATCTTCATTAAATTTAAACGCATGATATTTGCCAGATGAAGGCGATATATCCAGTGTGTGCTCACCGGTGAGTCTCTTTACAGCTATTGCATTGTTTTCGAATTTATGGAAATATCTAATTCCATTCCAATCACCAATGGCTTGGTAGTAGTAACTAAATGCTTCACCTTCTACATAATTTGGAGAGCTCTTGATTTGCTTTTCATATACTTCATCTTGTTCCGGTGAGAGAATATTAGTTGATGTAGTTACGGTGCGATCATCAGCATTTATGACGTACATCTTTCTATGAAAGTTATCTAGTACATACACATCATTATTCATTGTACATGTCAACGCATCATGGTTTTGAAATTGTAAATTGACATTGTATGCTGATGGCGTCGCAGCGGTCGTTTCACCGACGTATTGATCAAACACATATGTACCAGCTAGATTTGCCGGATCGTCAATAATATTTGATAAAATGTTATTACTATGTGTTACCCAGACATTATTATTGAGATCAATTGTTAGATATGTCGGATATAGAAAACCGCTATGCTTTTGTACGGTTGAACCTCCGCCTGATATTCTAATAATTTCATCTGACTGCCTGATTCTGAGTAGCATATCCGGATGATCCTTAGTCCTGTAACTTCTCATCTCAGGAAATTGATGCCAGTAAGCTGATTGATGACATCTAACCTTATATGATAAAACATTTCTTTTTTGATTAAAGGTCTTATTATTTCTCGACATTCTAACTACCTTTAGATCATCAACAAGGAAAAAGTCAGCCGCCGTACCTTGGAATACTCTGCCACTGTAGTAGTCATTATTAGTACCTCCTCCAGTTTTCTTGGTTACAGCGCGTATGTGGAAATGATCTGCGGAAGCGGCGGGATGCGCTGTTACGTTGTCTCCTATGACGGAAATTTGTTCAAAGTCAACCCATACTCCTTTGTCGGTAATTGATACTGTATTGAAGCCCAATCCGCTATAGTTGTAATTGTAGATCGTGATATGATCAATCCATTCAGCATGGGTATTGATAAAAATCTTTCCGGTGACTTTAATAGTATCCCCAGTCCGTAACTCTCCAGCATCCATTTCATGATAGTTAAATTGCATGTACTGCCAACCGGCACCGTTGGAGGAGTCTGTAGACCATTTCATTACCTTAGTATCAGCATTTACACCGGGGCGTGCATTCGTGTTGTTCCACGTACCATACATGGGACTGACACTGAACTGTGGGCTGTTGCTATTTACACCTGAGACTGGTTCTGTGTCTAATATTGGTTGATATACAACCCTGTCTTTATAGTTAGAGGTATAGTGCGCAGACAATGTCGCGTTGTTGACAGCTTCTGGATCATCACTTAATTCATATTGCTCACTGCGCGATTTTTCAAGATACTGTAAATTTATTTTATGATCAGGTGAGTCTAAAAGATCTACGACGTCAAACTCATCACGAGCGATTAGATCGTTCATGTGAGTATCGTCTTTGCATATGAATTTGAACTTAAGTGTACTATAATCTAAATCGTCATCCTTGTATATTAGAACTTCATCGACGCTATCAGTTATGTTTTTAATTGTCGGTCTAGTCGTTCGGTCGTAGTATGTAGATGCCCATAATACATCATGGTTGTTTACCATGATGTCGTAGATAAATTGACCGTATTGCAAATTTACCTTTTTCTTAAAAATTCCTTTTGAATCATAATTCGATACATGTGATCCGGATACAGTGTCATATCCAATCCACGGTCCGCTGTTAATGTCTGTTTCAATGCAAACCGGTTTGCCGAGGTCCTGAATTTTATATTCCGAGGTATCGGTATCAGAGTATGAATAGTAAGTAGTGCCTCTTTGGAAGTATTTGTTAAAGTCTATATCAGCTATAGTAGCTAATATATCTCCATTACCGCCATCTATCTTAAATGATGAAATAGAATCGAAGAGTGATACCCACAAATTACCGTCTTTATCAGATGCGATTCTCGATACAACAGGGTCGCTGTCTGTCCACGAAGTTGGGCTATTGTTAACCCGCGGCGGGAAATTCTTTGCTACTGCTTTTTCTATTTGATCAAATGTTGCTTGACGTTTTCCTTCATAGTCTAGCTTATATATTTTTCTCGACTTACCGTCCCCGACGTATAAATGAGACCTGTCAAACGTCTGACCTATTACAGATTGATCGGGTGTCACACATATTGGATATATTTCATGCTCACCTACATCTGTTTCTTTGCTGTCTACGATATCAACCTTAACCTTACCGACTGATATTGGCCAATCATATTTTATTCTCTTATCAGGGCGAGTTACAACAAATACAGACGACAGAGGCGGGCTCACGAAATAGCTGTGAAAGTACTCTCTACTTGCAGTCAGCTTATCGATCAGATATGATTCGGCATGAATTTTACCACCTGTTACAGTCTCGCGAGGAATAAAGTATCCGCGGTAGTAGTTCGGCACTTCTTTAGGCAATACATCATCCCATCCTCCACTAAAAAAGTCTGCGGAAACTGATTTACCGGCTGAATCTAAAAGGCTTAGTCTTACCTTATAAAAATCGCTTGTGTTATTATAGATACGATCTGTTGTACCTGTCAACGCTGGATAATTATTTTCTTTTGCATTATTATCATCATCTGTAAAGCATACGAAGAACGGTACTTTACTCCCCTCGTATACCGTCTTTGGTAACGAGAAAGATGGTAGCCCTGTACTGTTGATGGAAATTTTACTGGAGTAGCTGGATCTTACCCGTACGGGCATTACTACTGGCTGAGTTTGCGCTAAGTCAAGAGTAACTGGTGGCCTACCGGTTCCAGTGTTATACTCAGGATTAAAGTCTTTAGTATCTAAACTTGCAAAGCATATAGCTGGGTCGTCTTTGCTCGTAAAATTTTTAGGCGTTTCATCGTAATAGTAAAATGTAGCGACTGCTGATGTACCAACAAATGTTACATCTTTACCAGACACTGAAGTAAGTAGTGTCTTTTCATTACCGGCAGTATCAGTATAAGAGCTTAAATATAATTTTACTGTGCTATCCTTTAGATCATACCGTTCTATAGGGAGCATTATTTCTTCCGCGCCGGAAGTTATAGGTCGATGAAATGTCCATATATTTCTTAAATGTGACCACTTATCATTATAGTAGTCATGAATGTTTAATTTTTCTGAATTAGACCCACTAACATTTAATGATAAGGAATACCCTGTTGCGGAGACTGATGGCCATGTTTGCCAGCTTTTGAATAATTGTAGTTTAAATGGATACCATTTTTTAGTACTAGCTGGTATGTTAAAGACCGATCCTGCATTAACCCATGTAAGCTTGTCGCTTATATAGTTATGTACATCGATGGTTAACTGAGTAGAAGATCGATATTGTTGACCTTCATTATCATACACAAATAAAGTAGCCTTGTATTGACCAGGAGTCTCATATTTATGAGTGGATGTTAATGATTTTGAAATGGTACCGTCACCGTGGTCCCACACTGCATAATCAAGCGATAAATCTCTCGCGACTTTGGTCACATCTGCAAAAAAATCATACGGGTATAGCGTAACTCCCGCATCGTGCGTGTAGCATGATAGGGAGGAAGCAGATAACGTTATGTCGAGTCTCGGTATCATGCAGTTGTGGCTGTAACTACTTCTATTTTGTCAGATATATTTAGCACATCATGTACATATGGATACTTGTAATATGGTAAAGTAATATTTGAGTTAACAACATTAATATCAGAATCTCTATAAATTGGATTCCACATTAATAAACTTAACCCGTTGATGCTAATATTAGCATTATCCGTCCTCTGCGTCTTAACACCAACAACACCGCTAATGTTTAACATGGAACTGGTCAAGGAGTTGATATCTATCTGATAACCTAGAGTAGCGCTGTCAAAATATGACTTAAGTATTTGATATACTTTGTTAATAATTCCTTCTTCGCTCATTGGTGAGTCTGGGTCTTTCTGTATAATAAGTTTGCATTTGTCTGCTGTAGCAGCATATAGTTTTTCACCAGGCAACGCAACTCCAAAACTAGACGCCATATAGACCGGGTCCATCATAACTAATTCTGATGTTAATGTCTTTCTCTCCTTGAGCTTATTTAAAACTTTATTCTTCTGAGCCAGGCTTAGGTAGTTATACCTATAAACGAAGCTGCTAACCGTTTCCTGTCGAGGCACAGCATATATGTAAGTGTTATTAAAGTTTGTACTGTCTGCGAATTGTAATTGATTGTATAGCGTTGTTACATCCTCACCAGTAGCGTTTAATTTATCTGTCATATATTTTAAATGCCCCGTTAGGTACGTTTCGTTATTAACAACCTTTACAGACTTAATCGTATTGGCGAAGTTATAATTTATAAATGATTCATAGTCTGCTTTTGTTATTGCTCTATTTTGAGATGAGAAGATGTTCGGAGCATTCTCCTTAATACTAGCGACCGATTCTCTTTCAAAGAATTCAGTTGAAAATTGTGAATTGTTAAACTCCAACATTTTTAATTCACTGCTATCAATGTAATTTGTGTTAGGGTTTTTTATGTCGTTAAATATCTCAATAAATCGAGGGGTGGTGTATAAGGATGCTGTCTTGCCAATAGTGTTCGGTCCAATCTTACCTGCTGTACCATCCGAGCTTATATAATAGATTGCTATAGTATCACCTGTATTAAGTTTTCTACCAGTAACGTTGTTTCCAAACTTTAATTCATACTGAAAATTTTCATTTAACCGCAAATCAAAACTAGGTGAATTACTCGATTCATTGTATAATGTATCAGCTTCATACCATTGCTCCCATTTTTCTGTATTAACGTTCTTAACGTATACTGATATCGTAGAATGATCGATTGTAACATCCTCACCTGGTAATAGTACAGCTGTTTCGAATTCATCTCCGTTAGCTACCATTTGAGGATATTCCTGAGGGATGCCTTGGTATAAGGTATATCTATCAGTTATATTTTTTATCTGCTCTTTATCTGTAGTAGATTTAGATATAAACATATCTTCTACAGCACAGTACTGTACACCACTAGCAGTGACATATGTATATTTTGGTATTGCATACGCTCCTCTTTTAAGACCTTTTAGACCTGTTAATGTAAATCCTAGCTGGCATGTTTGAAACCCTTTCGGCTTATAGCCGAGAAATTTAACAATACGGTTTACATTCTCGTATAGTTGAGCTTCTGTAAAGAGTGATTCGTTGGATGTTTGGTTGAGATAAAACATCTGTACATGATACGAATATGCTACCATGTCGATTAGCGAAGAGAGGTTGCTGCCCTCGAAGTCTTGATCTGTGTAAAATCCGTGCGCTCTTAATCTGCCTTTAATGAGCTCTTTCATCGAAAGCGCATCAAACGTTGCGTAACCGGTTTCTGGAATTGTGTAATCTGTGCCCATATTATGCTATTGTGTTATTGTCTATTCGATCTATCATAAGCCCGGTGCTGGTGATGACACCAGATATATTTAGAGCTCTCCGGGACAGCGCTGGTATCACTGCCGTTATATTCACAGTATACGTTGCAGCGTCTGGATCTGCTACAACATGTATATTTGTAAATTCTGCTCGCCGCTCTTGCCGAGACAGCTCCTTACTTATAACTTCTGCGATAAATTGACCTCGATCAAGAGTTACTGCGTCAAACAACAGATCACCAATATTAATACCAAATCTCGGATTTAATAGTTTCTGACCAGGCGAGGTTGTGAGTATATTTCTAATCGATTGCACGATAGCGGCTTCGTCTATTGCCGTACGTATCTCTCTGGCTGATTCTTTAGCATCTAGTCGATTGGTCGTAAAGTATGATGTTGTATCTAAATCTAAATATATATCTCGATATACGTGATTTGAGCTAGTCGCGGCGTCGGTGCCGATAGATGATACATCAGGATTAGCAGATGGAGTGCTATTACTCCGTTTAAGGAAATCTAAAACGATGCTCATATAGAAATATTTATCAGATTATCCGTAGATTACAGAAGATAACGCGTTTGAGACGCATAAATAATTACGATGCAGAGATTCAATACATTATTGGAAAGTGTGTTCCAGAAATACCAGCGAGGTAACTTTCATGCTGGGGATTTAGTTAGATTTAAAGATAGCGTGGATGGACATGATTGGTACAAAGGACTCGCAGAAAACAAGTTAGAAATGGTGAAAGCCATGCGTGAAGGTGATTTGAATTTACGTGTTTGTGCTGTGAAATCTCAGCATCCAGTAATGAGCCAAGCTCATGGTGATCCATCGATGGAAGTTGGTCCATGGCATATAGATATTGTGCAGGAAATAGGACCAGGTGGTACATGGGTTAATTTCTTAACTGTACCTGAGGATATCCTAGAAGGTATCGATACAGGCATTAATAGGCAGCCTGTACCTGATTCCGTTAGAAAAGAAGACCCGTCTCATATTAAACCAACTGAAGTTGAGGAGGATGCAGACGAGCTTCGTAAAGATCAGACGTTGAACAGTGACGGAGGCGGTCCTGAGGATCGTAAGCTTCATGATCAAAACGTTAAGCTTGATGGAGCAACCGCGGCTACATCGTACACAACAAAATATATGGAGAAGTAATTTATGAAACCCGGTACAAAATCAGATAATCAAATACTTTCAGAGACTTACAACCAGGTTCAAGAGGCTGGAACTGCTGTAGATCAAGGCTCACACGGCCCGTTTTCTTCGGGTCGCGACAGCGACGAAGCCAGACTGAACAGATCAAGCTATCGATTTACCGGAGGTGCTGCCGGCGCGCAGCAAATAAACGGCTTGCGAGATGTGATCACCAGCCTGCGCTCCGGTGCACTGGGCCTTGTAGAATCTGATAAACTCGCTGGCACGCTGGTCGTTAGGACCGAGGCAGGTACTGAAGTTACTCTTAAGGTAACGGATGTTCGTGGCCGTGACTCTGACTCGTAACGCTTTAATGCTGAGAAAGCGCTAACAAGCAAGAAAAGAAATTAATTTCCTGATCTAATACATGGCTAGTTCTGTATAGATATTCCGAAACTGTTAACAAGTACAGCCTCTTCTTATTAAATTCGATTTTAGATCCTTCAATATGATTGAATAACTCTTTAAGCAGAAAAGGATAGTCATTATTAAACGATTGCTCGTTTTCGATTACGTACTTCCGAGCTTTAATAATATGATTCGTTTTGGTTAGCTTAAATACATTAGCAATAAACTCCTCTTTACACGCATCTTCTCTAATATTCAGAGTATTATTAATTACATTCTTTTGAGTTTCGTTAATAATTTTTCTTAGATCAGGATAATTTGATCGTACGAGCGCCTTAAGACAATCCTTTTGCTCGTCAGATACAGATACACCCTCCCCGTTTAAAATATAATCTATTCTCTCTAGGGCATCCTCATACGAGAACATAAGGTTAAAGGTCTGACACCTACTCTGAATAGGCTCAATGACTCTATATCCGTAATTAGCAGTCAAGATAAATCTGGAGATGCTAGCATATTCTTCCATGGTATTCCGAAGAGCTCTTTGCCCGTCTTGTGTTAACCCATCACATTCATCAAGAATGATGATTTTGATTTTACCATCAATACTTTTAGTTTGTGCGAAAGAAGTTACCCTACTTCTAATAGTATCAATACCATTTTCATCAGAAGCGTTAATATAAATGTATTGGCACTTAAGAATATCATTAACAATAATCTTAGCTAGCGTAGTCTTGCCGATACCTGGATTACCTACGAATAGAAGATTAGGAATAGATTCTTTTGATTCTAACGTATTAAAGTATTCTTTAATGCCTTTATGCAAAAAGATCTCATTAAGGCTTTTTGGCCTATATTTCTCTACCCAAAGATCGTTAAACATTAGTTTCCACTGCTCCCAAAGCCTTTATCACCGCGGGCAGTCTCTTCAACTTCTTCTGCCCACTCTATTTCTGGTTGATATAATTTATAGATTACCATTTGTGCGATCCGTTCTCCGCATTGAAGCATGCAGTCTTTATCACTGAAATTATATAACTTGACTCCCATATCTCCACGATATCCATTATCGATAATACCTAGGTGTGGTTGAAGTCCTTGCTTAAAGCCTAGCCCGGAACGCGGCTCAATCCTAAACCAATAACCGGGGGTAATGTATGCTAGTGTTAGACCTACCGGTACAACGGCACTACCACCAGCTGGAATATTAACTGTGCTAACAGCATGCAGATCGCACCCGGAGTCTCCAGTTTTCGGGCAAACGTTATTAATTTTAGGTAGCTTTGCCCAGTCATGCGTCTTTTTAAATTTAACTACAATGTTGCTTGACATGTACAGAGAGTATAAATACTAACACAATAAAATCAACTTATGAGTGATGACGGATTAGACGATTTGTTAGGTCAGTTGAAAAACACGAACAAATCCACAAAACAAATATGCAATCAAAAGAAGGCAGAGCTTTCGATTCCTCCGCAAGAGCAGGAGAGGCTGGAGGCTTTCTTAATTGATAAGTCTACTATTCTTATTGATCAAACTATAACAGCTCTTCAGAACGTTCAGCAGCAGGTTATGGCTGCTCCGGATCCGGAGAATATATCTGCATATTCTGAATTAGTTAAAGCATCCAGTACTGCCATGGAAAATCTGAACAAGATTAACTTGATGAATAAGAAGCACAAATCATCAAAGGAGCTTAAGACGATGGACATACAAGCTAAAACTATTTCTGATGATAAGAGGCTTGTAGGTCAGGCCTTAGCTACACGTGAGGAAATCATGGAGAAGCTGTTTAAGGATGCTGGTGTTGTTGAAATTATAGATGCAGACGATATAACTGATTCTGGGAAATTAACCGGCGGATAATACTTGTGCGTTTGTAATATTTTTTTGTAGCTTCTGTATCTTGTTCTGAAGCAGGTCAATATCAACTTCTGATTTTTCGACTTGAAGCTTGTTTGCATTTTTAAGCACGACTTGACTGTTATCGTCTTCTGATATATTAGCAAACTCAATAATCGTATAAAGGTAACCTAAGTCGCGCTCGATAGTAGATGTAAAGTCAGTTACTACATCCCTTAACCTATGCCAATGTCTGTAATCGCCTACCAAATTTTCACCATGAGCAACAGTGCTTGCTCCGTGCGCAACTACAATGTTCTGAATGTTTTGACGGAATTGTGTTTCCGTATGCTTCGTCATTTCATAAATTAAATTTTTGGTTTGAATGTCAATTTTATCTTCTATAATAGGATTATATACGTTACAAATTATATCATCATGTCGCTCAAGTTTTATATCATTCAACGGAATCGTAAATCTATCTAAACTCTCTTCAATTCTTGTCATATACCCGACTGTGTCGCTATAGTTTTGAAAAATACTTTTGCTGAGCTCTGGTATTATCTTTTTAAATTCTTCTTTAACTTTAGAGTGTGACGTTCTGTATCGTTCTATCCAGTATAACACTACCTCTTCAGGCATTCCAATAGCACCATATCCATCAATAAGCAAATTTTTTATTTTAGCGATATCATCTACAACGTTTTCTTCTACAGGTACATATCGTTTTTTCGGTTTCTCTCCTTCCTTAACAGAAGCGTTACTTACAACTAATGCCTCTGTTAAGTTAGTATCCGTATTTACTCTCGTTTCTAATTCACCTGTATTAGTTAGAACGAACGATTCATCGTCAGATAAATCTACCTCTAGCTTTTGTGCCAGTAAATTATTAACTTTAGCGTCAATAGATCCTTCCTCATTATTCTGTAGGTTGTGCAAGGATTGGCTCAATAAGTTGAAGAACTCTGCCTGCTTAGTTATTGGATCATGAGTATGAGATGCATATTTCCATATATTTTGAATTGCTAAGTCATTGGCATACTTTTTGACCAATTCAACATGAGAGTTGGCCGCGGCAAAAAATTCAACAGTATTTGTACTGTTGTTATCAACAAATAAATGTTCGCCTGTAAATTTAAAACTCATTTATATGAATAATGTTTTGTACATGTAATATTATTTCTATACTTACCTGGTGTAAATTTATGTACCATGTTAACTATAAACCATTCACCTTGCACTCTATCCTGAAATACCGTATCCATTGTAGGTGCCCCGAATAATGATATGAACCGTCCAGGAATTCTGGGAATAGATCCCTTTACATCTAGAGTGATTGCTGGTGCAAAGCCGATTGCTTTTGCTAAGATACTATTGCGCCCGATTTTTAATCGATAATCTTTGTCGTTATTTAATGTGAAAACGTTGTTAACAATTCTATTATTTGTTTTTAGATCGTTTGAGGGATATATCTCCACAGGCTTACCACCGAGTCCGTGAAAATGATCTACATACATTTTCTTAAAAGCAGCCCTAGCGTTATCAATAAAACTATCTTTATTTTCTATATTAAATTGCTTCTTCTTAATATCTGTATTATGCACCTGTAGTGACGCAAATTCAGATACACTCCCAGGTATATGAAAATTCGAATAATTGTAGCCTTCGATGCCTTCGAAGTCGCTCCACGTTGCACCTTGACCAATATCATACGATATTCTAGATTGCGGTGGTACGAAGTCTGGCGAATTTACATCATATGTCTCATTAACATCTTCCGTTGTACTTTCTTTTGTTGCTTGTACTTCCGCGGAGCCTCCTTCATATGGAAGCGAAAATGCGTCTATTAAGAGTAAACCGGGACCCTTTTTATTTGGACCGATATTTGTCAGTGCGCCTTTAAAGTAGCTTTCATACGATACAAATGACAAATAACCGTTTCGCTCGGACCGGAGTATACAATTATCTTTAGATTCATGACTTACGTGTGAGTCTAAAAGTGTTAGCAGAGTAGTTATATCTGTAGCTGTTCCAGGTGTTGAATAGTATATTTTTGTTCTCCCTGGATCCCAGTCCTTAGTAAATTTTTGATTTGGCCCGAAACATGTTTTTAAGAAATTTTTGATAGCAGCTCCGGTGCCTACTTTTCTATCATCATTACTCTTTTGCGTTAAGTTTATACCTACTCCGTTTTCTTCAACCAGTGCTTTATTAGTCGACCAACATGTTGTTTTTTCCATTAAGATCATTTCTCTAACATCAACTAAATCCAGTCTTTTCGCCTTTTCATTAGTAGTTGTTGATACAGAGCTTTCGTTCACAACAGAAAACAAATAGCTCATTTCATACGCTTCACTTGGAAATGTTTGTTCTGATGCAGTCGGGTCATCTTTCACCACCGGTCGGATTTTAATTTCAATAAGATCTTGACCATCCTCGTACCATCTATATGATTTGTTAAGAACTTGTCCTCTTATATTTTGTACCTTTTCTGTATAATTTTCGATAAGCTCATGTGTATTATCTATTATAAGAGTGGCAATTGGAAATGTTGAATATAGTGATTCAACAACAGTGAAATCGATTACTTTACCATACGGTATTATGACTCTAAATTCAGGATTTACGAGTTGCATAGCGAACAGGTAATCCTGTCCGTCGATGGTTACTGTATTTGACGTCATGCTGTGTTAATTGTATTTAATATGTCCCCTACATATTCCGACTTTAAAACGCGGATAGGTATACCAGGCTGAGCGTTGTGTACTGGGTTCCATACACCGTTAACAATACAAATTAGCCACCATAACTTAATACTACCATATGCCTTATTTGACACCAATGTCCATGGAGATGATGTATGTACAACTATATATTCGAAATATCTATCGTCTAATAGACCATCAGGTAAGGAAACTTTTCGTAAAATATTATAAATGTAGTGTTTGTCTATCTTATAAACTTTAAATAATGTTTCATAGAAAGATATATCAATCTTACCGAGATCATTAACCTCGTTTCTCCTTTTATTTAATTCGTTTACTTTCATTATTTTGTGGGCTGGCCCGCGGGCCGACCCGTACGACCGGCGCGAGCTTGGTTTGCTTTGGTTTCTGATACAGCTAAGGATGCGGTGTATAGTGTGTTGGAATTTGTTAGAGCATGATATGTAAAGTTCTTACTATCAGGCACTAATGATTCAATCTGAATGTTAACATGATATGCTTCCGGTATAGGTACAGCAATATGTGTCGGCAAGTTAACGCCTTTAGATGTACTGCCGGTAATTACTTTACTATATGCCTTTGCGACGGTCTCGACATCCTTACTATTAGACCTTGACCCATGGGCCCCGTTTTTGTATACGCTCAAGCTCGCGGCGGCCATGGCACCGGCCGCCCGACCATGATCTGGTGTAGCTCTTCCAAGGTCTGTGCCTTTGTTTATACCGGCTAACATCATACGCACTGGTATTTCCATTGTTCGAGTATTCCCTAGCCCTTTGATAGATAGACTCTTAATATAAGCGAATGGTGAATAATAATGCCCTGGAATAGACACTTCATACATTACCGGTGGCTCTAGGCTAATTTTATTATTTTTATTTGGCTGGTTTTGATATTGTAATAAAAACATTAAGTGCCAGTTTCTTACAACTTCTTCATAATCATGAGTGTTGGATAAAAAGAAACTGACATTATGAGGCGTTGCGGCTCCATATCCACCATATGTCTTTGTTTGCTCTAGAGAATGACCAGGCGTTAGTGCTCTGGTAGCATTAACACCTAAGTCAACACCAGCGCCCATTAAGTCTAAGGGTGACGTTAGAGCTTTTGCGGCGCCTTCACCTGCAAAGTTTGCCAACCCACCGGCTTTTTCTGCTAGACCTGTAGGATCAAGGCCGCCAACTAAGCCAGCGGCTTTGCTTACTGATTGACCCATAAACTGTAGACCGCCCGCGAGGGTGCCTACAAAATCTTGAAGTGCGGAATGTCCTTCATCTTTCCAGTTACTAGTCGCTGCTCTATATTCTTGTGATGTTAGGTACGGTAATACGAACCTGAACCCTGATGGTGCTCCGAGATATAATCCAGAGTATGGTGATAGATGAGGATGTTGAGACATGGTACCGGAATCATGACCTATTACACCCTGATCGATGCCTCTTACCGTACTATCGATAGCCTTAGCAGCACTAACTGTTAATCCGATCGTCGCCTCGGCCAGTCCGCCGGCGGCGTCCCCTAGTCCAGTGATGCCTTTGCCGAGTAATTTTCCAGCACCTTTTATAATGCCGCCGCCGGCCGGAGCGGCATCTCCGAGAGCATTCGATCCTGCTCGAGCAATTGCAGTAGCAGTCCCTGATGCCATTTTAGCGGCCATGCTAACACCTTGCTTCATAATATCTCCGTAGTCAGATAGGGCGGCGATCTGATATCTCATATTAGCTAAAGCAGAGCTGAATGTTACGCGATATTCATTTAAAATTATTGAAGGCACACCAGCTGTTAATGAGCCTATAGTACCTCTCATCTGTTGATGCTGTAGGGAAGACCCGAATTCCTCTAAAAGCATATCTCGTGATTCTACTGATGTATTGGTCCAGTTAAAATCTCTAACAATATTGATTGTAGAAACTTTTGATAAGATAATCGGGTCGTTGGCAGACTGGATAGACATTGGCATCGCAAGAGGAGCTGCGTTAGGTTGTTTCAGATTATTTTGAGTGGATGTGCTCCCTGCTCGGTGCTCTGTTGTCAACCAAAATAATTGTTTATTCTTTGCCATTGTTAATATTTATTCGTTATATGTTGAGTCCGGACTGAGATGCTCGGATTGCTCCAACCGGGTCGTTGATTATTTGAGAGTTTGCAGCCGCGGCCTGGTTAGCTGTTGCGTTATTACCTGATGGCAATACTTGTGCACCTTTCTCTGCCGGAGCGGGTGCTTGTTGGTTCTTAACATTTATACCATTAGTAACAAGGCTGACTAAACTTCTTTCTATCGAAGTTATCTTCTCACTTGAATCAATTTCAGCTTTTATAAGCCCCCTTTTAATAGCACCTACACTTACTAGTTGTGTCTGGCTATAATCAAGGTCTAATGATTTATTACGCTTCGGGTCAGTTAAAAATCCTAGAGATGATGCCATCATGCCCCATACGCTGTTGCCGCCAATGGCTTCAGGAGAAGTTGAGTATTTCTTTTGTCCCTTTTCAACCCCTTTGGCCATTTGGTCCTCTTCAACAGATTTACCTTCAGCAGCTAGCATAGCTGTTTTCATACGATTCGAACCACTACCGGCTGCGGCTCGTTCAAAGGATTGATTCATACCAGCTCTCATTGAACCAGCTACCCCTGCAAATAGAGAAGCACCTAAATCTTTAAGTCCTAGCTTATGCAATAAGCCACCAGATTCTGGAGCAACATACTCTTTAACCATTTTAACTGGGATTGGATCTTTATCAGTATTGGATATACGTACATCTGACTTCTTACCACCTAGTAAGTCAGTACCAGCAACTATATCATCTTTTTTATTAAATCTAAACGTACCTTCAGGTCCGGTAAGTATTCTGCTTGCTTTACCAGGTTTTGCATGTTTGCTTCGCATAGCGAAATCATTTACATCTTTTATAGGTTTCTTATCTAACGTTTTCTTCGTTTCAGATTCAATCTTTTCAATTTTTGCCTTATATTGTGCGGTGGCTTCTGCGATTTTAATATTCGCACGTTCTTGGCTCAACGTTCCTTTGTGTGCTTGAGACTTATAAAGTTTAATTAAACGGTCTTTTTGTTCTGCAGCCTTTTTAACTGCAGGCGACTTACCAGCGTGAGGATCTGTCCAATTCTCGCCGCCCTCTTTCTGCCATTCTTTATATAATCGCTGAAGATTGCTATATGATTTTTGCCTCACGCCAAGCATACGCTTGGCTTCTTTTTCCTTCTTTTTATCAGCATCAGAGCTCCATACACCGTGTTTAGTAGATTGTTTATGATCACGTTTTGCTTCATCTAATGATAGTTTAGATTGACCTAAGTGATAATTCCAACCAACTTGAGTCCGTCGACCAGTCTTAGGATCTTTCATCGGTTTACCTTTTGTCTGTGCAGATAGTTTCTTTCTTGCATCATTACCAGCGTCTAAATTCTTCTGCATTTGACCAGATTCACCCATACCTGCAAGTTTATCAGACGCAGCGTCACTAAACCCAGTCTTTTTATCAATCCAGGAGCCTACCTTCCACCCAGCATAACCGGCGGCGGCAGCCAAGGCAGCAGAGGAAGCTATAGCACCTGCTCCTGCAGTTCCAATAGCACCCATTGAAGAACCAAGCATTGTACCTAGACCCATTCCGCCGGTTGCTACACTCGCGAGTCTACCACCCCAACCTAGCGCACGGCCGCCGAATCTCTTCAGAGCCTGACCAGCGCGGCCTAATCGGCCTCGAGGCTTTCTGCCTCTAGGCTTACGTTTAGGTTTACGTTTAGGTTTATCCTTTTTATTGCGATTACGTCTTGTTACTAAGTCTGCAATATTGTCTAGGAAGCCTCCTCCTCCGCCGCTGTCGCCTGAACCATCATCACCGTCCAACATGTTACCAAACCCAGCACCAGCTCCTTTTTGACTGTGCGATCCTTTTCTACGAGCCGCTATAGCAGCTGCTCCTCCAAAAAGATCATCTAACGACTTAACGTCACCACCAGAGTTCATATACCCTCTAATTACAACGCCTTGTTTATCATCCTTTTCAATACCTGATTGACGAGGACTGTCTTGAGGCTTTTTCTTGTCAGCTAAATTGGTACCTGTAAGCTTGTCATCCTTTTTATTGATTTTAGAAGTACCTGTAGGTGATGAAAGTATGGCACCTCCGCGGCGATGACTATCAGTTGCACCTAACGGTGCACCGGTCTTTTTAGCCGGTGTACTTAGCGTGTTCGAAGGTGGTACAACATCATCTTTAACGTGTACACTTTCATCACTTCGATCCTCTGTTTGACCTGGCACAGGCTCAGTGGATGCTTGTGTCGGTTCAGTAGGTTTGTGTGCGCGCGGCTTTGAACCGATTGGAGCTGTAGAGGATGGTGTTGTAGATCTCGAACCCGCGGGTGGTGACGTTCCTGCACCAGGTTTCTTAAAAGACTGTTTTAATTTTCCCCATGCGCCGATAACGTCGGTTTTAACTCCGCTTTTAAAACCGATACCCGGGCCTCCTTTAACGACATCCGTGATATCCATTTCGCCAGAGGTCCCTTGCATCCAATCTAAGAATTTACCGGTAATAGACTGCTTCTGTTTCGTGTCATATAGAGAAGATAGGTCAGACACTACGCCTGGTTTTTTTGCTTTAATCTCATCATATTGATCACTATATACACTAGCACTTTCAAGTGCTTCTTTTTCTTCTTTATTAAAGGATGAAAACCATTGACTGTTATCAATGTATGTTTCTCTTCTCTTAAACAAACCATCGCGAAGGTTGGTGAGTGTGTTTAGTATATCAGGAGTTACGAGTGAAATACTCCGAGGTACAATTTCATGAGCTAATTCATTAAGCCATTTATATTCATCTGTTTTATATGAATCTGGTAGATTTTTAAGAAAAGCGTCAACAACGATTAACTGATCACTTGAACGGGCACCGGTGATGAATTTTTTTTTCTCAGATGAAAATTTCGAATCCCCTGCGACATATAGGCCGTGAAGAACATCTATATCTTTTCTTATTGCCTTGAGCTTTTTATCAGAAACGTCCATTAGTGCTCTAAATATTTAGTCGCACATTTAGATTCCAGTAAACAGACCGGTAGTAATATCTAGCAGAATATCAGTTGTTTCCTCGTTCTCAGTATGTTTTATGGTGATTATTTCAGCTTCCATCGCTTTATAATCTTCATACGAATCATTAACTTTCTTAAGTAAACTTAATGGTAACTTTTGGATTATACTTATAAACATATCAGGTGATGCGCCTTTATCGATAGATATAATCTTACCATTAACATCTATTTCTACGATATGTTTACTAAGCAAGGTCAGTAAAAGATCTGCGAAATTTTCTTCAATAATAATCTCAACTTCATCTTGAGAACCGGCGGATTCATTTTCTAGATCTAATATTCTCTGTACCGCATCGTTAATTTGTCGGTCATGATTTAACGAAGGGAAACCAACTGTAACTTGTATATCTTTATGTTTTATTTTTTTACGCAGTTTCGCTGGTGAAATCTTCTTTAAAGCTATAGGCAGTTTACTTAGATCTACAGTATGAATTTCATCGTCCTCATATAAAGATACTTTCATCTTCTTATCAATTTGAATTCGATGTTGAATAGCTAATGCAAGCCTGTCTATAGACAGTAGTGTATCTGTGTTGAGATCTTTATCTAAGCATGTTTCTTTTATGATTCCATCATATGCTTTGCAAAAATATATATAATTTAACTGCTCTGCTCCACCGGCGTTCCATGCAGCAATCTCAATTTCGTTGAGATTGTGTTGATGTGTAATTGTTATTGGTGAGAACTTTATATCTCTCTTTAAGGAAGGTACATAGAACTCAATAGCACTGCTTTCATTGATACTGTCTAGTGTATCTAAAATTGAATTAAATTCTTCTATTTTTTCACTGTTCATAATTTTGTGGCGGTTTCGCCGCCGCTGCGGCGGCTTGTGGGTTTTCAGCTTCGGCTCGGCGCCTGGCCTCAATGTTGTACATTACTTGTAATTCAGAGAATGAGCTATCCTTTACGAACCCGTATGGTAGCCTACAGATATTATAGATGTCATATTCGAATTCATACATTTGTAGTAAATCTTCCTGAAAGAGTAATTTTAATAACTCTAAAATTGAATCATCAAAAAATGAGAAGCTATACTGATGCATTTCAGCAGCATCAGTATACGGTGATTTATAAGTAAAAAGAGGTACGCTGCTCAGTTCTTTAGATTGTTGTTTAAGAAACCTTTCAAACTCAGATAAGGTTTTAACTGGAAGCTTATCCAATAATTTTGACCTATCTGCATAATCTGGTATTTCAATCTCAGTACCGGTTTTGCTTGTTACTGAATGCAAACAAGCACTCACAGTATCTGATAACTCTAAAGCGTTAAATGATTTAGGCAGTTGAAAATTAACTGTAACTCCACTTGCTGATACCTCGTATGATTTTTGAAGATCGATTTTATTAACAGCGTCAACTAGTGATGGTAGATCTACATTTATTGTAAAGTCTTTTCCTGTTTCCGAACATTTGGATGTTAAGGCAAACTCACCAGATATTGCAACATCTCTAACATGTCCAAGAATAATAAATTTATCAATAATATCCAAATCACTGACAGAAACATTCACAACTAGATTCTCCAGTATCTGGTCGATATATGTATTAATATCTTCAGGCTGATTATTATATATGGTTTTCGTGAGATTCTTGTATGAGATGAAATCTAGCTCCTTACATTTAACTCTAAGGTTTCTTCCATATAACGGGATTGTATGCACAAAACTAGGCATATTATAAGAATTTATATGAATGTCTATATATGGCTACTTAAGCCAGCCAAATAAACCACCGCGGTTACCTGCATTCCATCGATAACCACCACCAGCAGAAGGGAACGGTTTGTTTTTACCTTCTTCGTAATGCATTGCTGCTTTCATCTTCTCTGGTGTTGCATCTGGTGGTGATACAGCTTCACCAAAAGACTGTTGATTACTAGCGTGTACTTCTTCTTTGTTTTTATTGCCAACAGCTTTTGGTTCACTTCTTGCTTCACCAAAAGACTGCTGGTTACTAGCATGTACTTCTTCTTTGTTTTTATTGCCAACAGCTTTTGGTTCACTTCTCGCTTCACCAAAAGACTGTTGATTACTAGCGTGTACTTCTTCTTTGTTTTTATTTTCAGGCAACCTGTAATTGGACGGTCTGCTGTCAGCAGCATTTTTTTGCTCTTGAGCATGGGTTTTATTTGCCTCAGGATATGCAACAGGTGGTTTTTGTCCTCCGGTCAATTGACCGTGCATTGCTTGAGCGGCCTCTAAGCCTTTACCATATGGCACGTTAGGAGTAGGGTCCGTTTTTTGCAGCACAGCGTTCCATTCAGCGTGAAGCTTTTCACCTACAGCTCGGTTCTCATACTTATCAACACTAACATCACCCTGCGTCATTGCCTGTACAGAGGCATGTCTTTCACGAACTGCTGCCCAAGCTGGTTGGCTTTTTCTGTGAATTTTGTCTGCTTCATATGCTAAATTGCTTGCATGATTTATATAATTACGCGGGGCTTGTACTGTGTATCTGCTGTATATGAAATCTATCCCTCTAGTTTCAATTTGAGATTCACCGTATGAGTAATCACCTGGTGGTAAGTTAGTTGGTACACAGTCTTTGAATTTCCAAATTTTTCTAGGTATTAATCCTATCTTATTTTCATGTCCACTATCTCCGCGACCTATAGGCTCCAAAGCAGAGCCCGCTTTAGCGTACTGTATTATTGTTATGGTTGTCTTAACACCCATTCTTAAATAAGGTTGACGTTCTGTTAAGCCTAAGTGAGCGGCCAATATCAACCATGGACGTATTATGAAATCGAGGAATGAAAAATTTGTTTCTCTGAAGCTAATATTCAATCGCCTAAGCTCTTGTCTGTTGCTTAATATTGGAAAACCTAGTAAGCCACCAGATGATTGATCATGAGGATGTACCCATGTTGCGTTAACCTGCTCACCCGGTAAGTTAATCGACTGTGCGAATAGACATCCTGCACGTTTATGGAAATCGGGATTGAAGAGTGTAGTCGAGGCTCTATCAGCATTCATTTCCTCTCCAGTACGAAATTCACCCAGATGTTTTAGCATACTATCTGGTGTCTGTACATTCTGCGCAGACTGTCCTGATAAGTCTTGTCGATTTCCAGATGCGGACTGCATCACCGGAGGCAATTCGAAGACAACAGCCCACAAGTTTTGCATCGCGGTGTTAAATTCCCAGTTTTGAAGTGCATTCATAAATGCATCTCGCGGTTTTAACGGTTGGTGTGGATCGAAGAAGTTACCAAAACCTGCTCCACCGGCTATTACTCCATCTGCGCGAAAGCTGCTAAATGTTTCATCAAGTACCCTGAGACCTTCCTTACCGATTAATAGGGCGATATCAGAGCTTTTCTGTACTTTTGGTACATATGGGACGTATGGAGGGGTTTCAATAGTAGCTTCCAGAGTCGGTGGTATTGATGTAATAGCTTGGGCTTTACTAGCAGCTTTTTGAGCTATGACACTCGCTTTCGCTTGGTTTTCTTTCACACCTTTGGCTCTATTAAAGGCCTCAGTTGATTTATTAAGCGAGAATCCAGGCATATAAAATATTTATCCGATAACCCTAGGGTTACCGGATATAATTAGGTTGAATTGTTTGGTTATATTAGAGCTTTCTCCAGTATTGGTAAGCGAATGTAACATCTAATGTAATTGGGTCACCACCGCCTGTCATATCGTAATTTAAGTTACCGACAGATGTTGGAAACACGCCAACTAATTGATATTTTTCTGGGAGCTCGTTTAAGTCTTGGTCAAGCTGTACCAAGTTAATAATGCTATCCTGATACAAGCGGTATGTACCAGTGCTTGTTTGATCATCAAACGTTAGGAACGTCCATCTTTCGAATAGCGATCTAATAATATTGGAACCGTCAGCTCTAAACTGCATTGTATAGCCACTGGAATCGTTGTACTTAGCAGAACCCGGGATTTGAAAATCCAGGCCCATGTACGGTTGTTGTATAGCGGTAATAGTTCTACCAGGCAAGCTAGCTGTCGTCACGTATACAAGATCGTCCTGTGAAACAATCTCTGTACCACGATCGTGAATGGTTTGAACTCTAAAAGAGAAATTACGTGCAAAGTCCCGCGCTTGAGCGGTTCTATAAAACTTCTGGATGGATTGTTCGTTTGCCATTGTTATTATTATTTATTCATTTGTTGTTGTTTAACCGACTATCTCAGAGAAATCTTGACCTGTTTTAGTGGCGTAGAAGTTAACTAAGATGTACTCAGCAGCTCTGACCGGTTTAATGTAGATGTCTACATGCAACTCATTTTGATCAATTCGATCTGGTGTGTTGTTTCTCTCATCACAGACGATCAAGTAGTCATATAAGCCTTGAGTTGCTTTAGCATTCTCAAATATAGGACTTAAGTTGTCTACAATATTCGATCTGGTTAAGTCGGTGTTAGGTTCGAAGATGTAGAACTTAACAGTGTTGCGTACTGCTCGTTCTAAATTCAAGAATAATCTGCGAACATTAATTCTATCAAACGCGCTTGGCAATTTGTATAGTGTCTTTTGACCGAAGACCACTAGACCTTCGTTCGGGAATAATGCGATTGGGTTAATACCCATCGTGTAGAGAAGATCTCTACTCTTCTGTTTTGGCGTTACAGCGACGTCATTAACTCCTACCAGTCGACCTCTTGCAAATCCTGCAGGAGCATACCATGGTTGGAAATTAGAATCAACGTTAGCCATTGTTGCTGCAATAAAGCCGGACATTGGTACCCAAATTTGCTTGTCAGCGCCTGGATCAAATACCTTGCCCCAGTTGGCGTAAGTAGCACCATAGCTTGTGCTATGAGACTGATACAGGTGACGCAACGGCCAATATACATTCTTATTAAATGTATTCTTCTTATCATCAAGGATTAACTTGTTATCACCTTGAACGAAGATCTGGCGCAATGGATCAGCGATAAACATATGATCCTTACGCTTAGTCTCAGCAAATGCCTTGAATTCATTTAGAACTGAATTGTAATTGTCTCTAATAAGCTTAGCACTTGCAAGCTCCATGTTATCTTTGAGCTGATAGAACCCATTATTCATTGCATCGCTGGATGTACCTAAGTCTAATACATGTGTATCATCGAATGAGTTAGTTTGTGAACTACCTGCTTTATTGTAAGATGTTGCAAAGATCGTACCTAGACCAGCTTCACAAGTGATGTCAAGCGGTAGTGTATCAAGGTTCTCTAGAGAACCGAACAATCTGCTAAGCTTGGTACTAACAGCACCAACTGTCTTGTCACCGGGGTTCGGTGTTTCGTAACTACCAAGACCGTTTAATTGGTCTCCGATGTTATCAGTAAGCATGGTTTTTAATTTTCTGAAAATATCCTGCTCATCATTCAACAGTCTATTGGTTATAACTCTTACATGTTTCTCCGGCTTGCCGTCAGTACCTAACCATGTACCGGAGGATTCAACGGCAATGAAGTGGTTAACAAGAACGTGCAAGTCGCTTGACGCCTCACCAACGTTACCCATGAAGAACGATTTAGCAGCTCCACCGTTTCTATCTTGAATCTTGCGTGTCTTATCAAGAGAACCGACATGAGCTTCTCTTAAGATGAAGTCTAATTTAGCAACATCTTGTGAGAATACAGAATTTCTTAACTTAAACAATCCTAACGTTATTGTATCACTATAAGAATCATTAGATATATCAAAGTCTGGCAATTTCTCCATTGTCTCAGAAACTGTTCCAACGGAGCTACTATCGCCTGATAATGTAAAGTTGAGCCGTGTTGTTGGCAGTGATATCAAGTTATTAGATGAATTAACACCATTGACTCCTTGAATACCGTCGAAGTTTGTCGCAGGGTTAAGGTTTGTATTATCCATCAAACCAACATACATTCCTTCGTAGTTGTTGTTATTTGTTGTTTGAGATTTATTAATAACAATCAGCCCAGCATCTTTAAGTGAATTGACATCAGCTGTAAATTGTATACCAGCTACAAAGTCGTTCGTACCTGTATCGAAAGTACCATGTGGGTTCCATGCAGAGTTAGACTCAGCGGATGTACCTGCATTGTCGGTTCTTAGATGATCAACCAAGTTATTATACTGTGTTTTGTTCATCTTGACCAATTGAGGTTTACCTAGTAAGTAACCACCGTTAGCAGTCGTTGCATCAAGTGTCGTCATCGTTGCGACATTATGTGTAACGCTGTATTTTTGAGCGCTCGTCGGACTACCGTTACTCGGGTAGTTAACAGCACCTGTATTAGCAAACGCACCATCGGATGTTGAGTGAATCGAGAATGTACTCGAGCTAAGTTTTCTTACATAGTAGGTTGCAGAGCCACTTGCAGCAGCATTATCCGTTCCATTTGCAGCAACCCATGTTAACGCATCACCGGTTACAAGGTCATGATCCTTTACATTTCCAGCATTTCCGTCGAGACAGGATACTGTAGTGCTAAATGTAACTCTTCCGATAGCAGGTTCAATGCCGGATCCACCAGTCTCATTAAGATGTACTAATGTGTCACCATTGCCCCATGCGCTGGCGGATAAACTCTCATTATATAGATATGAAAATCCGGTACCGCCATTTAATACTGTAACTGACGATACTTTATCACCGGCAAGCACTGTGGCGGAGGTGTCGATTGTAAGACCCGTACCATCTGTCACGTTACCATCTAGCGCAACGTTAGCTGCTGTGGAGAATCCTTCACCACCTGATAAAATCGTAATGGAAGCTACTGATGTACCAACGAATTCAGAGACAACCGATGTATTCTTATTGTAACCTACGGCGGGATATACAAGAGCTGTGTAATTTTCGTCATCTACACCTTCACCGGTTCCAGGACCGTATGGCAAGCGCGCTACGGTAATATTACCATTACTGTTAAAGGCTGCTTTTGTTGTGTGGTAGAAATACCTCTCTGCTGGGGTGGATGGCAAGCCATACACCTGCTCGAACTCTGAGAGAGAGTTTACGCGCAGGACTTCGTTAATCGGCCCTTGCTTCGCGTAACCTGGGATGAGGATTGTGGTACCCGCAGGAAGGACCGGTCGCAATGAGAGGTCAATCTCGTTTATTTCTACACCTGGACTCTGAATTGTACGTGCCATAAGTTACAATTATTTATATCTCAGAGTAGAATTTTTCCTGGTGTCTTATAAATTTAAAGCAGAGACGCTTGTACTTTTGAGTATGAGAAGGACACAGATGACTCGATTTCATCAGGTGTCTGGTAATTGTAACTGATTCCATCAAGTGAAGTCGGAAATACACCATGATATATGAACTGAATTGTCTTATTCTCGTATTCATCCAACCCATACAAAGACATATTAGTAGTATATTTTTCTTGAAGTTTTTGCTCTCTATTAGAGGTATGCCTTTCAAACGGCATTTTTCCGCCTTTTGGCTGCATATTCGGTGTTAGACCGGCTTCATCAAATTCTCCAGTATCTTGATCATTTAGCAGATTTAACCAAGTCCATATAGTCCAGTAATTCCAAAAATTATTATCAACTTTAAATTTCACCACTAGTGGCTCATATGGCTCTCTCCTGTGAGACGATGCTTTCATCACTTGACCATACTGTGGCAGCTGTATTTCATTGATTTGTATTTTAGGTACAACTGCCCCGTATACAGAGAATTGAAGAGAATCTAAGCTTATCTTACCACGATGTGTTGGGAGCTTTTTATTTATCTTTAATAAAGACGCAGGTAAAGTAAGATTCAACAAGAATTTATCTTCCCGTGCTTTATTTAATATCGCTTGTGTCGCATTAGTACCCATTTTATTCTAGAGGCATCCAGCCGTCATTCATCATATCGCCCATATCTTGATCGAACTCTGATTCATTATTATTTAGGTCTGAGAACACGACTGGCATTTCTCCGCTGTTATTAAATTTCTCATTCATATACATTGAATGCGGATCAACGAACTTTCTGTTAAAACCGAAATCATCTAAAGGTCGAATTTTCTTAGGTTTCTGGTAATCATCGAATTCTATAATTTCAAAATGCTTTTCAGTTAATTCATTTTCCAATATCATTAAAGCCCATATCATCGACATAACTCTATCATCATGATAGTCGCCTTGTTTCGCGGACCATGTACCGTTCGGATATCTAATAAAGTCTTTTAACTCGGTAACAGAATACTTATCATACAGCTTAACTGCACCTAATGTACTGACCCAGTAGCGCATATTTATTACGCCTTTGTATTTTGAATTTGTATGTGCTATAACACCTATACGGTTTGCGTTAAACTTCTTCTGCTTAATTATATTATAGGATACAATATTAGGATACTGGTGATCATGATGGAGCGTATCTACCACCTGAGCGCCGCAGTTATTTCTCTCTATAAGCGCCGGGGGCTGTCCCCAGTGTTGTAATATCTCATGAAGCTTGTCACAAAATTGATATGGGCTGATTCTATTATCATGATAGATTGCAGCTTGCTTGATATCGGTTAAGTCGGTGATATTAAAAATTTGAACGACACTAGCATCAAGACCTACTCCTTCAGCTACATCCACGCCAGCAACGTATATATTTTCCGGGGAGGATTTTTCCCAGAGCCTATACTTACCGTCGTCAAAAATAAATTCTGGATCACGCACTGCTACCTTTAACCGCTCGTGCATGTCATCATCAAGAAGGCCCGAAGACCTGGGTGATGATTGCCTCGGATTTGCCGGGGTAAATCTCATCA
>JACKQG010001398.1_pt1 | contig 33492 bp, 31 predicted proteins | sample 8237621 | NCBI WGS metagenome assembly JACKQG01 (sample SAMN15677084, study PRJNA649215) | marine metagenome | biome: marine; feature: Black Sea; material: saline water; isolation source: suspended particulate matter (SPM) from the Black Sea western gyre | collected 2013-06-09/2013-06-10 | depth...
AACTCAGCGAAGAATTAAGGGCTTTAAAAGAAGAAATAACACTCCTCCGAGACACTCTCGGTGGTGGTGATAATTCATTGTCAACCGAGGGTAGTGCTCGCGACAACGACAACCGCACTCGCCGCGGCGGCAGAAATAGCCGTGGCTCACGCAACACAAACGGTTCACAAAACGACAATAACCGCGGTCGTACCTCGCGCAACTCGCGCAACTCACGTAACTCACGTAACAACGAACCTCGCAAACCACGCGAGCGCAAACCTGTGCCAGACGACGCTCCAGTCGGTCTGCTTGTCGACTACTTAAAAGAGCGCGACATCTGGGTTTACGAAGGCCAAGACGATCTAAATCGCAACGAGGCGTTCGAGCATCTTGCACGTCACCTTGGCGTTCACTTTAAGGCGCTAAGTCCGTTTTACGAAAAACTTAAACGCTGTGTAGCCAACGGTCGCGGTCAACGTATTGACATCGATCACATGTCTACCGCCGAGCGCTCGGCAGCCGTCCAGTTTGGTACTTTGTTGCATCGCCACGGCATGCTCAAAGATTTTTACTACCACCGTTCGCCGAAAAAACAGCTACGAGTAATTCCAACTAAAGACGGCGAAATCGCTCAGCTCTTAACAGGCGGATGGCTCGAAATTTACGTTAACGCGATTATGGGCAAGCGCCTGCGCGCGTCAATCAGCCCGGCGAAATTCCAGCTGATGGTAAACGTAAAAGGTTCATTCAGTGATGGTCGCGAATTCGAGTCAGATCTTATGGCTTGCGTCGATGGTCGCTTGGTTTGGATTGAATGTAAGACAGGCCACTGGCAAGATTACAGTGCGCGTTTCCGCGGGCTGGTTAAAACTTTCGGCACCGACCGCACTTCGGCTGGCTTATTGTTGATTCGTCCACCAGACGATGCAACATGCAAGCGGGCAACCGACATGCTTGATATGACTTTGATGTCGCTTGATGGCGTCGAAGATTTTATCAGCGTGTTCTTGGGCGAAGAGCTTGTAGGAAAGCCGACTCCGCCGAAAATTGAGCTACTCGAAGAAAATGATGGCCACCGCGGACGCGGACGTAACCGTCGTAGCAACTCAAGCTCTTCATCAAAATCATCGGCAGCAGCAACCGAAAAAACTGAAATACCAGAAGAGGAAATCCCGCTCGAAAATGTAGAAGCTGCTAAAAAATTGGGTAGTGTCAATCTCGATGGTGATGATGAAGAAACTCCTCAACGTCGTCGTCGTCGCCGTCGCGGTGGACGCGGACGCGGTGGGAAAGGTACAGCTGAAAAGGCAAACGATTCTCAAGAAGTCAGCGAGGCAAGTGATGCAGTCAGTGATGACGAAAAATCTACCAAGTCAAAACTTGTCGACCCTCTTCCGCTAACTAAGTTTGCTGACGAGGCTGACAGCGTTGAAAAAGAGGATGCTCCAAAGAAAAAGGCTAAGCGTCAACCTAAACGTCGCGGTAAGCCAAAGGCAGAAAAGCCAGAGACTGAAGAATCCATCGCAGATGTTGAGGCTGCAGAAGACACCGAAGAGCTAGCTCCGTTAATAGATGAGGTTGCTCCAGAGCCTGAAGCAGTGCCAGAACCAGAACCAGAAGTGCAAGAAGTAAAATCAGCTTCAGGCAAAACTATTGCACCAGACCTGGCTGCAATGATGGCCGGTGGAACAAAAACAAAAACCGACGACAATTAAGTCGTCGGTTTCGTTTTTTGGTGGGGAGAGGCGGACTTGAACCGCCGACTCGAGGATTTTCAATCCTCTGCTCTACCAACTGAGCTATCCCCCCGTTGTAAGGGCGAAAGAATACACCGTCGCCCTAACTATTGCCACTAATAAATAGATTACAAACAGATTTTGCAGAATTGACGTCGGCAGTTATTTGCTGACGTAGATCTTCAACATTAAGAAACTTGCGTTCGGCGCGTAGCTTTTGCAAAAAGAACACTTCGAGAGTTTGGCCATAAATATCGTCGTCAAAATCAATTAAATGAACCTCGATACTCGGAGCAGCTTCATCGAAGCTAGGGCGCACGCCAAGGTTAACTGCGCCAGCGACTAAGTCGGGATTTCCGTTAATTTTTACCATGCAGGCATATACCCCTTGTGGTGGACTAAGCTCGTGATGCAAAGACAGGTTGGCAGTCGGGAAGCCGAGCTGTCGTCCACGTTTGTCGCCGTGTACTACTGTGCCTAAAATTGAGGCAGGGCGACCCAACATATGTTCGGTAGCAAGCAAGTCGCCAAGCTGGACGGCTTCACGCACTGCGGTGCTAGACACTGCCCGACCGTTTAAGCGCAATGGCTCGATTTCAGTTATTGCGAAGCCGAGTTCTTGAGAGAGAGGGCGCAGTGACTGAGGGTTGCCACCGCGGTCGTGTCCGAATTTAGAATCGAAGCCGAACACTAACTCTTGTAAACCTAAACCATCAATCAAAAATTTCTTAACGAAGTTCGCCGCAGATAATGAACGTAGTTGCTCGTCGAAATCTAAAACAAGAGCCGCGTCAATACCGCAGTCTTCAAACAGGCGGAGGCGGTGCTCAAGGCTAGTGATAGTTGCCGGCGCATGCCCAAGCAAAACTTCTTTTGGATGTCCGGCAAAGCTAACCATTACACTTGCGCATTTACGGTGGTTAGCGTTGGCAATGACGCGCTGCAGAACATGCCGATGACCTAAGTGAACACCATCAAAAACTCCGACTGTAGCTACGCAACCAGAACTTTTGAAGTTGGCTGGTAAATCGCTAGGCTTAAGAATCTGCATCGGCGGCGTAGTCTTCGCGGAGATTCAACAGTTGACCTTTAACCATTTCTTTGCTGACAGGAGTCATGCGATCAATAAACAACATTCCTTCGAGGTGGTCGTTTTCGTGTTGAAAAATTCGAGCCTGCCAATCGTCGAAACTGACTTCAATTTTTTCGCCCAGTAAATTTTGTGCCTCGACCTTTACAGCGGTATGGCGCAACACATTACCAAACACTTGCGGGAAAGACAGGCAGCCTTCTTCGGCGGATTCTTTGTCTTTATGCTTGTAAACAATTTTTGGATTGCACAACACGATTTCGGACCCAGTGTCGTCGGCGTCGCCGCTTGAATTAAAAACTAGTAATTTAATGTTTAGTCCGACTTGAGGGGCGGCTAAACCTACTCCTGAAGTCGCGTACATTAAATCAAACATATCACGCGCGATTTGAGCTAAGGCCTCATCGAAGTCATCGATGGCTTTATTTTTGGCGCGAAGTCGTGGGTCAGGGTAGAGTACAATGTCCATGGCTGATTATTTCTGCCTATAGGATACCGCATCATGAACTTAAAGAAACACCTAGATAGAGCCGAGCAAGCATTAGAGAAGGGGCAGCCCGATTTTGCTGCTGAATTATGCGATCAAGTCCTTGATTTTGCGCCTGGAGAGCAGCGAGCGGCCAATCTGTTGACGCAAGCAATTTTGGCATGTGCCGACGAAAAATCAAAGTTATTGGGCCGCATTGGGGCGGGACCAGCATTCTTTGCCGCAAAAATTCAAAAACTGATTCGCAATCCTGACGGAGAGGCTCGTTCGATGCGCCGGGCATTCATGCGCGACCCACATTCAATTGAAAAGGGGCTGACTTGGGCTAGTGCCCTTGAAAACGCGGGGTACGCCGGCGCTGCGCTTGGGGTATATGCAGCTCTATCAAGTTTTTCAGGTGCCGCTGCCCGCTCAGCTGGCGATTTGGCAGCAGCTCAGGGCGATATCGATGATGCCTTAAATCACTACCAATTAGCCTTAGACATTAATCCCCGCGATACGGCTGCAATGCGCGCGCGCAAGAATCTTGCTGCCGAACGCGCCCTTCAGGGCAAGCAGTACGACGAAGAAGGCTCATCTGGGCTTGATACCGAAGCTTTTCGTCGCGCAGCACTCGGAGAAGATTCTTAATCTATAGCTTGCATAATCTTCGGCATTTATTAGAATATCCGACCCAATTTTTGTAGGGGTACCAAATCATGCCAAATACCAAGTCAGCAAAAGCTTCTCTTAAGAAAAGCCTCAAGCGTCGCGAGCGTAATCGCGGTCGCCGTTCAGTAATGCGTACTTACATCGCAAATACTCTAGAAAGTGTCGAAGCAGGCAATCTAGAATCAGCTGAGTCACACATGCAACTTGCTGTTAAGTTGATTGACAAAAACGTTAAATGGAATCAGCTGCACAAAAACACTGCTGCTCGCAAAAAGTCAATCTTGGCACGCGCAGTAAATGCAATTCGTTAATAACGAATACATTCAAAATAAAAAACAGCCCAGGCATTTGCCCGGGCTGTTTTTTTTATGTCTTTTATACGAACTAGCGAGCGCCAAGAACTTGCGCGTAACGGTAGTAAACTTCAAGCATCAGGGCACAGATAGCTGTTGAGTAAACACGTCCGCCTTCTTCACCCCATGGTCCTGCTGGATCCCATGATCCGTAAAAGTTGTCTTTCTTGTCTTCTTTGCGCTGGTTGTTAAGCAAAGCAGGCTCGAGGTGTTTTTTCCACGTATCCCATTCTTTGCCACCCCATTGCTTCATGGCAAATGTTGCGTAGTACCAGTAGTACATGTCGATAGCACTACCGCCAGGTTGGTCAATTCCGTCGTCCCAGATTGGTGGCTTTGAGGCAATCAATTGTGCTTGCTTTTTGAGCATGTCATATTGTGGGTGGTCGGACCACTTAGTGACTTTCTTGCCATCTGTCATAAACATGCGTGACAGTAAAGCCACAGCCGTCAATGCCTCAGATTTTTCGGCAGGAAATTTATCCATGTACTTGTCAGGGCGAGATGGAGTTGCACCTACACCAGCGCCGTCTGCGTAGACATAACCCGTACGGCCGATGCTTGTATCAGTCATTGTCGCAAACCATTTTTCGGCGCCATCAAAAACCTCGTTGCCAACAGCCATTTTGTTTTCTTTAGCTGTCTTGAGAGCAAAAACCATCCATCCAGTAATTGAGGAGTCGTTGTCACCGTTTGGCTCGAGACTGTATCGCCAAGCAAAATAAGGGTTTTGCGCTTTGACTAATAGCTGAACAGCTTTCTTCATTGGGTGACGCAGTAGTGGCGATTGCTTCGAGAAGTAATAGGCTTCGCCCATTGCCATAGTCGCAATAGCTTGATTGTAAAGAGTTGGGTTGCCGACCTCCTCTCCGAACAAACCGGTGTCGCTGTCTTGGTTTTCTTTTAGCCAGTTAATACCTGTCTTTACGACGCTTTTAAATTCTCCCTTATCCATGGTGTGATTATTACCCAAGAAAGCAAGCAGGGCTAGGCCAGTAAGGCCAACGTCTACAGTTGAAGAACCCTCTCCATCAGACTGTTCTTTGTCAGGGTAGATGTCATTGAACATGAATTCGTCAGCGTCCCAGAAGCCTGGTGATGATTGATGATCACGCAACCAGCGCAACGCATCTTGCACCGCAGCTTCTGTTTCGGAGCCGCCTTTGCCGCCACCACGGCCACCACGGCCGCCCATTTTACCGCCAGCACCACCACCAAGACCAACGTCGTTGTTCCAGGCGTCGGAGTCGAAGGCAGCATCGGCATTCATGTCGGGGTCGCCATCTTCTTGCAAGGTTTCTTGCTCGACGACTTCTTCTAGCTCTGACTCAACAACAACTGGCTCTTCTATAGGTTCTTCGATTGGCTCTGGCTCTGGCTCTTCTTCTTCTTCGACTTCAGGCGGCGGGGGTGGAGGAGCAGCAACCAACGTTGGCACTTCTTCTTCTGGTTTGGCAGTAAGCACCATAATGCCGGCAACAATAAGGCCGATTAAAAAGTGCAAAACTATAGAAGCAATGAAATAAGGCGCGTGCGCAAGCTGCTCGGCTAGCACATCATTGAATGTTTTTTCGATTTCCCAGGGGCGCAAATCGCTTTCAAACTCTAATTCTTCGTGGTATTCGGTCATGATTCTTAAGGCAAACGCACAGCTAAGCGCAGTGGTTCACGAATGTTGGGGTATTTTACAGTTCTGCCGGGTTATTTGCCGGAATATTTCGACCAACGATAATAGAGATTAAATCTTTCACCCCGGGATATTCGTCGGTAGCCCAAATGTCGACTTCGCTAGCGGTTTGGGCAATGAATTCTTCAATGGCTTTAGAGCGCGCCTCATTCATAAGGTCTTTCCGAATCAGCAGTTGTGCGGTATTGAAGTCGGCGTCTACAGCGGGGCTATTTTCAGTAACCAAAATTACTTGGCTGACTGTTGATGCTGCAGAGTGAAGGAGCAATGTGTCGTTAACTGAGGCGTTAGTCACGAAATCGGTAATCTTCTGGGAAAGATTGCCTTGGTCAAAAGAAAAGCTACGCCGGCTATTGGCTAGCTTTTGAAATTCAATAAGACTTATTTTGCCAGCCTCAAAATCGCTGATTGCCTGGGTAGCGCGGTCGGCAGCATCACCCTGCTGCCCTCGCGATGGAAAGAATCGCAAGATATCCCATTTAATGACGGCTTCGGTTTGGCGGTATTTTTCATTTTCAATGTACGCACGGCGAATTTCTGACGGCGAAGGTTCGACAATAATCCTTTTCGAATTATTGCTAGTCGGAGCACGACCTGTAACAATACTCAATACTTGGCTTCTTACTAAATCGTGGTAAACAAAATCATGGTAGTCGGCTAGGTTGTCGATGTATAGCTCGCCAAATTTTGCTTCAATAAAAAGATCGTGCGAACCGTACCGCTGAATCTCGCCTTCAATATGAACTTTTGTCGTATGGTCGATCATGTCGAGCGGGAGTTCCATGGCGCCAGCCGCACTGATGAACAATGCGCGGTGAACTAGCTCTCGCATGGCAAGCGCGCTAATGTCTCTTTCGTCGACTTCAGGACGCATATAAGACACGCGCTCGCTAGCTTTAGCTAGATTGTAATCGGTGATAATAAAATCGCCAATCTGCACTAAGATAGTGCTACCAGCAACTTGTTCTTGATCTTGAGCTAATGCTGGAGTCGCCACTGCAACAAGTGTCAACAAAAACAAAGGTAGGTGCGAGAATTTCACCGCAATATCATACTTGTGCGCAGCAATAGCTCAAGAACTTGCTCGGCGCTCATATGCTTGCCAGGAAGCATCCAGCGTGCTTTGCTGACAGACATCATGCGAAATTCAATATCACAATTAACAAAGCTACGCTCGAAGCGCCGCGCCTCGCGAATAGTGCACGCAAGATAACCATCTACTAATTGAATAGAGCTTAATCCAGCCGCACCAAAGCGATGCTTGAGGTAGAAAATATTTGCCAGGGTTACAAGCTCAGGCGGCGGCGGCCCAAAGCGATCGCGAACCGTTTGCACAAATTCATCAACGCCACCAACTTTGCGGATGTCATCTAGCTTGCGCAACATTTCTATCCGCGTTGTCTCGTCGGCGATGTACTCAGGTGAAATCGAAGCATCCACGCCCAAGTTCATTGCGCAAGGCAGCTGCTTCTGGCGCTTGCGAAGATGTTGTTTGTCTTTTTTCATACGCGCCACAGCATCGCGCAATAAGCGCCGATATGTTTCATAACCAACAGCATTTATATGTCCGGATTGCTCGGCGCCTAGCAAATTGCCAGCGCCACGAATTTCAAGATCGCGAATAGCCAATTGAAACCCCGCGCCAAGGTAACGCATTTCTTCGATAGCTTTTAAGCGTCGCCGCGCATCAAGTGGTAGCGGCTTTCCTTTTGGTACAAGTAAGTAACAATAGCCACGTCGACCTGAACGTCCAACGCGTCCGCGCAATTGGTGCATATCAGCTAAGCCATGACGCTGCGCTTGATCGACGAAAATAGTATTCGCGTTCGGGATGTCAAGCCCACTTTCAATGATTGTGGTTGCGCATAAAATATCGGCATCACCGTCAACAAAAAGTTTCATAGTTTTATTTAACTCGCCAGCATCCATTTGGCCGTGACCTTGCAGAATTTTTGCTTGCGGCACCATGCGTTGTAATTTTTCAGCAACAATGCCTAAGGTCTTTACGCGATTGTGCAAAAAGAATGCTTGTCCACCCCGCGCAAGTTCGCGTTGGATCGCATCAGTAATCAATAGAGTGTCATCGTCGTGCCGGATTTCAGTGTGCACCTCTTGGCGACCAACTGGTGCTGTGCTCAACGAGCTAATATCGCGGATGCCAGCCATTGCCATGTGCAGTGTTCGTGGCACGGGGGTCGCTGTCAAAGTAAGAACATCAACTTGTGCGCGTTTTTCTTTGAGCAACTCTTTATGACGCACTCCAAATCGCTGCTCTTCGTCGATAATCACTAACCCGAGGTCGTCAAAGTTAACGGTTTTAGAGAGTAGCCGGTGAGTTCCAATCACAAAATCAACGTCGCCGCCAACTAAGCCCTTTAGCACTTCGCGTTGTTGCGCGGGCTTCACTAAGCGTGATAACAATTTAATTTGTACCGGCCAATCAGCGAAGCGTTGCAGCATTGTTTGGTAATGTTGCTCGGCGAGCACAGTTGTAGGAACTAACAACGCAACTTGCTTGCCTGACATAATCGCACGAAACGCTGATCGTGCAGCTAACTCTGTTTTGCCAAAACCAACATCGCCGCAAAGCAGCCTATCCATCGGGCGTGCTGCAGAGAGGTCGTCATGTATTTCTTGCATGCAGTGCGCCTGATCAGGAGTGTCCGTCCAAGGAAACGAAGCTTCAAACTCGCGCTGTTCGGTGCCGACAGGGTTAAATGCAAAGCCGGGAGCAGAGTGGCGCAGGGCTTGGGTGCCTAACATTTGTGCAGCTAAATCTTCGACAGCACTTAAAACTTTGTCACGACGTTTTGCAAATGAACCGGACCCCATTCGGTCAAGTGTTGGATTGCCACCGCCCGCACCTATATACCGCTCGACGAGATCAATTCGCGACACTGGAACTTTTAATTCAGCCCCTTCAGCAAACTCAATTAACAAAAAATCTTGGTGCTGATTAACGTTGTCGCTGCGATCGATGCCACGAAAACGACCCAATCCATGGACAGCATGCACCACTAAATCGCCAGCGTTCAATAATGAAACGGCGTTAACGGCTTCACTAACATGCGCACGACTTCTTGGACGTGGTCGATGAGCGCCATGTCCGGGAATAAGCTCGCGGTGATGAATAACAGTCAGCCGCGCTTCCGGAATTCTGAATCCTTGCGTTAGGGTTCCAGCAGTCACAACAATTTTATGTTTGGCTTGTGAATTGTCGCGTAAGACTTGCTGTAGGCGATCTGATTCGGCAGGCGTTGAACAAATCACCTTGGCATTTTCACCTTCATTTGCTCTAGTAGCGAGCAAAGCCGACCCTTCAGCAACTCCGCGACAATATTCTTCAACACTTAAAGTTGATAGCGAGCCATCGCTGCCTGGCAAAGACGCGCATTCTAAAACAGAGCGTTTCTTGAGTTGCCTCCGCAAACGATTAAGCGAACTCATTGCATCTGCGCCAAGAAACGAAAGTTTTTTAAATTGATCATCAACAGCGCCTGGCTCAATTACTATTACGCGAGTGGCGTCGTCGAGAATATCTAAAGGCAAACAATCATTGCCAGCTGCGGCTTCGGCGAGGTGTTGACTAAGTGGAACCTCAACAACCTTTAAAACATGTCGTGTACGTTGCGAAGTTAAATCAAAAACGCGAATGCTTTCAAGCTCGTCATCAAAAAATTCTAAACGCAGTGGTTCGCCAATTGCCGGTGCAAAAAAATCCAAAATTTCTCCGCGCCTAGAAAATTCGCCGGCAGCGGTAATCGCCGGAACGCGCTCGAATTCGGCGCCGACTAAAAGCTTGGCAAAGTCGTCAGCATCAAGACGCATGCCCTCGCGTAGCTCAAAGAAGTTGTTTTGGTCGTCTCTGCTGGGAACTGCCTGAATTAACGCCGCGAGGGGGGCAACAAGTACTCCGTTATAGCCATCGCGCCGCGCCAAATTGAGTGCATGGTGTCGCTCGCGCAACACTTCGGCTTCGGCTCCAAGCGACGACTCGCGCGCAGGAAACATGGTTGCGCCGCATTGCCAAGAAAGCAAATCGTCATAGCAGCAGGCCGCAGCATTGGCATCATGGCAGATAACAAGCAGCGGTTGCTGCAGTTCACGCGACATAGCAGCAGCCAACAATGATTTGGATGACCCCCACAAACCTCCCCAGTTGAGTGAGGTAGCGGGGGTGGCCGTCCATCTTTTGTAGAGTTGGCTGAAAGATGGAGTGTCACGCAACAACGAGACAGTTGAATTTTTAATCGCGCAGCTCCGTAAATTTTTCTTCTTCGCGCAAAAACAAAATCGCCTGCCATGCTGCTTTTTGCTCAGCCCCCTTTTTCGAGGATGCCTGCCCATGACCTAACTCACGTTGTTTAATCGCAACGGTTGCCAAGAATAATGGCGATGAAGCATTCGTGGTTTCTTCAATTGTTTTATAGTCTGGCAAGCAGTTGTAATGCTTTTGTGCAACAATTTGCAAAGTTTGTTTAGCCTGTGCTTGCGCAAACCTCTGAGGTAAATCTGATATTTCAGGTTCGAGCCAGCGCAAAATTATTTCATGGCAAATGTTAATCACCGAAGTGCGCGGCGCGTCAAGATAAACCGCGCCTAAAATTGCTTCGACAGCGTTGCCAGCCAGCGAGCTCGGTAGTTGCTGTCGCTGCTTTAACCCTTCGCCGACTTCGAGGTATTGTTCAAGACCCAAGCGCATGCCGACGCGAGCTAAAGTGTTGCGAGATACCAACATAGACTTATATTCAGTCAGTCGGCCCTCGCGCTTATTTTTATATTTATCAAATAGCCAACCACTGACGACGAGGTCTAGTACCGCGTCGCCTAAAAATTCAAGCCGCTCGTTGTGGTCGTCGCTATGGCTAGAGTGTTCGAGTGCACGGCGCAGTAAATTACGCTGGCGAAAACGATAGCCGAGGACATCTTCAAGGTGGCTGAGATTGCTCTCGTGGGTGGCCACATATATAAGTGTAATATAGTTCTTGGTTTTGTTAAGCTTTCTCTACCATGATGTTGAAAGGTAAGAAAGGATTAATCTTCGGGGTAGCCAACGAACACAGTCTGGCTTGGCATATTGCCGAGCAGGCAGTTGCTCAAGGTGCCGAGGTTGTGCTATCAGTTGCTAGCGAGCGATTTTTGCGCAAGGTCGGGCCTTTGGCCGAACGACTCGGTGCGCCCGAACCAATCGTCTGTGATGTTACTTCAGACGAGGCAATTGCCAATGCGTTTGTCGAGATCAAAAAAATAATGCCCGAGGTTGATTTTTTAGTTCACGCAATTGCTACTGCAGCACGCGGCGACCTCGAAGGACGTTTTCTTGATACCTCACGCGATGGCTTTGCCTTGGCGCACGATGTATCAACATATTCATTCGTTGCCTTGTCGCGCGCCGCTGAAAATTTGTTAGCACCTGATGCTTCATTGCTTACATTGTCATATCTTGGTGCCGTGCGCGCGGTTCCTTCTTACAATGTGATGGGTGTAGCTAAAGCGTCTCTCGAGGCATCTGTTCGCTATATGGCGAACGATTTCGGCCCTAAAGGGGTTCGCGTAAATGCAATTTCAGCCGGCCCAATTCGCACTCTTTCAGCATCAATAGTCAAAGGCTTCAAAGAAAAAGTTGATATTCAACAAGTAGCCGCGCCCTTACGCCGCAATGTAACAGGCGACGATGTTGGCAAGGCCGGATTGTTTTTGTTAAGCGATATGGCTTCAGGTGTTACCGGCGAGATTCTATACGTCGACTGTGGTTACAATATCATGGCAGATTTTATCACAAAAGAATAAATGCGAAATCCACTACGCCCCGTCACAATTCTTTGCGTCGGTGGCAATGATGCCGGCATGGGTGCTGGCTTGCAGACCGATTTTGCAGTCGCTAAGTCTCTAGAGGTTCATGCCCATTTGGCGCCAACAATGAATACAGTGCAGACGACCGATGGTCTGCAATCTGTTGAACTGATCGACCGTATGCAGGTTGGGCGCAGCATGCTCGACGCTCTTTCAGACGGGATCGACGCGGTTAAAGTAGGTGCTCTTGGCGATGAATTAATAGCAGAAGTTGTCGTAGAAGTGCTAGACCCGTGGGTCGGAATGCTGCCAATTGTTTTTGACCCAGTTGCCAATGCAAGCAAATCAAAGCCGGGCGTCTGCCTCAACACTCGGGCAGGAGTAAAGTTGGCTGAGAAGCGATTGTTGCCGATGGTTACATTAGCCACACCGAACACTATCGAATATGGTTCCGGAAAAAGTTATTTAGAGTGCCCAGCCGTGTTGCTTAAAGGGGGCCATGCCGACCCATTCGCTGAATATGAGGGAGGCGATTGCCAAGATTATATTAGCGATTTACTAAAAGCACGCGGGCGGTCGGCAGTCGAATACCGTCACCAGAAAATACCTGCTGCCGAGCAGATTCACGGTACTGGCTGCGCTTTATCAAGTCTGATAGCTTGTTATTTGGCAATGGACCTAGATTTAGACAACGCAGTCACCACCGCATTGCGCGTAATGCAAGAGTGGTTACAGGCTGCTGCCAAGGGTGATGGCAGATTGCATCCACGGCCTACTAGTATATTGCCGGGTACGCGTTTCCCTGACCCGAGTGATGGCGAGGGCCATCTCTGGATTTAATCTAATAAGCCGGCAACACGCCCAAAGTGCGGGCTATTGAATCTACATAACGGTCGGTCATCCCCGAAACAAAATCACAGGCGGCATGTTCGTCAGAGTCGGCCGTTAAACGGAAACGGTCAGGCACATGCTCAGGGTTCTCGAGGATGGCATCAAAAACTTTATCGAGTAAATCAGTGGCGCGCCGCACATGCCAGTTTATGTTTTCATTGAAATACATGTTTTTGTAGAGATACTTGTGCATCTCGGCAACCATGTTTTTGAATTTTGGCGAATGCCCAATTAGGCGCTGCTCGCCCATCTGTGCTTCGATGGCGGTACAACCTTTAGCAGCTTGCAATCTCTGGTGAGATTCTTCGCGAATATCAGCAATAGCCATACCAAGTATTTCGTTTGCGGCACGGCGCCATAATAAAATTCCGTCACTTTGGTTTGAGTGACGCTTGCGAGATTCTTCTATTGCTAATGACCAAATTTCTAGATCGTCTTCCATTTTAACGGGGTCAAGAATTCGCTCGCGAATGCCATCGTCAATATCGTGGTAGTGATAAGCTGTAGAGTCTGCTAAATCAACTAATTGGGCCTCTAATCGCGGGAAACGGAGCTTTTTGCCCGTTGCAGAATCAACGACTTCTTCGTGCTTTTTTAAACAGTTTTTTGTTTCTTCTGTAAGGTTCAGCCCATTGTATTCAGGACTGCGGCGCTCAAGAACATCAACGATGCGCAGCGATTGACGGTTATGCGCAAAGCCACCATGCTTTGCCATTTTTTCGTTTAACAATACTTCGCCAGAGTGCCCAAAAGGTGGATGGCCAAGGTCGTGTGCTAGGGCAATTGATTCGCATAATGATTCATTCAAGTCAAGCGCATTTGCTAAGGAGCGCGAAACTTGCATTACCTCTAAGGAGTGCGTCAATCGGGTGCGCTGGTTGTCGCCCACATGGTTAACGAAAACTTGCGTTTTATACATTAGGCGGCGAAATGCTGAACAGTGAATGATTCGGTCGCGATCACGCTCGTAGCGCGTTCGCCAGCGGTCTGTTTGCTCGGTGAAAGCCCGCCCAGCCGAATCAGCAGAGTGACTTGCTGCCGAATGAAGTAGATTGAATTCGTTTTCTTCTTTCTGGATACGGTCCATTGGGTGGAAATCATAACATTTTGAAGTATTTTTAGCTTATTTATTTGACGATTTTTGGGGGAAAACATATGATTTGCGCCTGTTTTTTCTGTGTACCAACTTCGCACTCAACAACTAGACGCCGAATCTCGTGCGTCTTTCATGAAAAAACTCGAGGCTTGGGGCCAAGAGTTTGGTGGGGCATGGGTGCCAGTCAAGGCAGAATCCACGGTTTTATACCTAAAAGGCGATGCACCGCAAGAAGCCATTCAGGCTTTGCAACAGTGGCCAGAGGTGGTGGCGATAAACAATGAAAATGCACCGCCGTTTACTGTTAGCGAAATCGCAAACAAGCAAGTGTCCGTAGGTGAAGCCGCATTTGGCAATGGGGCGGCAAGCATTATTGCTGGCCCGTGTTCAGTAGAAGATTACGATTCGATGCTCGGGATCGCGCAGAAGCTTTCCGCGCTTGGCGTGAGCGCGTTGCGCGCCGGAGCATTTAAGCCGCGCACATCGCCGTATGCTTTTCAGGGCTTGGGCATAAAAGGTCTAGAAATATTATCAGCTGTTGCCAAAGAAACTCAAATGTCGATTGTGACTGAGGTTTTAGATCCGCGCGACATCGAAATTGTTGCCGAGCATGCACACATGTTGCAGATTGGCTCACGCAACATGTCGAATTCACCACTTCTAAAAGAGGCGGGGCAGATGCAGATGCCAGTGTTGTTAAAGCGCGGCATGGCATCCACGATAAAAGAGTTTTTGTATGCCGCCGAGTATGTTGCGGTTGGCGGTTGCGACGATATTTTGTTGTGTGAGCGTGGCCTGCGACATTTCGATTCCGAAGTTCGTAACATTTTAGATTTATCTGCGATTGCATTGCTAAAGCAAAAAACAGGCTTGCCGGTAATCGTCGACCCATCGCACGGCACCGGCCGCGCCGACCTTGTGCCGTCGATGATGTGCGCTGCAGCAGCTGCGGGCGCCGATGGTTTTTTAGTAGAAGTTCATGACAAGCCAAAGCAGGCGTGGTCTGATGCTGACCAAGCTTTAGGCGTAAGTGAATTTGCGCAAATTTTACCGCGGCTTAATGCGGTGCTCTCTGTTTTCGACAAATCGTCCACTCCCCTCTTAACAAACTAGTCAAATGACCCGAGCCAAATACATAGCAGGCAATTGGAAAATGCACTTAACTAAGCGCCGCGCTTCGACTTTAGCGCGCGACATTGTTGCAGCCGCTGAAAATACAAACGCAATGGTAAAAGTTGCGGTTTTCCCAACTTTTGTTCACCTCGACCATGTGCGTCGCAATATTAAAAACAGTAACGTTATCCTTGGCGCGCAAAATTGCTACGGTAAAAAAGAGGGTGCCTTTACTGGCGAGATATCACCTTATATGTTGCGTGACATGGGTGTCAAAGTCGTCATGCTAGGCCACTCAGAGCGTCGCCATATTTTTGGCGAAACCGACGCAATGATTTTTGAAAAAGTGAAAATAGCGTTGCGCGCTAAAATTGATGTAATGCTGTGCGTTGGTGAAACAATCGACCAACGTCGCGCTGGCCAAACTTTCGAAGTGTTAGCTCGCCAACTTAAAGTGTTGAAGGTTGTTAAGTCAACTCAAACGTCCCGTGTAACTGTTGCTTACGAGCCGGTGTGGGCAATCGGCACTGGCGAAACAGCTACACCGCAAATTGCGCAAGAGGCACACGCCGAATGCCGGCGTTTGATCGGACAAATACTTGGCGATGAAGCTGCGCAGCAAATCCAAATTCTTTATGGCGGCTCGATGAAAGGCAGTAATGCCAGCGAACTCCTATCGCAACCAGATGTTGACGGCGGCCTTGTTGGTGGCGCATCACTTTCTGGTGACGATTTCTCTCCAATCATTAATGCCGCAAGCGCATTAAATTAAACAACGCATACCATGCAATTCTTACTTTACACACTTTTCTTTGTTTCAGCCTTACTGCTAATCCTTGTCATCTTGGTTCAAGAAGGCAAAGGCGGAGGTCTTGGCGGCGCACTTGGTGGCGCAGGTTCAGAAACCTTCGGCGTTCGCGCTGGCGGCGTAAACAAAGTGACCTTCATAATCTTCTTGGTCTTTGTTCTTTCAGCCATGTCGCTGCACTGGACTTCCGAAGATTCTAATGCAGGTACTGCTCTCGAATTTAACGAAACTGCGCAGCCAATTGAAGCGCCAGTAGCACCCCAACAATAAGTCGTGGCTGCAACAGTGTCTTCAATTGCCGAGCGTACCGATAAAGCACTTCGCCAATCAGAGGCGTTGCTAGAAGGTCATTTCCTTTTATCATCCGGACGCCATGCCGGGCGGTATGTGCAGTGCGCTCGCTTGTTGCAGTACACTGATTTAGCAGCTCAGGTTTGTGGCGATTTGGCAGATAAAATTCGCCAAGAGACTGGCGATGATAAACCGTTTGATGTAGTAATTGGTCCAGCGATGGGCGCAGTTACTTTTAGTTACGAACTAGCGCGTGCTTTTGGCGTGCGCGGGTTATTCGCTGAACGTGCTGCCGAGGGCGGCTTCGATTTGCGCCGAGGTTTTAAGATTAAGCCGGGCGAAAGAGTGCTAGTCGCTGAAGATGTAGTAACTACAGGTAAATCAGCCGGCGAAGTTGTTACGATGTTGCGCGAAATGGGCGTAGCAAATATTTCAGCAGCTTCGATAGTTAATCGCAGCGGTATCGACAATCCATTTGGCGACTCTGTAAATTACTATAGTTGCATTGATGTTGATGTGCCAAATTATTCAGCTGATGAATGCCCATTGTGCGCGAGTAACGACTTTGGCAGCGCTTACAAACCGGGTAGTCGTCCTAATATTTAATTATGGTAAAAAAAACTTCTGCAACCATAGCGAGCATGACTGGCTTCGGGCGCGGGCAAGTCGAAACAAAAGATTTGTCGGTTAAGGCAGAGTTTCGCACCGTTAATGGCAAAGGGTTTCATTGTAAATTGCGCTTGCCTTCAGACATGCTCGAATACGAAGCCAAGGTCGAATCCCAACTGCGCCAAGCGTTGACTCGTGGCTCGATAAGTGGCTTTGTTAGCGTGCGCCGAAGTCACGACGAAACAGTTGAGTTTGACCAGCAAGTTCTTAAAAAATACTTGTCTGCCTGGAAACGCACCGAAAAAAACTTGGGGCTTGATGTTGTTTCTCCAACGCTAAAAGATTTAATCGCCATGCCAGGTGCGATGCATGCAGCACGCAATCCACGTGGACAAGTTGCTGCAGTAGAGCGCACGATTAAAAAGGCTGTTGCTGCTGCGATTGCCGCTTTGCAAGACTCTCGCTGTAAAGAAGGTGTACGCCTTGCAAAAGAAATGCAGCGCATGATAAATCGCCTCGAAAAATTGGTGTCGCGCGCCGCGCACCGCGCTCCTTTAGCTGTTAAAGAAGTCGGTGTAAAATATAAATTGCGTGTCAAGCAAGCTCTTGCCGCCGTTAATGAAAATGATAATTACGATCTAGGCCGCGAGCTAATAGCGTTGGCCGAACGCGCAGACATCCAAGAAGAGATCGCGCGCCTTGAAATTCATGTAGCTCGCTTACGTGGCGCAATTTCTAAAGGTGGGGCGGTGGGCCGCGAGTTTGAATTTATGCTGCAAGAATGCCATCGCGAGATAACCACGCTGGGGAATAAGTCAACAGACTCTAAGATGTCCGAGTTGGTTGTGGCGATGAAATTATGCGCGCAACAGTTAAAAGAGCAGGTGGCTAATGTCGAGTAAAGGGCGGCTTGTCGTTGTCTCTGGCCCTACGGCGTCAGGCAAATCTACTCTCTGGAAACAGTTAGTTACATATGCCAACGTCGACTTTTCCGTTAGTGCTACAACCCGCCAGCCTCGAGTAGGCGAAATTGACGGTAGAGACTACACTTTCATTTCTAAAGAAGAATTCGAGCGGCGTGTGGCGGCGAATGATTTTTTAGAATGGGCTACAGTGCACACTAATTACTACGGCACACTACGCTCCAACGTCGAGCAATCCCTAAATGCTGGGCGCGATATTGTGCTAGAAGTCGACGTGCAAGGCGCACAACAGTTGGCTAACTGCCAACTGCCAATGATTTCTATTTTTGTTACGGCCCCTTCGCGAGAGATTCTGATACAGAGGCTAAGAAACCGAGGTACTGAGTCTGAACAGCAAATCGCGACGCGCCTTAAGGTAATTGATCACGAGCTTACTTTTGCCAAAGATTACGATCATCAATTAACTAACGACAACTTCGACCGCATGTTGGCCGAGGCCGAAAGCATATTGGGCTACTCTAAAGAAAAAAGTAATGGCTAACATCCTGCTTGGCGTTACGGGGTCCGCTGCTTGCTTTAAAGCCGCGGCGTGTGCATCACAGTTAACCCAACTAGGCCATCGTGTTCAGGTAGTGCTAACTCCGGCTGCATGCGAATTTGTAACCGAGTTGCAGTTTTCATGCTTAACATCAGTCACCGCGATAAGCCGCGATGATTCACAGCTCGACCCTGCTGGCATGGAGCATATTTCTTTGGCTCGTCAAGCAAATATGATGCTGATTATGCCTGCCACTGCTAACACTGTTGGCCAGATAGCAAATGGACTAGCCAGCAACTTGTTGTGTACATTGGCCTTGGCTATGCGGCAAGATATCCCGCGCTTGATTGTGCCGGCAATGAACCCAGAAATGTATTTGCATCCAGCTGTTCAGCGTAATTTGCAGCAATTGAAAGACGATGGTTGGCAGCAACTGGGGCCTGTTAAGGGCAATACCGCATGCCAAGAGCAAGGTGACGGGCGCATGCTCGAAGTCGAAGATGTGCTTTCGAAAGTTGTTGATGTGCTTGCATAATGGCACGCTTCTTAGTCACAGCTGGGCCAACCATTGAGGCAATTGATCCAGTGCGCTTTTTGTCGAATCGATCTAGCGGCAAAATGGGTTATGCCATTTGCGATGCATTAATCACAGCCGGCCACGAGGTTGTGCTGGTAAGCGGACCAACAGTGCTGCAGCCCCCGCATGGCGTCCAGATTGTTGCGGTCGAGTCGGCATTAGAAATGCTTGAGGCTTGCATTGAAGCCTTCGAAAAGTGCGATGGCTTGTTTGCAGTTGCAGCTGTTAGCGACTACCGCCCTGCAGAGTTTAGTTCCCAAAAAGTAAAGCGCGACGCTGGTGACAAAATTATTAGATTAACTCCAAACCCAGATATCGTTAAAACGTTGGCCGCAGAAAAAAAGCAGCGCTTAGTCGTTGGTTTTGCTTTAGAGTCCGAAAGAGGAGAGCAATACGCGCGCCAAAAAATGATAGATAAAAACCTAGACTTTGTTTGTTTAAATTCACCATCCGCTCAAGGTGCAGACGAGTCGCAGCTGCAAGTGATTTCTAATACACTTAGCGAACAAATAGGACCTTCTTCGAAATCGATGCTTGCAACTCAGTTGGTAGGTTTTATACTTAAAAATAGCGATGTCTAAACAGCAACAAAACCTTCTGTATTTACGCAAAGCCATGATTGCAATGATGGCTTTCGAATGGATCCAAATATCTATGGGGTCGGTGGCAATTGCTAGCAGTCTAGTATTGGCTTGCGTGATTATTATCCCATTTCCTTTTTATGCCGCGTTGCTGTGGCCAGTTAAGCGCTGGGTTCACCCGCAAAAAGTTCGCAAAGTTGTAAATGGTTGTTTGGCTTTTCGCGCATTTATGGTCATTATTGGCAATGTGTTCGCAAATGAATTATTGCGTATCGCTCCACAGTTTTTTATCGGCATCGCGGCGATGGTAATTGTTATGAGGTTTACTCCAGATGTTATTGCCTTAAGCCTCGGGCGTGTGCAAAAGATTATGCTGTTGCCGGCAATCGCTGTTTTTTTTGCAGCGGGGTTTATGCCACCAGCTATTCACACTTCAGCAACTTCAACAGTAACACCGCTAGCTGATTCGCCAAACATCGTGTTATTAAGTTGGGATACCATCCGCGCCGATGTTCTTTCTTTGTATGGCGGCACTGGTTTAGATACTCCAAACCTAGATAAGTTTGCTAAACGTAGCGTAGTTTTTGACGATGCGGTTGCCCATACTCCTATTACCGGCCCCGAACATGCGTTAATGCTAACTGGGGTTTTGCCTCCTAGTAATGGTTTGCGCGCCAACGTGCTGTCAAAGATTCCCGAATCAATAAGCACTTTGCCTGAACAGTTATCGGCGAAAGGTTACAGCACTGGCGGATTTGTTTCTGCTTACCCAATGCTAGGTCGTTTTGGGTTGCAGCAAGGCTTCGATGAATATAACGATCGAATGGCAGGCCAGCCGATGATTCGATTTAAACAGCTCAGCCCGCGAGAAGTATTTTGGTCGGGGCTGCTTTACCCGCTTTTGCGCGGAACACCCAAGGCATCAACTGCTGGTAGTGTTGTCCAGCAGCGTGCATTAACTTGGCTAGAACAGCAAGACCCTAGCCGTCCGTATTTTATGTTTTTGCATTTGTACGACGCGCATGCCCCATATTTGCCGCCGGTAGAATTTGCTGAAGTTGCGATGCAGCGTAAAAATACTGCGCTGCCAAAAGCCATTGATGTTCAGGCTACCGACGCCATGGCTATGTACCGCGCAGAAATTGCGATGCTCGATAGCTTTTTTGGCGATTTGATCGCCGAACTTGAAAAGCGCGACCCAGGTTTAGGCAACACACTGCTTATTTTCACATCCGACCACGGAGAATGCTTTGGTGAAGGTGGCATTTTATACAACCACGTACCATCTTTGTTTGAGGCAACCCAGCACATACCACTGATAGTGCATTTTCCAAAAGATCAGGGCGCCGGAATGCGGGTGTTGCAAACAGTGACACATCTTGATATTCTGCCAACTTGCTTGATTGCTGCCGGCGACAATTTAGAGGACGCACCACAAGATGTAGCTTCTTATCCGCTGCAACTGGCATATTCGCCTCGTGGCCTTGATTATGAGTCACGCGATGTTTACCTAGAAGCTCAGCAAACAACTCTTGCCGATGAACGATTGCGTGGTTGGCGGACTGCCGACATCAAGTATTTATTAAGTCGAGTTGGCGCTGAGCAGTTGTTCAGTTACCGCGACAATGAAGTAGAAAACCTAATTGACTTACAGCCGCAGGTGGCGTCCAAAATGAAGGTGGTTTTGCTGAACTTTTTTAATGGCCTGCAGGTCGTTGATGGCAGCGTAGACTCAGTTTCTGCACAAGACCTGCAAGCGATGGGGCAGCTAGGTTACACCGATTAAATCTTTAAAATTGAGGGTTTAAGCCGTTTCTTACTGTAAATAGGCACTCGTAGGATTTACGATATTGTATCAGTGGCAACCACCCGCAAAAAGTCCAGGCAGAAAAAGTCTAAATCCAAGAAAAAAAACGGCGCCTCCCAGCAGTTCGGATTTGTTTTTTCTGGCTTGAATGCTGTCCTTTCACTATTTGGTGCTGGGCTAATTTTCTTATTTAACGGCGTCAAGTGGGCCTTCGAATCAACCCTCGATGCTCTCTACGGCAATCGCGGACGCCAACCATTTGGCATTGCTTTGGCATGTTTGTCGCTGTTCATGCTTGGCGCGATTCTCAGTTACGAAAGCGGCGATAAAGATAACAATTTGTGCGGCGTTCTTGGATACACCATTGCAGATTCGATGCTGTTCTTTCTGGGCGTTGGCGCATTTGTTATTCCATGCTTCGGCGCTTTCTGGGGAGTAGCCCGACTAGCTCGCGAAGAAAGCAGTGGTTATGCCGGGTTTAAATTAGTTGGCATATGTTTATTAAGCCTTTCGGCGGCTTTCATCGGCCATGGTATTGGCGATACTACACCAACCAATGTATTTATGCAGGGCGAAGGCGGATGGCTTGGCAGTAGCTTTTACCCAACACTTTCTGAAGTATTCGGGCCACTTGGTACCACTTTAGTAATTTCGTTCCTAGTCAGCCTGTCGCTGTTGATGGCAACGGAGTGGGCCTTTGTTCCATTGGTTCGCGACTTGTTAAAGAGTGGCGCAGACAGATTACGCCAACAAGATTTACCATGGGGTGGTGCTGCAGAGGGATCATTAGTCAAAGACGCTAAAGAGAATCATCAAAAAGCATCGCGGGGCATCAGCTCTATTTTTGGATGGTTGGGTAAACAGTTTTCGGCTTACGATATTACCAGCGATGGTTCTCCGTCTGCGACAGAGCCCGCGGCCGCAATGCCAGAACCGGCGAATGACCATCAAACCGCTTCAAGCCCGGAGATAAAAATCTCAGGACCTGGTTATGACGAAGAGCCTAAGATTGCTACTCCAGCAGCAAAAGTTGAACCGGCCAAGGTCGTTTCGCCAACAGCTCAGCCCACGGTCTCAGCCCCGTCGGCTGTAACTGCGACCGCAGAAAAAATCGAAACCGAAGATAAGCCGGCGCGCGCTATCGACGATGAAAACTTTTCTTTACCAGGAATGGCTAGCGAAACAAAAGAACAGTCTACTGCGCGAATCGAGACCGAAGAAGAAAAAGCTGTTAAGCCTAAGCGCCGCAAAACGCCGTCCTTGAAATCGCTGCCTTCGATAAATTTGTTGGTTAAAAGCGATGCTAAAGTAAGCGACGACAATCGCGAAGAAATTAACGAGCTCGGACGTGTACTTCAAAGTGTGCTTGATTCTTTCAAGCTTGATGCCCAGGTGGTTACCGCCGAGCGTGGTCCAACGATTACGATGTTTGGTATACAGCTAGCCGCAGGTGTTCCTGTTGCAAAGATAAAAAAATACACTGATGACATCGGCTTGCAGCTCGGAACTGACAAGGTGCGAATTGTATTCCCATTGCCTAATTCGAATGCAGTCGGAGTTGAGGTGCCTAATTCTCAGCAATCATCTGTTCGTCTGCGCGATGTTTTCGAAAAGTGCTCAGCTCAAATTGCCAAGGCCTCGTTGCCGATGGTTCTTGGTCAATCCGCGCTTGGTAGTGAGCTGGTAGGCGACTTGGCAAAAATGCCACACATGCTTGTTGCCGGAACAACCGGCTCAGGAAAGTCTGTTTGCTTAAATAGTATTTTGGCAACTCTGCTTTTGACGCGTACTCCAGAAGAAGTTCGTTTTATTTTGATTGATCCAAAACAAGTCGAGCTTGATTCATATTCTGGTATTCCGCACTTAATGTGCCCGGTAGTTACCGACATGAAGCGGGCGTCGAAAATTTTAAGCTGGACTGTCGATCAAATGGAAAGCCGTTTGACTACATTTAAGCGTTCAAAAGTGCGTAACATTTCTGATTACAATGCAATCGGGCGCAAGGGTTTGCAGAAGTTGTTGCAAGAGCGCTATGACGAAAATGATTTCCCAGATACGTTTCCTTACGTAGTCGTGGTAATTGACGAATTAGCGGATCTGATGTTGACGCACAAGAAAGATGTCGAAACAAGTATAAACCGTATTGCTGCCAAGGCGCGTGCGGCGGGCATCCATTTGATTGTGGCTACTCAGCGCCCATCTACCGACGTAGTAACAGGGTTGATTAAGGCTAATTTGCCGGTGCGCATGTCGTTTAGAGTTAACACGGCAATCGATAGTCGTGTAATTCTCGACGAGATGGGTGGCGAAAAATTGCTCGGCAACGGCGATTTTCTTTATCGCCCACCTGGCGCAGCGGCAAACAGCCGCGGGCAGGGCGCATTTATTGACACTCCAGAGGTCAACGCAATTTGCGATCACTTACGCGAAAATGGCCAGCCCGAATACGTCGAAGATCTCGAACAAGGAAGTTTGCTCGGAGGGTCGACTGCAGATTGCGACGACGAATACTTTATGGAAGCCGTTGAGTTTGTTTTAAAATCAGGGCGTGGCTCGGCTTCATTGATGCAGCGTAAATATGGCATTGGCTATAGTCGTGCAAGCCGCTTAATTGAAAACATGACTGCGGCTGGCGTTCTCGGCGAGCATAATGGCGCCAAGCCTCGAGAAATACTTATTACTCTCGAGCAGTGGGAAGCAATGAAACCTAAATAAAGATGGCGATTAAGCAAATTAATGTTGCCTTAGTACATCTTGGCTGCGCTCGAAATTTAATTGACTCCGAAAACATTCTTGGTCAATTGGGTGCTGGCGGATTCGCTTTAACCGGCGAGGTATCGCAAGCCGATGTTGCTATTTTAAACACCTGCAGTTTCATTGGGCCAGCCCGTGAAGAATCTGAGGCCGCAATTAATGAGTTGCTTGACGCAAAACGAAATGGCGATCTACGCGGAGTAGTAGTAGCTGGTTGTTTGCCCGAAAAATTTCGCGACGAGGTTTTAGGCAAATTTCCTGACGTTGACGCCTTTCTCGGGCTGAGTGATTACTCAAACGTAGCACGCATAGTTGAAGACGTATTGAAAGGTCGCAAAGTACACGAGCTATCAGGCGGACGGGCTCCGCAAGGTCAAGGCGAGTTTCTGAGGTTACTGCAAACTCCGCGTTCATATGCTTATCTGCGTCCGAGCCATGGCTGTGATCACAATTGCGCATTTTGTATCATTCCACAAATTCGCGGTGCTCAGTCATCAAAACCGATTGATGCTGTCGTAGAAGAAACGCAGATGCTGGTTGAGCAGGGCGTCCGCGAAATAAATTTGGTGGCTGAAGATACAACTGGCTACGGTAAAGACCTGCGACGCGGTGCTCCTCGCTTGCCCGAGTTAGTCGAAGCAATGGCGCAAGTCGACGGCCTTAAATGGTTGCGAGTGATGTACGCCTACCCAAATAATTTTCCATGGCGATTGACCGAAGTTATAAATCAGTACGACAATGTTTTGCCGTATTTAGATATTCCAACTCAGCATGTCGCATCACCAGTTCTTAAGAGAATGTTGCGCGGCGGCACTAGCGAGTCGGTCAAAAACATAATGACGCGACTCAGAAATGACGTTCCGGGCATCGCTTTGCGCACGACGGTGCTCGTTGGCCATCCTGGTGAAGGGCGTGCCGAATTTGAAGAGCTTCTTGATTGGATTCAAGAATTTAAGTTTGAGCGCTTGGGGGCTTTCGCATTTTCTCCAGAGGCCAACACCCCGGCAGGTCAGGATGGCGACCGCTGTTCCCACGAAGAAGCTTTAGAACGACAAGGTGAATTAATGGAGCTGCAGGCGAAAATTCATGCCGAATATCAGCAAAGCTTGGTGGGCAAAACAATGACAGTGCTAATTGATGATGCAACTGGAAATACAGCGATTGGCCGCACCTATGCTGATGCCCCCGAAGTAGACGGAGTTGTAGAAATAGACGACCCGCAACATAACCTCTCAACAGGGTCGATGGTTGAGGCTACAATAACTGCTGCCAATGGTTACGACTTACGTGCCGAAGTGCAGACAGTTAACAATGATAGTTAAGCAGGTTCCTAATCTAATTACTTTGGCGCGCTTAGTGCTAGCGGTGATGGCTTTTTATTATATGTCAGCAGTAATTGAGCTAGGCGAGAGCGGCGCCGAGCAGTTGCTGGTTAAGGCCGCAGCCTTTTCCGCATTTTGGTATTTCTTTATTGCCGCAGTTACAGATTGGCTAGATGGTTTTTTGGCACGTCGCAATGGCTGGGTGACAGCAATTGGTCGAGTGGCTGACCCAGTAGTTGACAAAGTATTAATCCTTGGGGTAATGGCGTATTTGTCAGCGAGCAATATTTACTATGCGCGCGCCGGCGATTGGCATGTCGTTATGCCGGTGTGGGCAGTTGTGCTTTCTTTAGGACGCGAGTTTTTGGTTACCGCATTGCGCGGCATGGTTGAAGCCGCAGGCAAGCGATTCCCAGCCGATGTTTTTGGTAAAGTAAAAATGCTAACGCAAGCCCTTTATGTAGGCACTGCTCTCGGCGCATATGCCGACGTACCATCGTTTGTCAATTTCCCTCAGCTTGTCTTTTTGCGCGAGCCATGGTTTTTCTTCTCGATGTTTTGGCTGATGATTACCTTGACGGTTTTTTCAGGGATAAATTACTGCATCACTGGCGCGCGCCTTCTTTCCGGATCACTTAATGACTAACCAAGTCGAAGAGCTTCTTATTTATCTAGAGCGTCTAGATGAGTTATCCGCTAGCTCCAAGCAACAAGCGATATCATTAATCCGCGGATGGCTTGACAGTCAAACTTGCCGCGAGTTAGTTGCAGATAGTGAAATACCATCTCAGTTCGGAATTGTCGGAGACTCACCAGCGATGCAAGAAACATTCAAGCTGTTGTCGAAACTAACAAGGGCTGATATCCCGGTGTTAGTCATCGGAGAAACTGGTACCGGTAAAGAGTTGATAGCAAAGGCATTGCACGCTTATAGCCCCCGAAGAAAGAAGAAGCTGATATCAGTTAATTGCGCAGCTATTCCGGCTAATCTGCTAGAAGCCGAAATTTTCGGACACGTTAAGGGGTCGTTTACGGGTGCTCACAAAGATCGAAAGGGTTATGCCGAATCCGCTGATGGCGGGGTCTTGTTCTTAGATGAAATTGGCGAGATTGCTTTTGACCTGCAGGCCAAATTGCTGCGTTTCCTACAAGACGGAGAGATACGCGCTGTGGGATCAAATGTTTCAAAGAAAGTAAATGTGCGTGTTGTCGCAGCGACAAACCTAAATTTGTTACAACAAGTTAGCGAAGGGAAATTCCGCGAAGATTTGTATTACCGTCTTGCAGTATTTACCCTGCCGTTAGCGCCACTACGTGAGCGTGTTCAAGACATACCACATTTAATAAATTTTTTCTTAAACAAGCAGCAAAACGATTCGAGGCCGTCCGCGACTATTAGCGATGCAGCCGTCGAAAAAATGATGCAAGCCAAATGGCCAGGTAACATTCGCCAATTGCAAAATGAATTATTGCGTGCGGCTACTTTTTCTACCGCCGGACAAATAGAAGTTACTGATTTGTCTGAGAACCTATAATTTCTGCTTCTTCAGCAGGGGTAATATCTTTCTCAAAATTTGGTCGCGGAGCGATGAACTTGAATGCAAAGGTAAGGGCAAAGGTTATTGCTAGCATTACAAAAGCCAAAGCATATGTATCAATTAAAAAGCGACGGTCCCATTTTTTACGCTCGCTGTAAAGCTGATAAATTTCGTCGCGCGAACGAAATTCACCCGACCACGCAAACATTTCATCTTCTGCCTGTACGTCTGCCTGCTCACGCAAGTCATCAAGCATGTCTTCCATCAGGTGGGCTCGGTAACGCTGCAACAAGTCATGTTTGTCGCGAACAATGTCGGAGACAGTAGCCATTAGATAACGGTTGTGAGTTTTCGGATAACAGCCACGCAGCCAAAGACAGCCATGGTGCCAATCAAAGCGCCCAATCCGATTTGGAAAAAAAGTTTAGCAATTCGACCGGACAACTTGTCATAAACGGTTGCCGGTGGCGGACTGATGTCGCCACGTTGTACGGCTTCTAGGTGCAACAAATCGAAAATCTCTTTGCGGACCTGATCTTCTGTTTCTCGTTTGACAGTATTAGGTATTGAGTCAAACTCGCCGTTGATGTTTGCGCCTACCATGGAGCAGCCTCTTTGTAGCGCGTGATTTGCTCTGAAATAACAACCACAATAATCGACGACACAATGCCGAAGAATGCTGCCGCAAGCAGGTTAATCCAGAGAATAGGGAAATAAGGCTTTGTCGCCTCGACAGGCGCTTCGGATGTCATAAGAAAAGACGCCGTACGCGATAGATATAATTCGAGCTCGGCATGGCGGTCACGTTGCTGACTAAGTGTTGCGCGGATGGTGCGCAACTCAGAGTCTAAAGCTTCACCCTGAGCCTTGAGGGTGTTTAATTCGCGCAGTCGAATCTGGGACTCACTCAATAATTCGCTGTAATGAGTGTGCTGGACGGCAAGAGTCGCTTCATTGACATTAAACTCAGCCAAACGAGTTTGGTAAGTGTTACGCAAACTGTCACTGCTGAACGACCGCCCGCCCTCTACAATGAGTGTTTCTGCATTAAGTTGCTCTGCTAACAACTCTAACTTATTAACCAAGGCAATAATCTCAGGGCTCTTTTCTTTATACACCAGCTTCATGCCCTCTAGCTCGAGCTGGGCAGATGAAATCTGAGTTTGCAATTGATTAATGCGCGGGTTATTAACTTCGGTATAACCCGACTGAGAAAACTCTGGACGGCTTTCGAAATTCTTTATTACTTCTTCGCGTTGCTTAATTAAGGTAGCGCTCGAAGACTCGTTGTTTTCAAGGGCCTCGCGAAAACGATTTACTCGCGAATGGTTTTGGGCAATTTCAGTAGAAAAGTTTATAGAGCCGTTTGTGGCTAAAAATTCTTGGCGTTGAGTTTCTAGCTCTGAGACCGCAGTAGTTGAGCGGTCGATTGCCGCAACTAAGGTTTGCACATTTCCTGCCACAGTCTGCTTGGTTTTAGCATCAAGGAGACTGCGAAATTCTCGCAGATAAACTTCGGCGACCTTTCTTGCAACCCGAGGCTCTGGGTCGTATGCAGTGATTACGATAAAATTATAAGTATCTAAATCAAACTTTACGTTTTCTTTTAGCCACTCTGAATTTCGCTCGTCAATTTGAGTGGCAACAGCGGCACGCAGTTCAGCAGAATTGAGGACACCGAGCAATGACGTTTGAGTCTCGGAGTTTGCTGTTGGTAGCTTTGGAACAGTGGGCAAATTGCTTGCCTCGTCAGATAGCGACAATGTGTCAGACTGAGAGGGCAGATAGCATCGAGCCTGAGATCGATAAGTTTTACTGAGCGACTCTGTAACAAACAATGCAGCCAACATCGCGACTGCTGTAATAACAACAATCACGTAAAGACGCTCGTAAATCAGCGCAAGTGTTCCTTTGGGTTGGGGGCTCACAGTAAGCTTTGACGTAGGTGTGTTTAAACCGTTGGCCTGCCGTATTTTAAGACATTACATGTTGGATTTAAACAGCATAGTATACGACGTAAAAATTAAATAGATGTTCCGAACTTATGCAAATATCATGCCTTGTATTTAAAATGCATCGCATAACCAGTAATACGCCCACGAATAGCAGGAAAGATAGCGCCGATTCCAAGCAAGAACCGATTTTTAGAAATAATTGAGAGAAAACTACCCGCAAGGCCCCATAAAAGACCAGGGCATGGGAAATTTCCTATCAGCACCGCAAAAGGAAAGTGGATAAACAGGCCCAATACGCCATAATGTTTAAGCAATACAAATGTTTCGTTAGCAGCGTTATTGTGGATGGCGGTAGGGTCAAACCGGCCGGTATTCAGAATACGCGGGGCCTCGTAATGATCAACCTCAGCATCTGGGTCGAAAACAAGTTTGTAGCCTTGTGCGGAGACACCTAAACATGCATCCAGCTCGTAGCGAAAGCAATCACCTAAGAGTCTAGACTCGAATCCACCTTGGGCGCGCAGCGCAGAGATTAGTAAAGTCATATTAGCGCCTCGGTAGTGCTGCGATGGCACCACTTTCTTGGAGTGGCGAGTGCTTTGATCGAGGATAAGCCCAGGAAAGATAATTCGATTTTGATAGCGAGCGATTTTGGTCTCAGGAACACCATTCACAATGTTAATCGGCGGTCCTGCAACTCCGCCAATATTGCTGTCTGCTTGGTAGTGCCGCGCAATATTTTGCAGCCACTGTGGCCGGGCAATCGCATCGTCGTCAATCAGACAGGCAACATCGCCCGTGGCTGCGTCAAGCAATGCATTTTCAGCAACAACGATGCCAGGTTTGGTCAGCATTACCTTAACCACATTAAGTTTGGTGCCGTTAGCGACAAACCGATCAACAACTGCAACCCCTTCAGGGTCGAGGTCGCCGCGCAATGAAACCAACACTTCGTCGGGCAAGCGCGTTTGTACTTCTAGGGCTTCAAGATTTCGCTGTAGTAAATCAGGCCGCTTTAGAGTAGGCAGAAAAACCGAGAATTTTAGTTCTTGCTTGCTCATAATCTAACGCTGTTGCGCGGCGATGTTGTAGGCAGCAAGATGTTGTTCAGCAGTGCGGCGCCAAGTAAATTTTGCGGCGTGATTGAGGCCGCGTGCAATCATTTTTTCTCGAAGTTGTAAATCGGTGCAAAGACTAAGCAGCGCATCGGCAATTTGTTGTTGATCATTTGGGTCGACGAGCAACCCAGCATCGCTGGTCACTTCGGTCAACGAACAAGCATCCGCGGCCACTACTGGGGCGCCACACGCCATCGCTTCAATTACAGGAATACCAAAGCCTTCGAGAAAAGAAACTAAAGCAAAGGCATCGCAAGTACCATACAAGCGCGGGATGTCTTCGCGATCGACAAAACCTGTAAGCACCACGTCTTTGTCATGTTGACGATTAACTATTCTTTGCCACATTTCATCGAATAGCCATCCTTGCGCACCGGCAAGAATAAGTTTTCCAGGGTATCCCTGCTGTTTCATTATTTGAAAAGCAGCACATAGCCCTTCGATGTTTTTATTGGGCTGCAGGGTTCCTAGGTAAAGAATGAAATTATCACTAACACCATAGCGTTCAGCAATTCTTTGACGGTCGGCGGTTGGATTATTACTTGGAACTAGGCCAGGAGTAATGCCGTGATAAATTGCCTGAACTCGCTGCGGATCAATTTGGAAGTGCTCGACAATATCGCGCTTTGAAAATTCTGAAACAGTTATCACGCGGTGCGCGCGTTTGGCCGACGGCGGCACAAGTCTTTTTCTATCAGCAATCCACTGCTGTGGTAATCCATCTGGCGCACGCAAAAAAGCTAGGTCGTGGATAGTAACTACACGCGCAGCTTTACTAGTATGTGCCATCAAGTCAAAGGGACCATGCAGAACATCGTGCTCGCCAGCAAGCCATTCTGTAGGCACATGAAAGCGCCGCAATATTTGCGGTGGAATTTGAGACAAAGAATATTGTTCAATTTCAGTAGCAGCGCACGTTTCAAGCATTTTAGGCTTGTGGGTGCTGCGCATGAAATTAAAAAAAAGTTTGATGTCAAGCTCGGCGTTTAGCTGTTGTAAATTACGCAATAACTCTAGGCCATAGACATAAGCCCCACCTTTGTGGTATCCGGAAAGTGCCATGCCAGTGGCGTCAAACAGTAATTTCATTAACTAAGTGCCATGGTTTGGCGGTAAGCTTTAAAGGTATCGTTAGCGCAGTTGTTCCATGAGAAATCAGCTGCTCTTGCAATACCACGAAGTCTCATTCTATCAAACATTTCATCATCGGCGTCAAGCTGCTCTAGTAAAGCCTGCAAACCTTCAACATCGTCGGCATCAAAAAGCTCGGCGGCACCGCCGGCAATTTCGGGAAGCGAGCCACGGTCAGAACAAAGCACAGGAGTGCCAGCTGCCATTGCTTCAACGATTGGCATGCCGAACCCTTCATAACGTGAAGGCAATATTAAAGATCGCGCACCAGCAACTAAGGGCGCAAGGTGCGCTTGGTCAACAAAGCCTAAAAATTTTACCCGATCTTTTAGTTGTGGAAGTTCGCTAGCTAGCTGTTGTATTAATTCAGACTTCCAGCCGGCACGACCACCAATAATTAAATCGGCATTAAGTCCTGAATTTAAAGCCAGGCCGAACGCTCGCAGTAGTAGTTCAATATTTTTCTTGGCCTCGACAGACCCTACAAACAAAAAATATGGACGCTTGCCAATAGAAAGTTCATTCTTTACTTCAGCGATTTCAGTTTCGTTTTTGTAAGCATTTCGAAAGTCTTCACTAAGGCCCATGTAAACAACTTGAGTGCGCCCGCGAGGTAAGTTGTAGTGCTTAATTAAATCTTGACGCGTGTGCTCTGAGTTACAAATCCAGAAGTCGGCGCGCTTGGCTAGATCTTCGGTGCCTTGAATTAAATTGTGCACCCATTCGCCTTTTAAGTATTGTGGATGATGCAAATACATCAAGTCATGCGCAGTAATCACCAGCTTTGAATTTGTTTGAAAGTTAAAAATAGGTTCTGGCGCGTGAACTATATCGTGCTTGCCCGTAAACCACTCAAGCTTGGCGCCGATGCTTCCGAGCCGCGACAAAAATTCTGGGGATGCCCACCAGTGATGCACATTGTCAGCCAAATTTGCATGCGTATATAAAGAGCGCAGATGTTTAGGATTAAGGAAAGCCGAGAAGAGTGAAAAATCGGCGTCGGCCGAATGCAATTTCATCAACTCGGGCACAAGGTTGTGCCAGTATGAATCTATGCCACCAAAGTTTGTAGTGCGCGCAAGGCGATGTGCTTCGAGTAAAATCTTCACGAAATTAAAGACGCGTAGTGGTTTTCAAGTTTTTGCCAGTGCGCAACAGGGTCAAATTCAGCGCGGACCCATTTTCGCATCTCTTCACCCTTTTCGCTCAAGGAAGCGAGGTTGTTTGCGATGCTTGACAGTTTGTTCGCTAAATCAGCCGAATTTTCTGAGGCAAATGTCCAGCCACGGCTACGATCAATCAACTCGGGGACGCCACCTGCATGTGAAGCAATTGAGGCTCGTCCACGCGCGCCTGCTTCAAGAACTGTAAGCGGTGAATTTTCTGGCACTCGAGAGGGTAAAACTTGCAAATTTGCACGACGGTAGGCCATATCCATTTGCTTGCCATCAAGCTGACCGAGGAATGCAACCTTGCTTTGCAATTGCTTTGCAGCGACTAAATTCTCGAGGGATTGCTGCTGGTCGCCAGAACCAGCTATTTCTAGTTTAAAGTCAGGCAATTCTGACCCACAAATAGCCAGCGCTTCAATTAATAGGTCAACCCCTTTAGAGTTAAATAGGGTACCTGCAAAAAACATACGAAGCATGTCAGTCGGCATCTCAGAAGAATTTGCGTTATCAATTGGTAGCCGATGAACTACAGATTTACTACTTGGTAGACGTAGTCCATCTAGAATTGCTTGAGTTGGGCAAAGAAATAGGTCGACTGCTTGACGCACTTTTTCGCTTGCACGCTGATGCGGAAACCTGTTTAAAGCATTTGCCAATAAAGCTTTAGCTGACCCGCTTTTGCATTGCGGAGATGACTTAAAGTTCATGGAGAAGTCATGAATTGTCATGACAGATTTTAGCTCTCTATTAAGGATAGTAGAGAAAACCGTTTCCCTGAAATTTGCGCAATTGTGAAAATGAATAATATCAGGGGAAGATAGATCAATAACTGAATTTAATTTATCTGCCAGAGGCCAGTGAACCATGTAGAAATCTTTACGGCGCTTGAGGGGCGATTTCGGCCATTCATAAGAAAAACGATGATGCTCGGCAATGCCAGGGAAATTTACGCTAGGCCCAAGCGAGAACAGGTGGTTTTCGTGCCCGGCCGCCTCTAGCGCTACAAGTACCTGTTTTAGGTACTGAGTAGCGCCTCCGTGAATGTGCGGAGAGTCGTGAAAGTGCAGTATTTTCATGTTTCAGCGTGTAGGTGATAATATCGGCATTTTTAGAGCCTGTTGCGAAGAAAAAACAGTAAAAATAAATATACTTAAGTGCTGCTGCAAAAGAGGTTTAGGTTACTCAGTTAAGATATAGTGAAAATAACAGGCAAACAAATGAGGATGCTTCCGATTGTATTTCCATGGGCCTTGTGCTCTGGGTTGAAATATTTCCTCTTTAGGGGGTTGCTTAACCTTGCCGCTACGGCAAAATGTTTCACCGTTATTGCTCAGGTCTACCCTTAGCGATAACAAATCTCAAATCATCTCTCGCCGACATGGGCAACTCCGCCCAGTCAGCTGTGAACAACCAAACCGCCCATCTGGGCTACAAACAGGAAGTTTAACATGAAGGTTCGCCTTTTTACACTCGCAGCAGTAGCTGCTAC
>JACKQG010001399.1_pt1 | contig 33467 bp, 32 predicted proteins | sample 8237621 | NCBI WGS metagenome assembly JACKQG01 (sample SAMN15677084, study PRJNA649215) | marine metagenome | biome: marine; feature: Black Sea; material: saline water; isolation source: suspended particulate matter (SPM) from the Black Sea western gyre | collected 2013-06-09/2013-06-10 | depth...
AGAAAATTACGGGTCAGGACACAGTAGACTTCATTAAATTTCGCCAGAACGTTGCAGATTCCAGACTGTGGGATGACGACATGTTTGCCGAGGTAATGGGCAAACCCCAGGAGTAACATCACAAGCAATTGATCCATCATTTATGGTCCAGGGTCTGTTCAAGACCCTGGACCATTTTTTTTAATATCCTTTGTTTTCAAAACCTTATCCAGTCATTTTAATCCATAAAAAGTTTAAAAAATAAGTATTTTTATTTATTGTATTTTCCCCAGTGCAGAGATAAGTAATAAATTGTCAATTAAGATGGCCTTTTTCCCTTTGTGCCGATAATCAAAACTGTAATCGACAGTGCGGAGCTTTGCCAAGCCCTCCCATCAAAAATCCAGATAATACCGGAGCCACTTTTTGCAATGGCTATATTGATCCAAAGCAATATCACTGTTCATCAACAGCAGATTATATTTTTTTTAAGGGCCTCAGGTATTTTGATCATGATATCAAATTTTGATACTGTTCAAATTCGTTTGTTATCCAGTTAGCATTTTCATACTTGACTTGTTTTCTGCTGTCAAATAAAAAAATCTTTGTAAGATACACAGAACCAGAGGATGTTTAATACAGCAGCAAAAAATCAGTTATGCCGAAGCTTTTGTCGGCACGAGAGCATTCCAACTTCAAATCAGGTGAAATTTCTTCAAAAATAGGGGAAGGGCAAACAAAAAAACACAAAAATAGTGTCAGGAAAGTGCCATCAGGCAAAAGGTGATTGTTGAGTCAGTATATGACCCTTAAAAAAGAGGTAAGCCAGTCCAACAAGAAAACGTCACTCCCTTTGGAGAAGTGCTAATATGGATTTAGGAACATAATGAGATCGTTGTACAGGCTTTCACCAAGTCTGGCCTTAAAATTGGAAAAGGTTCCCCTGGAGGGAATACGATCTTCGCAGAGACCTGCATATCTGCTATACGCCCTTCCCCTATCCTTATCACGCAAAACCTTAAGGAAACTATTCATATTTTAATGCTGATCAATATACCAGAAAAGTTCAAGCAGGAAAATAGAGACAGGATCGTAAGACGGAGGACTTTTAATGCTGTAACAAGAAGCAGTCAAAGATCTGACAAAGGAAAAATCAATCAGAGAGGTGATCATTTTTGTATACCCACCCTGGATATCTCCGTTGGATATAATTTTCACAAACCGATTTGTGAACCGGTAATTGGAAAGAAGAACAAGACATGGAAAAGGTTTATCATTGGCTGCTGAATTTTTAACATTAATATTATTGAGTTTTTTACTGACACTGCTGATATTAAATTTAGCAAACGGTGTCACTCCTCAACAGCCTTTTAAAATTCTTATCAAGGGGATAAAGGTAAACATCCTTAATGTTGCCATGCTTCAGATGCTTATGACCCTTTTTAGACGTTCCTTTTGTCTCACCAACGTGTATCCAATTGGCGGCTTTATAGCAGGTTCCTTTAAATTTATTTTGCTGAACAAACGTCTCCAACATATATAAAGGATAGTGATAAATTTTGATCCAGTCCGAAGAGATTCTTTTAATGTTCAACGACAAAACTTTAGAAGCAAGACACTTGACCACCACCCAGGGTAAAATTAAGAAACGGGTGTTATTCATGACAAAATGAAGATTCTTATTTTTAACTGGCTTGGTCCAGCCAATATATTGTTCCCGGGATTCTACTGCCCAGGCAGCAGACCCCCAGCCAATGCATGCAACAGGGGTATCACCAGCAAAAGCCATGTATTTGAGATGATTGCCAACAATCTGGACATAACCAAGGTAATGATATTGATCTACAAGACTATCATAGAGTGGTTCCAGGTCAGTATGCCTGACCATTTTAACCTGCACGGGTCCAAGTTCAGAAATATTGCAGGATATAGGAGTGGTATCAACTTCAATGTTCTTAACGATTTTTCTTTTATTCGGGCGTACAATTTTCGGAGGGGGATAATCAAGCAGGCCTTTTCGATGCAAGGTCAAAAGCAATTCTCTACAGCCCATGTCTTTAAGCCTGCCGTTAGGTTGGACCCAGTTCCATTTTTGACACAGCACTCTTGAAATATGGGTTCTTCCTTTATTCCAGTGTTCATGAACAACAGATTGAATAAATATTAAATCCTGGCCAGTAATTTCACGATTTCTGATAATTAAAGGTTCCATAAATGATCGTATATCAGATAAAAACTGGAGACGCCAGCTTTTTTTTAAAAAAAATGAAAAAAATTTTAAGCAGGATGAAGTTGAGGAGTTTGTGTCCAAATTAAAGGTGGATTTATGAATTTTTTAGGGAGAAAGCAGAATCTTTTGTGGGTTGAAAATAATTTTGATGGATTGAAAAATATTGATTTTAAGCTACTTTCGCAGTATTAAATACCCTCAAATCCGGGTGAAGTATATTACTGGGCAACCTATAGCGGAGCCGAACTGGATCTAATGTTCCTCAAAGGTGGTAAGAAATATGGTATTGAATTTAAATTCAATGAGGCACCTAAACTCACAAAATCAATGCGAGTTGCCTGTGAGGATTTAAAATTAGAGCATCTTTGGATTGTATATCCAGGAGAACATACCTACCCTGTAGAAAAAAATATTTCTGTTTTATCTTTAGGCCACATTACTGATATTTCATGAAAAGAAAAACTCAACAATGAAAATGAACCGGATTTCACCGGTGATTTTGGCGTTGTATTTACCTTAAAAGTTTCAGATCGGTTACTTTTCAAGTTGATTCCATCAAAAGAAAGTAAAAAGTCCCTGATCGATAACTTTTTATTGCTTTTCGCTTATAAAGTCGCTAAAAGTATCCTGTCGGAAACATTTATATGGGTGGCAAATTGAAATCTTCAACAAAAATTAATAATCCTAAAGAATTAGGGCAGCATCTCCTTAAAGAACGTAAAAGTCTCAAGCTGACTCAAAAAGAGATCTCTGAGTTTAGTGATGTTGGTAGAAAGTTTATTATAGAGCTTGAAAAAGGTAAGGCAACTGCCCAACTAGGAAAAGTATTTGAATTATTAAACAGTCTTGGCCTTGAACTCCATCTCATTAAACGTGGAGATCGCTGACCTTGGATACCTTGAATGTTTTTTTTGAACAAACCAGAGTCGGTTCCCTAAGCATTAATGACAGGAGACAGTTCTCATTTCAATATTCCAAGGAATGGTTGACATCACCTGATGCTTTTCAAATATCTATTTCTTTGCCAATGCAGGAAGATGTTATCTCAAATGACAAAGTAAAATCATTTTTTTCCAACTTGTTACCTGAATCTGCCGTTAGAATATTAATCGCGAAGCAACTTGGAATTTCAGATAAAAATGATTTTATGCTTCTCAAACGTATTGGGGGAGAGTGTGCCGGGGCAATAACAATTCAACCTGAGTCAGAAATACCTGAATCACCGGATCAATACACATATCGTCTTTTATCAGACGAGCAATTGGCAGATTTGATAAAGGACATCCCCAGACGTCCTTTACTTGCTGGGCAGGAAGGTATTCGAATATCGCTTGCAGGGGCACAGGAAAAGCTGGCACTTTTCTACAAAGACCCTTCATTTTATATCCCGGAAAATGGTGCGCCAAGTAACTTTATCTTAAAACCGAATATGGCGCATTTTCAGTTTTCCATTGAAAATGAATGCTTTTGTATGATGCTTGCCAATGCTGTTGGCTTGGCTGTCCCGCCTGTTATGATTGCTCGAAAAGAAGATCAAAAGGTTCTGTTAATCAAAAGATATGATAGAATATTGGATAATGATATTCTCAAGCGTCTTCACCAGGAAGATTTTTGTCAGGCCATGGGGCTTTCACATGAACTAAAATATCAGGCTGATGGTGGTCCTGGTCTGAAAGCATGCTTTGATCTCGTTCGATCATACTCTGCAAATCCGATTAAAGATTTTCAGCAGCTGATGCAATGGGTATTTTTTAATTATCTGATCGGGAATATGGATGGGCATGCAAAAAACTTGTCTTTTATATATCAGGCTAAACAGATTCGATTGGCACCTTTTTATGACATGTTGTGTACGGACATATATGATGACCTATCACAAAAACTTGCTATGAAAATTGGAGGGGAGAACAGACCCGAATGGATCATGGGAAGACACTGGGAAAGATTTGCAGAGGAGATAAAAATAAATCATCCGATTCTCAAGAAAAGATTATTGGATTTTTGTCTTAACGTGATCAGTAAAATTGACAGCACCTATGCGGAATTTATAAACAGATATCAACAGAACAGCTTGATAGAGGATATCACAGTTGTGATAAAGAAAAGATCGACTAGAATGCTTAAGCAATTCAATTCAACAAAAAAATGAACCGAGTATGAGAATAAAGAAAAAAGCGGTTTGCAAAAAAAGATGATGATGTTCCAATAATGGGTAAAGACAGCTTAATAAGTTTTGCTGATATCGGGCCTGATGTTAATTCTGCTTTTTGTTTCATTATTTGAATTTTTAAAAAAAATAATTACAGGCTGTCATTAAGCTATAGGTTTAAAGAAAATCTCAACACAATCGAATCGGAATCATTCAATAACAGAATTCATGGGAAATAAAAAGATCATGTCTGTTTTTCAAAATAATATTGTAAAAAACCTTGAAATGAATAGAATTAAATTTTTATATAAATATTAATCATTTGCAGCAAACGATCTCTTGATGCTTATAAATAAAGAATAAGGGGGCGGTCCCTTCTTACAGCTTCTGACTACACCCAATGGAAAGGTTAGAAAATGAAAGCAATACTGATTAAAGAAAACAAAGATCTCGTCTGGAGTGATGTCGGCAATCCTCAACCGAAAGATGACGAGGTGGTTATCGATATAAAAGCTGCTGCGCTTAACCGTGCGGATTTGATGCAGCGCGAAGGAAATTATCCGCCACCACCGGGATGGCCCCAGTGGATGGGGCTGGAAGTGGCAGGCGTAATCTCTTATGCTCCGGATAATGTGAAGTGGAATGTTGGCGACCGTGTCTGCGCTCTTCTTGGCGGAGGAGGATACGCTGAGAAAGTTGCCGTACCATCTGGCATGGTTGTCTCCATTCCAGATGGCCTGTCTTTTGAAGAGGCTGCGGCTATTCCTGAAGCATTTGCCACATCTTATCTGAATCTCTGCATTGAAGGCGGAATGAAATCGGGCGATACGGTTTTTATTCAGGCTGGTGCGAGCGGGCTTGGTATGGCTGCGATTCAGCTTGCTAAAGCACTTGGTGCAAAGGTTGTTACCACCGTCGGCTCAGAGGAAAAAGAGACTTTTGTCAAAGAGCTTGGTGCCGATGTAGTGATCAACCGCAAGAAAGAAGATATTGCAACTGTGCTCAAAGACCATCCGGTTGATGTGGCCATGGACTGCGTTGCAGGGAAAAATCTTGGGCCATGTATAGAGACCATGGCGCGCGGTGGACGTTGGATTGTGATTGCGACCCTTGGCGGGACAATCAGCGAATTGAACATGCTGGACTTCCTTATGCGAGGCGTTAAATTGATTGGTAGCACACTGCGTAGTCGTACTTCAGAGATGAAAGCTGAAATCCTCTCTGAGCTGGAAGAAAAGTTATGGCCGCCATTCACCTCAGGTGATATAAAAATACTTATCCATAAGACCTTGCCTGTCAAGCAGGCAGAGGATGCCCACGCCATACTGCAGAATCAACAGAACCTGGGGAAAGTTGTGCTGACAGTTAAATAATTAAACGATTAGGATTATCAATATTTTCAAATGGGATGAATTAATGCGAGGGACAGGTGATAAACCCAGACTCCTTCTGGCAAGAGAAACTGCTTGGATTAAAGGCTTGACACTCCCCAGTATTGTAATTACAATGTACATATAAAAATTCAATATGAGGTATCAAATATGAAAGCATCACTAATCAAAATTGGCAATTCACAAGGCATCCGAATTCCAAAACCGATAATCGCCCAATGTGGATTTGAAGGAGAAGTGGAATTTTTAGTCCAAAACAATCAACTTATTGTCAAGTCCATAAAATCCTCTCGTCATAATTGGGATTCTGCCTTCAAAAAAATGGCTAAAAATGGCGATGACCAACTATTAGATCCAGAAAATATTTCCGCAACTGAATGGGACGAGAGTGAGTGGGAATGGAAATAAAACGGTTTCAAGTTTATCTTATCAATCTTGACCCAACCATTGGTCATGAAATCAAAAAGACTCGGCCCTGTTTAATCGTTTCTCCAAATGAAATGAATCTAAATATAGGCACAGTAATTGTTGCCCCGATGACAACTAAAGGACGAAACTACCCAACAAGGGTTATGTCTTCTTTTCAAGACAAGAAAGGCCAAGTCGTCCTTGATCAAATTCGAACAATTGATAAAAGAAGGCTTATTAAAAAACTCGGTTCAATCGACAGCAAATCTCAAAATAAAGTCTTAGATATTCTGCAAGAAATGTTTGCCAAGTAAACTCGACTTTGTTCGGTGGCCCTCTGAACTCCAACAATTCCAATAAAAAGCCATGACTCAAAAGACAACAAAAATTCTCCTCTCTTCAATTATCCTTGATGAAGATATTTATCCGAGAAAGGGAATCGATCACAGGCGTGTGGGTATATTTGCCGAAAACATCACCATTTAGAAAAAATGGCAGCATTGCCAAAACTTCTAAATGCAGATTTACGTGTAACCTTCAGGTTATCCAGGGGGTTCACCGTTGCTCAGGTGGCTGAAAAGCACGGCTGGACTGATCCTTGATCCCATGGCCGGAGGCGGCGTGACCCCGGACACCTGCTTTGCCATGGGCCGCAGGTGCTGGGCCTTTGATATGATGGCTCGGCCGGATACGCGCCCTGAGATCGAACCCTTTACATGGGACATTTCATCTGATAAAGGACTTTTATCAATGCAGACTGGCGGGATTTTCAAAATACACCGGCAATGGATGAAAAATATAAAGGCGGCATTCTCATAGACGACTACCTTGATATCCTGAAAAGGACGGGATGATATCATACGCATATCATCCAGGCCCCCACAGGTTTTCACCAGATCATGAAATCCCAAAACAGATCTATGAGGGTCAATTTTATAATATCAACCTTTGATACAGATTACATACTGGTAAAATCAAAAAAATTGCCTGTTGCCGAAAAGGCGTTACTGCAAGAAGGTTATTCTTTTAACACTTGAATATGATTTCAAATAGCATAGAAGCCCTTGGCTTTGGAAAATGGTTTCAGGATAATGTTGATCCAGTGGGTCTGGATAGTAATGTTATTGCTAGAGTGATGGCTGTTCATAAAGACAGCTATATCATAAATAATGGCGAGAATGATGTTTTTGCCGAACTGATTGGAAAAATGCTTTTTAGTGCAGCTTCTCCGATTGATTTCCCTGCCGTAGGGGATTGGGTCTCAGCAACTTTCTATGATAAAGACACCTTTTCAATAATTCATAATGTATTATCCAGAAAATCACTACTTAAACGGAAAACGCCAGGGAAAAGAATTGATTTTCAATTAATTGCCGCGAATATCGATGTTGCACTCATTGTCCAATCTCTGGATACCAATTTTAACCTCAGGAGACTTGAGCGATATTTGGTGATGGTCAGGGATAGCAATATCGAGCCAATTGTATTGTTGAGCAAAAGTGATCTTCTCGACAAAAAAGACATCGAAAACAGGGTAACAGAAATCCATAAAATAATGCCCTTTTTGCAGGTTCAGCCATTTAGTAATGAAGATGAAGATAGTTTGAAAAACGTTAAAGATCTTTTGTATCCTCGGCAAACATATTGTTTGTTGGGATCTTCCGGTGTTGGCAAAACAACCTTATTAAACAATCTAGTTGGCGACTCTATATATACAACAAAGACCGTTAGAAAAAAGGACAGCAAAGGCAGGCATGCCACAACGCACCGGCAACTGATAAAGTTAGACTGCGGAGCAATGCTGATAGACACTCCAGGAATGAGAGAACTCGGTAATTTTTCTGTAGAAACAGGTATTAATGAAACATTCACTGAAATTGCAGAGCTATCAGAAAAATGTCAATTTAATGATTGTACCCATACTAATGAAAACGGATGTGCCGTTATTAACGCAGTGAAAACTGGGCAAGTGCCGGAAAAAAGATATCAAAATTATTTAAAAATGAAAAAAGAATCAATTTATAATGAAATGTCATATTTAGAGAAAAAACAAAAAGACAAACAGTTTGGAAAGTTAATTAAAAATGTAATGAAGCAAAAGAAAAATCAGAGATAGCACCTAACCAGGCAAATTAACTCAGATGCTGAATTCGAAATTCGGGGGGACTTGATGGATGATAGAAGGATATGGGTTGATGCAAATGCATGCCCTGTGGTGATAAAAAATATTAAAAAAGGAGCGTTTCTTAGTAAAAGCGACGGCCCTCTTTTTTATATCCTGCAGTCCTGGTTCAATTTAAAAGACTCATTGAAAATATCTAAAAGCTTAACATTCTGTTTGGCCATCATGACGCAGTTGCCGCTTATGGCATAAAAAAGAATACTCAGCCGGGTTTTTGAAGAATCATCCCTGATTCTTCCCACCTGGTTTTCATTAAATTCATCCACAAGTTCACTTAGATAATGAAATTGTTTAACCGCCTCCTGGCAGTCAACGATTTCTTTGTCCCGAAAGGCGGTCTCTACAAGAGAAAAGATGTTGAGAAAAACTGTTTTGATTTCCTTTAATTCTGCAATCTGAACGTCCAGCAATCCCTTGTGATGGTTGCTCACGTGCATACTGGATCGGATCACCGTATCCCGATGACCGTCCGTGAGTTTTTGAAGTCTTCTGATGATCTGGTAAAAGTTATAGGAAACCTCCTGGCCTTCTTTTGAGCGCAACCGCAATACTTTGAAGATATTGGCAATGATGATATTGGTGCTGTTCTGAAAGTGCTTGACCCGCATCCGCTCCTGCCTGAGCTTATACAGGTCTTCTTCAAAGAGTGAGTCAAAGGTGACATCAAAGGACTCTCTGATGCCTTTGAGAAGGAAGGCCAGGTGATCAAATGTCTGTGATAAGGATTCCGTGAAGTTCTTAACATTATGCAGGGTGTAGATGCTCATTTCCTCTTTGTCATTTTCCTGTTTTTTATGTTTCTGGTGATTTTTCACGATCATATATCCGGCAAATGAGAGTAAAATAAAAAATCCATAAATTTTAAGATAAAATAGAATATTGGCAAAGATAAAGGAAACCACAAAGGCAATAAAGGCTGTCATGAACCACCCGCCAATGACAGCAAGAACACCAGTAACCCTGTAGACAGCACTTTCCCGGCCCCAGGCCCGATCAGAAAAACTGGTTCCCATGGCGACCATAAATGTAACATATGTTGTGGATAAGGGTAATTTCAAGGATGTGGCAAAAGAAACAACCGCACTGGCCACCATAAGGTTCACGGAAGCGCGAATCAGATCAAAGGACGGTCTTTCGACAGAGGAGATTTTTTTACTTTCCACAACCGGTGCAAGGCGGCGGGAAATGGTTTTTCTAAAGATTTCAGGAGTGAGATTGTTTATAATGTCGAATGTAGATCCAAACATGTTGACTATTTTTCTGGACAGCCAGATAGATTCAAATTTTTCTGTCCCTTCATCCTGCTGGCCCAGGCGGATTTCCGTTTCTGTAACCGTCCTTGCTTTTTTTGATAACCATAGCGTGATAACCATTATGAGGCCGGCTATCAGCATGATATACGTCTGGGAGTGGACTTTCTTGCTTAAGGCGGTCATTGTTATATTTAAGGGATCACTGGATGCAATGGCATTTTGAAAGGCATTGAGGCCGGCCAGGGGAACACCTATAAAATTGACCAGATCATTTGCTGCAAATGCCATGGCAAGGGCAAAGGTCCCGATGAGGACAATGGGTTTCAAAATATTAATTTTAAAGAGTGATATCAGAATTTGGAAAATAAAGGCCGAGACGATAAAAATGCCGGACATGATGATAACGGAATGTCCCTTTATCCAGATAATTGTCCCGGCATCCATGAATGTGGCACCTTTAGAGCCTTTCACAAGAATAAAAAAGGTAATGGCGGTCATGGCCATGCCGCCCCATAATGCCCCGTATTTTTTCAACCGGCTCTGATAGTCAAATGTAAAGATCAAACGGGACAAAAACTGCATCAGGGCACCGGCGAAAAAGGCAATTACAATGGACAAAAGAATGCCGCCCACAATGGCCAGGGCTTTAGCCGTATTAATATAATCCCATAATGCCATGGTGCTGTTTGATGCGGCCATGATTTTTATGATAGACATCGCCACTGCTGCTCCCAGCAGTTCAAATACAATGGATACAGTTGTTGAAGTCGGCAATCCGTGAGTATTAAACAGATCAAGCAACAAAATATCCGTGATCATCACAGCCAGAAAGATGGTTAAAAGTTCCGGCATGGTAAAAAACTGGGGATGAAAAATTCCTTTTCTTGCCACTTCCATCATACCGCCGGAAAAGGTAACACCCGCTAAAATTCCTAAGCTTGCAACGATCATGATGATGAAAAAAGGAGCAACCTTGGAACCGATGGCTGAATTCAAAAAATTAACGGCATCATTGGTAACACCGACCATCAAATCAAATATGGCAAACAATATCAGCATGCCGACAATCACATAGCATAGTTGAAGACCCATCATGTTCTCTCTTTTATATTTAAAATTTATTCAAAAAAGGCTGTCAATAGAATCAGCCCTGATATGTTTCTAATACTTGACACCATATTTAGACCATTTTGTCCAATTTATCAACCAACAGTCACAATTTTAACACAATTCTAATAATCGGAAATGTCAGCCAGAAAACCCGGAACCTGTTTGCTGCAAATCTGGATAAACTATTGTTGAAAACGATTGATTCCTGAGCTAAATGAAAATAAGCTGTTGTGGATTTTAAGGGGACAGGACCTTAAAAATATATTATACTATTTGCCTTGATAAAAAAAACAAGAGAAAGGCAACAGGTCGTCTGGAGAATCAAAATGTATGTCCCGCTTCATTACCAGGTTTCAGAATATGATTGTGTTCCGACAGCATTTATTAATGCCGTCACCTATCTGTTTGAGAGAAATGAAATTCCCCCCATGGTGATCAGCCATATCTACCTGTACAGCCTGGATACCGTGGGCAGAAACGCCATGTTCGGTATCGGGGGGACCAGCAAGTATGCGGCCCGCCTTCTTGGAAACTGGCTCAGTTCCTATAAAATGAAAAAATTTTCAGTCTATACTGAGTTCCTTGAAAAATATGAGATCAGCCTGATAGCCGGCAGCCGGATTCATACCTGTCTCCAGGATAAGGGAATCGTCCTGTGCAATATGTTCCTGACTCCCAAAGAAGAGCATTATATCCTGATTCTTGATATGGATGAGGAATGGGTCTATATTTTTGATTCCTACCGGCGGGTATCCATCCGGGGAATGAAGGACAATGTCCATATCCTGCCGTGTGAAGACGGGCGGTCCCCGAACCTGAAGATCAGGAGGAGCTGGATCACCCAGGAGACAAGCAAGCGGTTCTGCCTCGGCCCGATCCATCTTCGGGAAAGCCTGCTGGTCTGGAGAAATGCGTGAACATCCTCCACACCTCTGACAGGCACATCGGCCGGTCACTCTATGTACGGAAACGGTACGAAGGAAAAGATTCTTCCAACTTAAAAATGCACCAAAACAAAGACCTTTTCAGGGATGTAGTAAACATGGAAAACGACACTCAAGACAAGAGTTGAACACAGATAAAATTAGAGGTGATATGAAAAATATTCTTGGCTGTACTGGCCATAAACTAAGGGTCCCCGATATCGTAGATTGCTATGGAGTATATTTATTTGATACCACAGGGAAAAGATACATGGATTTGGAATCTGGGATATGGTGTACGTCTCTGGGTCATAAAAATATCAGAATTAACAATGTTATTAAAAAACAACTTGATAGCATCATGCATGCTGGGTTTTGCTATTCCAGTGATTTAGTAGATAACGCGGCTAAAACAATCTTGTCAGTAACAGGTTTGAAAAATGGGCGTTGCGTATTTCTAAGTTCTGGAAGTGAAGCAGTAGAAATACTTAGGCAAGCTGCAAAGCATATAGTAAAAAATTCAAAAACATTGGTTTTGCATGATGCCGAACTTGGTGCTTATGATTCACTCTCAGATAGAGAGCATGGCTGGTATGACTTTGAATGGAAAAATTGTGATAAATGTACGGACAACAGTGTATGCGACTTGCACAGTAAAGAACTTGATAAAATTCCTGAAGACGTAACAGAATTTATCTTTGAACCGGGAAGTGATGCAGGCCTTGTAGGCTTTCCTCCCAAAGCGCTTATCCAGGAAATAGTCAGTTTGATTCGGGGTAATGGAGGAAAAATAATCGCAAATGAAGTTACTACAGGAATAGGCCGTACAGGTAAATGGTTTGGCTATCAACACTATGATATAAATCCGGATATGATTGCCCTTGGAAAAGGGATTGGAAATGGATATCCTGTGAGTGCGGCTGTATTTTCCGAGAGTGTTATTAGTGAATTACATACTTTTAAATACTCGCAGAGCCATCAGAATGATCCAATGGGAGCAGCTGTTGCAAATGAAGTTATTAATACAATAATAGATGATGGCCTGATTGAAGATGCGGCTAGAAAAGGAGAGATTTTTTTATCTCAACTCAAAACCCTTGAAAGAAGCAAGATTAACATTCGTGGAAGAGGCCTGATGTTTGCCATTGATTTTATGAGCAAGAAAACAGCAGAAAAGATATACAATGGGTTGATAGAAAGCGGATATATTGTATGTAATAGAGGTGCTTTCCTTAGAATTGATCCGCCTCTCATAATAACTGAAAATGAATTTGGAAAATTCATGAAGACACTCTCTTCTTTAGTAGATCAAGCAATAGTATCCACATAACAAGGAACATGCTGACGGATAAATCGCAGATGTTAAAAATTAATGATAAAACTGCAGAGGGTTAAAAATGGGTGAGTTAAATAGTAAAAAATCGGTCAATTTCCTGCGGGGCGTTCCGGCTGAAGAGGCTTTGTCAAAACTTATACCGATGGCATCTGAGGGATATAAAAAGGCAATAACGAACTATGGGACAGACGTCCTTATTGGCTTTAACATATTTTAAAATGGAATTGAATGATGAAAATTATTGGATTTAGTGCAGGTGTAATCGGGCATAAAACAAACGTGGATCGAATGGTCAAGGCAATTATGGAAGAGACCGGACATGAAACAGAATTCGTCAAACTGACTGATCTCGACTTCTCTACCTGTAAAGGTTGTGTTCAGCTGTGCGCCACTCCAGGGGTCTGCCGGCTCGAAGATGCGATATCATTCCTCTCGTGAGACTGTCGAGATTGGTGAACAATAAAGAATCTGAAAAGGAGTCAATAAATGGCAGGCAATGCACATAGAATAGAAAAAGGTGTCAGCCGCGGTAACCATTTCGAAATTATTGTGGATGGCAGGAGAATCACCGCATATGAGGGAGAGACCATCGGGACTGCCATGATGGCAGCCGGATTATACATCCTCCGGACAAGCACTGAAAAAAAAGAACCCAGGGGAATCTTCTGCGGTATCGGTGTTTGCCAGGAATGCAGGGTAACCGTAAACGGTATCCCCAATATCCAGGCCTGTAAGACATTGGCAACACCTGAATGTTGTGTGGAATCATAAAGAAGTCCTTTGAAAAGGAGTGTTGAAGTGGAAAAGGCAGAACTTGCAATTATCGGGGGAGGACCGGGTGGCATATCCGCAGCTGTTGAAGCGGCCGGATCAGGCGTGAACGTCACGATTCTGGATGAAAATGCCCGGATCGGGGGTCAGATTTTCCGCCAGCTGGAAAAGGGGTTTACACTCACAAACCCGGAAGCAATGGGACGGGACTATCAAAAAAGCGTGGATCTGTTCAGGCAGTTCAAAAAGGTGGCGTCAAGGATCAACTATTTAAACCATGCCACGGTATGGGGTATTTTTGACGATCACAGGATCGCCTATGGAAGAAACGGAAAATCGAAAACCATTGAATATAAAAACCTTGTCATCGCTTCCGGTGCCTATGACAGACCTGTTCCATTTCCGGGCTGGACACTGCCCGGGGTTTTAACCGCAGGAGGGGCCCAGAACCTGGTCAAGAACCAAAGGATACTCCCGGGGAAAAAAATTCTTCTGGCAGGAACCGGTCCCCTTCAACTGGTCGTGGCTCACCAGCTCATTCAGGCCGGCGCTGATATTGCGGCAATCCTGGAAGTTGGAGACGTTAAAGGCATGTGGCTAAAGCTTATGCAGGGGATGTGGGGCAACTGGGGCTATGCCGGAGACGGCCTGCGATATGTGCAGACAATCCATAAAGCAGGCGTTCCCATCATGCAAAATCATATCATAACCCGTGCCAATGGAAACCAGCATGTAGAAGAGGCCGTCATCGCTCGGGTGGATAAGGACTGGCGGGTGATACACGGTACCCAAAAAAGCCTGAAGGTGGATACGGTTTGCCTTGGATACGGACTTGTGACATCCACGGAACTGACCCGCCTTGCCCAGTGCGACCATACATATGACAGTGGCCTGGGCGGATATGTGCCCGTGCGTTCTGAAACCATGGAAACAAGCCAGAAGGGAATCTTTGCCGTGGGTGACGGTGCCGGTGTTGCCGGCAGCCAGGTAGCCCTGACTGAAGGACAAATTGCCGGCATTGCCGTGGTACAGGCGCTTGGGCGTGCATCCGGTGCCGAGCAAAAGAAAACCCTGGCAGGATTGCAGAAAAAGCTGGCCAGGCATCACCGGCTCAGACAAGTGCTGGATGACATCAGCAGGCCGAGACCTGGCCTTTATGAGCTGGCAGAGGATGAAACCATTATCTGTAGGTGCGAGGATATCACCTTTAAACAGATCAAGCCGCTGATTCAGAAAGAAGGAATCAAAGCAAAAGATATAAAACGAAGGACTCGTGTGGGCATGGGATCATGCGGCGGAAGGATGTGCGGCCCCATACTGATCGAACTGCTCCGCAACCTGGGCATGCAGGTATCCAAACAACCGGACGGCTTAAACGTCAGGCCACCCGTCAAACCAGTTTCTTTAGGGGTGCTCGCCGGAGCCGGAGATAATCAATAAAATATGAAAGGAAATTCCCATGTTTTCACAAGAAGCTGAAGTGGTCGTCATTGGTGGCGGCGTTGTCGGATCTGCTACAGCTTATTTTCTGGCCAAAGAAAATAAAAATGTCGTGTTAATTGAAAAAGGACACAGCGCCGGAGAAGCCTCCGGAGGAAATGCCGCATGGGTCTGGTCCCTGACACGTAAAGCCGGTATCGATATAACGCTTGCCATGCACAGCATTTCAATCCATCAGCAGCTGCAGGCCGAACTGGAACTTGATTTTGAATACAGGGCCAGCGGTGGGCTGATGATCATGGATGCTGAAAATCAGGTCCCGTTTGTAAAAGAACACCTGGACCAGAGAGAAAAAGACGGGCACCCTTTGGAAATGGTCGATGCCAAACAGGTACTGGAAATTGAACCCATGCTGAACCGCGACAGAATACTGGGCGGGGTGTGGAACCCGGTGGACGGGACCACAAACCCCATATTGCTGGTGGCCTCACTGAACAGGGAAGCTGAAAAACTCGGGGTGCAGATTCATCATCATACTGAGGTCAAAGGTATTGATGTCAGCCAGGGACGGGTAAAGAGCGTTACCACTAACCGGGGAACCATCAAAACAGACTGTGTCGTTAATGCGGCCGGGTCATGGGCAGGCCATATTGGAAAAATGGTCGGCATCACCGTTCCCGTGTCACCCTTTCAAATGGCCATGCTGGTCACGGAACGGATCCCCCGTTGCATCTTTCACCCCATCATGGGGGCATCGTACATGGTGGAAGAGGACACCGGCAAAGAAGGCGGGCTGGGGTCGGGTCTGATTGCCAGCCAGCAGGTGTCGGGTAACCTTCTTCTGGGTGCGTGTTGGCGGGATGCCGGGTTTGACAAGCGAACCATTCAAGAGGAGATCGAGCGTATTGCAATAGTTAATATTGAGGCCATGCCGTCGTTAAAGGATATTCGCGTTATCAGGTCCTTTGCCAATTTTTTCCCACACACACTGGATGATCTGCCGATCTTGGGCCCTGTGGAAGGGGTTGAAGGTTTTATCATGGCATCCGGCCACAATGGGCATGGTATCTGTTTGGGGCCAGGATCCGGAAAACTCGTGGCAGAATTGCTCTGTACCGGCAACACCAGTGTCCCGATCGAAGAATTGAAACTGGAAAGGTCGGCCTTGAGCGTTGAGTAAAAGAAACCAAAACCCCCATGGCAAATTGATTAAACGCTGCTGTTTATAATAAACCTCCGGATAAATCGCAGATGTTAAAAATTAATGATAAAACTGCAGAGGGTTAAAAATTGTAAAAAGAGGTCAAGAAATTCGATTCTGTACCTTATTGGCTTAAACATATTTTAAAATGGAATTGAATGATGAAAATTATTGGATTTAGTGCAGGAGTAATCGGGCATAACTCAAACGTGGATCGAATGGTAAAGGCAATTATGGAAGAGACCGGCCATGAAACAGAATTCGTCAAACTGACTGAACTCGACTTCTCTGCCTGTAAAGGTTGTGTTCAGCTGTGCGCCACTCCAGAGGTCTGCCGACTTGAAGATGCGCTGCTACCCTATTACCAGAAAGTAAAAGAAGCAGATGCGATAGTTCTGGGCAGTCCGGTTCATTTCAACACAATAAGTGCCACTATGCTGGCTTTTATTTCCCGGCTCTGGGGGTTTCGCCATGTAAATTTTTCCCTTAAAGAGAAGCCATTTATCCTAGCCGTCTCCAGCGGACACGAATCACACAATGCCCCGGATGATTTTAGAAAAGCACTTGAACCATTCAAGGTCAAGGTTCTGGATAGTGTGCAATTTTGTTCCAAAATCCCTCCCTGCTTCAAGTGTGGTCGTCATACTGAATGTCGAATCGGAGGGGCTTACCACTGGCTGGGTCCCAAGGCCCGGGATCTAAAAATTATACCGGAACTCTTCCAAAAATGGGAAAATAGTTCTGAAACTGTAGCACATATTAAGGAAGCCGGGGCAAAACTAAAGGATGCAATATCATCCCTCTCATGAGACTGTCGAGATTTGTGGACATCAAATTCCGTGCTGCGCAGATCTTTTTGTTATGATAAGAAAGAGAAAAAATGAGTTTTCAAAAAGGCCAAAAAACAGGAATCAACAGGGCCGAAAGGACAATCACAATTATATTCAGCGGCATACCAAGTTTTATGTAATCTGAAAACCTGTACCGCCCCGGACCATACACCAGCAAATTGGTTTGATACCCGATGGGGCTGGCAAAACAGGCACTGGCGCCAAAGCAGATACCAATAATAAAGGGCCTGGGATCGGCGCCAAGGGCTGTTGCCGTTGTCACGGCAATGGGAAGCAACAGAACGGCTGTGGCATTATTGCTTAATATATGGGTACAAAGGCTGGAGAGAAAAATTACCCCAAGAAGGACTGTATTGGGACTCTTACCATCAAACAGACTTAAAAAAGCATCAGCATAAAGCTTTGTCGCACCGGTTTTCTGCATGGCGACCCCCAGGGCAATGGTGCTGACAATCAGCAGCAGGACTTCGGATTCAAGGGAGCGATAGGCATCTTTCAAGCTGAGACAATGGGTGAGTGTCATCAAAAATACACCCGTCAGAGAGCATACAAGGATATCAGCAAGACCACTTGATGCGAATAGTACTACGCCGATAAAGATAATAGCGGCCATTTTGGCTTTTTCCTTATCGATCATAGAATGATGGATATCTTCAACCACAATAAACTCATTGGAATTTCGTATTTTGGAAAGCTTTTGCCTGGGACAACGCACCAGTATAGTATCACCGATTTTAAGCTTTACCGTTTTTATCTTTCGGTATGAATAATGGTGGCGGCGGGTCCGGAGAGCGATAATCTTAATTTCTGGATCATTTTGCAGTTCCGTGGACAATAGTTTTTCCCGGAGTAACCCGGACAGGGGCGGTACGATCAGTTCGATAATCAGGTCATCTTTGAGGCCGCTGCCAAAGGCTATGTTTTCCTCTCCATGTGCCAATTCCAGGATCTGTTTTTTCAGGCATAAAATAATATCTTCTGCAGAGCCCTTAACCAGAAGGATATCATCTTGTTTGATGGTAAGTGGGCTTCGGATAGGATCAAATATATTTCCATTCCGAAACACTTCAATGACACTTAGACCTAGTTGTTCCTGGGCATGCTCAATGATGTGTCCTTCACCAATCAAGGGACTGTTTTGGCAGACAATGAGTTCTGCAATATATTTGTTTAATTTGGTTTCATCAAGTTCACAGACAGGTGCTGTCCGACCGGGTAATATTCTGGGAGAAATAAAAAATAGAAAAGTAATGCCTACGATGGCTATGGGAAGGCCGACCTGGCTGAGTTCAAACATGGAAAGAGGTTCAAAGCCAAAACTTGTTGAAAGGTTGCTGACAAGGATGTTGGTGGATGTACCGATCAGGGTGCAAGTGCCGGCAAGGATCGAAACATAGGATATTGGAATCAGCAGTTTGGACGGTGAGAAATCGCATTCACAGCTCAACCCCATAACAATAGGGATAAATAAAACAACAACCGGAGTGTTATTGATAAACCCGGAGGTGAGAGCAACTGTTAAGAGAATAAGAATTATGGCACGGTTTTTGTTCCCTTTTGAAAAATGCAGAATAAGCTCGCTGACAAACCCAACCGCTCCTGTCCGAATCAGACCATAGCTTAATAGGAACATGGAAGCCACAGTGATCACGGCCGGATTGGCAAAGCCGGAAATAGTTTCAGCAGGACTTAAGATGCCGGTAGTTGCCAGGGCCACCATAATACCAATAGCGGTCTTATCCACTGCTATTTTCTCAGTTATCAGAAGGCTTAATGATGCTATGAGAATAACAGAAACAAGGATGATCTGTGAGCTTAATTCAGGCATAATATATTCCGAAAAGTATCAATGTATTCTTTTGTAAACCAATTGTATTTTAAAAGAGGACAGGTGTCAAAACAAAGATTCAGATGAAGGCAAAGTGCTCGCTTCAATTTTAGTTGTGCTGCCCCAGGCCCTGCGCCATGTTATCCCATCCCTTAACAGTTGCTGTGTGGCCCTCTTCAAAGACACATCCCTTGTGATAATTGTGGGCCTGCTTGATTTTTCAGGGATGATCAAAGCCTCTGCACAAAACCCAAAGTGGCTTGGATATGATGTAGAAGCCTATGTTTTTTGTGTGCTGATATACTGGATTATCTGCTTTTCAATGAACCAGTATCACTATGTGTCAGGGTAGTTGTCGCCTCAAATAAAAATTAAATTCAGGACATTTTATATGAAAGTAGTGAGATATGAGTAGTGAGAAAAAAATCATGATTAAGGTAAAATTAATTGATAAGTATTTACCAGGATATTCGTTTAAAGAATATCATGAGACTCTAATTAATAGTCCAATTGAGAAAGTATATAAAAAGGCAAAAAATTTTGATCTGTCAAAATCGAATTTGATTAAGTGGCTATTTAAAATCAGGGGGTTGCCAACAAATAGAATGAATCTGCAGGGATTTATTTCAGATATGGGATTTACCAATATCGAAGAAAACATCCCAATAGAGAACTTAATAGGATTTTGGGCAAGATATAAAATTGCACCTGTTACGAGCCCTGATGACTTTATCAATAATAGTTATCAGGCAAGAGTAAAGGTTGTCTGGAATTTTTACCTTGAAGAGCTCAGTTCAAATCAGACCCGGTTAAGTACTGAGACAAGAGTATTATGTATCAGTCCATTTACTAAACTCACTTTTGGCTTATACTGGATTATTATTAAGCCTTTTAGTGGTGTGATACGTAAAAAAATGCTCCAGATTATAAAACAAGATTCAGAAACTAATGCTCAGCCCAAAGCTGAGATTTGATCACAAATTGTTTCACAAGGAGGAATTATGAGATTCAATATCCGAGCATTTGCAATATCTAGCGGCCTGATTTATGGTTTTGTTCTTTTAGTCAGCACCTGGTGGTTAATGGGCCGGGGATATTCAAACCAGGAGACTTTATTGAGCATGGTATATCCCGGCTTAACAATTTCACCTTTAGGGAGCTTGTTTGGTCTGGTCTATGGTTTTTTCGACGGTGTTATCATCGGCGCTCTGTTTGGGTGGCTATATAATCATTTGGCCAAGGCCTCGATAATTAATGAAGAGCTGAAGTAATGATGTTTTTAAATCCAAACAAACCTATAGCAACCTGCATATCTGAGACCTGTGATGACTGCACTGTCAGCAAAACCCTGCATTGTCATTTTTCACATAGTGATTTAATACATTTTCTTTTAATCGCTTCTCCCTCATTTCTGATAGGTGGAGCAGGAATTTATCACATGGATCAATTGTGGTTAATTCCATGGGTGATTATAATAATCGGATATTTTGGTTTTGTTGAAATCCGGGTGATGTGTTCACATTGTCCCCATTATGCTGAAGACGTAAGTTCTTTAAAATGCTGGGCAAATTACGGTGCACCCAAAATATGGAAATATCGACCCGGTCCAATGACGTTTTGGGAAAAGGTTATATTTTTCGCAGGTTTTGCTCTTGTGTGGGGATTTCCTCTGTTTTTCCTGATTTTGGACTTGCAAATATTTCTGTTAATTGTATATCTTCTTACAGTCACAGGTTTTTTCATGACATTAAGAACTTTTCTCTGTTCCCAGTGTATGAATTTTGCATGCCCGTTGAACAGGGTTGAAGATCAAGTCAGAAGAGATTTTTTTGAGCGTAATCCCAAAATTGCCAGGGCATGGACCAGGGATATGAGGTAACACAATTGACAAGCCGACGACGGTTTTTAAAGCTTATAAAAAAAATGGGTCTGCTGGCTGCGATTATGGGATTTGCCGGGTGGCCCGCAGGCTGTGGTTCTTCGACCCCCCTGTCTCAAGCTGCTGAAGTTGAAACATTACCGGGCAGACCCTATCATCACACACCTGAAGGCTTCAGGAATCCTATTGGCAGTCCGATCCATGAACACAGTATCACAAATTGGGTCAAGCATATCTGGCATGAAATCTCCGGAAATGTGCCTGAAATTCCAGGGAATCATTTTATTGGCCATGACCAGGCAGCAGACCAGCTTTTGGCAACCGGCAATGATGATAAAATAACCTGGCTGGGCCATAGTTCCTTCTTGCTTCGTTTATCTGACACCAATATCCTTCTTGATCCTTTTTTGTCAGATTATGCCACATCAGTACCGCCCTTTGGCCCAAAACGGTATGCCCCTCCAGGGCTCCCCTTAGAAAAATTACCCGAAATAGATTTGATTATCATCTCCCATAACCATTATGACCACATGGACAGCGCAACTCTTAAGGCACTTCCTGATCGGCATAATATTCATATAATTGTACCTTTAAGGCTTCGAAAGTTCTGTCTTGAGCTGGGATATAAAAAGGTAACCGAGCTTGACTGGTTTGAGACTATAAAATCCGGAGCTATTAAAATAACCGCCCTTCCTGTGGTTCATTTCTCAGGGCGAAGTTTATCTGATAGTAACAAGACCCTCTGGGCTGGATACTCCATTTTTAACGATAGAACCAAAATTTATTTCAGTGGTGATACTGCTTATCATTCTTTTTTTAAGGAGATCGGTCAGAACTATGGCCCGTTCGATTATGGACTGATACCCATAGGGGCTTATAGACCACATCCAATGAAGAATTATGCTCATGTTACACCAGAGCAGGCAGTAAAATTAGGTCGGGATTTGCGGATCAATAAATTGATACCCATTCACTGGGGTTCAATTGTTTTAAGCCAGGCGCCTGCTTTTGAGGCACCTGAAAGATTCCTAAAAGCCGGCAAAAAAGAGGGTTACAGTGAGTTATCCCTTTGGAAAATGAAGATTGGCGAAACCAGGCTATTGGAAAAAGATTCTCATTGAAAAGACAATGACATTCTTGTAGAAATTATTGAATAAACACGGCATCGTTTAAGAAAGAGATAAATATTATAAATTATCAGATACACACATTAAAAGACAGACCTGATTTATTTTGAGATCTCCAGGAGTTAAACAGGAAATCATGGCCTGATTTTATCATATATGGCGATACTTACAGTTGGGATCGGTTTTATGAGGAGCTGAGTGATTTTCTGATATTGTAAATACATTAATACCCGTTGCAGCATTGGTTGAAAAACATGCCAGAGGAGAGAATATAAGCGCTGAAATTTTAAAACAGATGAATCCAATGTTTTGAGAGTTTTACAAATAATCTGTACACCAAGGAACAAAATGAAGATTGCAATTCTTACCAGCGGCACAAGAGGGGATGTCCAAGACCCTGGGGAAAACGATGGCTATTTTTGTCGGGGGCATAACGGCCCTTGCACCCGAACGGACGGCAGCCGTTTCAAGTGTTGCTTTTAAAGCCTTGATTGCAGCTACCCTGGCCTGTTTGCTGACAGCCTGTATTGCTGGAACATTTTTTACAAAAACAAGCGTTCTGTTTGGGTAAAACAAAGGTTACAGATAATATTGTTATTCAGCAACCCAAACAAATAACTTTTAGGAGTCTAATAAATGCCGCGATCCAAAAAACTTGGCTGGAAAAAAAATCTGGTTTCTCCAGAAGAAGCCCTAACAAAAATCAGACCTGGGATGACTATTTTTATTGGGACCGGTCCTGCAGCGCCTCTAACCCTTATGAAAACTCTTTTGAAATCTGATGGAAACAATGTCAGGGATCTTGAATTTGTTCAACTGGCCATCCAGGGAAATGTAATCCTCTCTGTCAAAGATCTCCACATTCAAAATTATCGTTTAAAAACATTTTTTTCAGGATTTGTTTCATCAAAAACCATTAAATCTGGACTGATAGACCTGATTCCAGCCTATTCATCTGAAATTCCTGAACTCATTAATAAAGGGAAAATTCCCATTGATGTGGCCTTTATCCAGATCACAACACCAGATTCTGCCGGCTATTGCAGTTTTGGTGTTGCTGTGGATGTTGCAAGAGAAGCCATGAATAAAGCCAGCCTGGTTGTTGGAGAAATCAATAGCGATATGCCTTTTACCTATGGAGACACCTTTGTTTCCATAAAAGATTTTGATCTTCTGGTTCACTCAAACAAAGAGCCGTTTCTCCTTGAGCGATATCAAGTTAGTGAACAGATGAAAAAGGTTGCTGAAAATGTAGCTTCTGTCATTAAGGATGGGGATTGCCTTGGTTTTTCAAACGGCTCAATGTTTGAAGCGCTTGTACCACACCTGAAAGGTAAAAAAGATTTAGGAATCCATTCTCTTTATTTTACCGATGCCATGGCAGAGCTTGTTAAAAGTGGAGCTGTTACCAATTCAAGAAAGACTCCATTTCGTGGCAAATCTCTGACTTCCTATGCCATGGGGTCAAAAAATCTCATGAAATGGCTCCACCGCAACCCTTTGGTTGAATTTCAAGGCACTGACTTTGTCTGCAACCCCATATTTATCGGAAAAATCCCGCAATTTGTTGCCTTATATCAGGCGGAAAAGGTAGACCTGTTAGGTGGCGTTGCATTTCCTTTAACAGGATCGGTCATCACAGGACCAGGAGAGGTGGTTGATTTTTTTCAAGGTGCGGAAGCTTCTGAAGAGGGATGTACAGTAATAGGCCTTACCAGTCGCAACCTTAAAGGGGAATCCAATATATTATTTTCATTAATGGACTATCCCAATCAACTCAGGCTTCGGGAATCGGTATATATGATTGCCACTGAATTTGGTGTGGCCAATCTGAAGTGGAAAACTTTAAGAGAAAGAGCCCAGGCCATGATAGAAATTGCTCACCCGAATGATCGCCAATTCCTTATGGAGCAGGCAAAAAATAAAAACCTTCTTTACGCCAACCAGATTTTTATCAGTCATTCAACACACCTTTATCCGACCCATATTGCCTGCAATGCCATCTTTAAAGGTGGAATCCCCATAAGATTCAGAGCGATCAAACCATCTGACGAAGAACAGATGCGTCGTTTTTTCTATCGATTTTCCGATGAAGCAAAGTTTTACCGATTCTTTTATAGTGTCAAAACCATGGCCCATGATAAAATGCAGGAGTATGTCAATGTCGACTACAGCAAAGAAATGTCCATTGTTGGGTTAAGCGGTAATCCAGGAGATGAAACCATTGTCGCGGAAGCAAGGTTTGTAAGGGATGACCGCTCCTACTACGGAGAGGTGGCCTTTCTAATCGATGATTCTTTGCAAGGGATTGGAATTGGCAGCTATATACTGAATCTCCTGATACAAATGGCCAAGGAACAAGGACTTATGGGGCTGACAGCTGAAGTTTTATCTGATAACCTGCCAATGAAAAAAATATTTGAAAAGGCAAATTATCCAATGGAGGCTCAACTGGAAAACGGTGTTTATAGTCTTACCATGCATTTTAATGAGTAAATAAAACTGGAAGAAATGGCAAGTCTTGACGTCACCCCCTTCCTCTGGTAAAGCCTGATATTATAAATTCCCAATTTATTCTATAAAAAAGGAGCAGGCCATGAATAGTTTTATGAAATATCTTGTGATCCTGGTGAGTGCATTTATCTGCTTTAATACTGCAAATGCTGCTAAAAAAGAGATCAGCATCATTCATACAAATGATCTTCATTCCCATTTTTTGGGATTTTCTCCCAACCAGGATTATACACCTGAAACCGTTCTGGATGATGATACACTTGGCGGGTGGGCACGAATCTCAACAATGATCAAAAAAATCAAAGATCAAAGTAATGGCCCTGTCCTGGTCCTGGATGGAGGAGATTTCCTCATGGGCTCTTTCTTTCATGTGCTGGCCAGGGAAAAAGCCTTTGAAATCGAGCTGCTTGGAAAAATGGGATATGATGCTGTCACCCTTGGAAATCACGAATTTGATCTAAAACCCAGGGGGCTGGCCCAGATCCTTGATGCTGCCCAAAAACAAGACAATCAGCCTGCCATTCTCTCGTCCAATATGGTTTTCAGTAAAGAAAGCCCTGATGATGATTCCCTTGAACAGGCCTATTTAAAAGGACTTATAACCCCCTATACCCTTATAGAAAGGGATGGGGTCAAATTCGGGATATTCGGACTCATGGGGATGGACGCAGCTGAAAAAGCTCCATTTTCAAAACCAGTATCATTCAGTGATCCTGTTGTGGCTGCACAAAAAATGGTAGCGACCCTGAAGGGCAAGGCTGACATTATTATCTGCCTTTCCCATGGCGGCCTGAACCCGGACAAGGAAAAATCAGAAGATGAGATCCTGGCACAAAAAGTAAACGGCATTGATGTAATCATCAGCGGTCATACCCACACAAAAATGGAAACCCCGATTACCGTAAACAACACCTTGATTGTTCAGGCCGGGGCGTATGGCAAACAGATGGGCCATATCAAGCTTGACCTTGAAAACAAGAAGGTCCGGATGTCAGATTATAAGGTCATACCCATTGATGACAGTATTCCCGGCGATCCTGAAATTTCAGATATCATCAAGACCTATGAATATCAGATTGACCAGGCGTTTTTAAAAGATCATGGGATGTCCTTCAGAAAAGCAGTGGCCCAGACCGATTTTGATCTGGTGATTAAAGAGGAAGAATCCCCTTTGGGAAACTTTCTGGCAGATTCCATACGCTTTGTCATAAAGAAATATTCACAAGATTTTAACCCCTTTGCCGATGTTGCCATTATTTCAAACGGGGTAATCCGGGATAATCTTTTAAAAGGGAAAACAAACATCATCCAGGCCTGTGATCTTTTCAGGTCTGTCCCCCTTGGTATAGGCCTGGACGGAAGTTTGGGGTATCCTTTGATTTCAATGTACATCACCCCTTTGGAACTGAAAAAAGGATTTGAAATCTTAACCAGCATCCATCCTGCAAAAGGTTCTGATTACTTTTTACAGATAGCCGGTGCAAAAGTGATCTATAACCCCAGGCGGATCATGTTTGACCGGGTTACGGATATCTGGACCGGGGATGAGGAAAACGGGTATAAACGACTGGATTTTTCCGGGGCAAATAAATCCCTCATCCGGGTAACTGCTGATATTTACAATTCCACATTTTTGAAAATCATTGGCGGCTACACATATAATATCCTGGAAATTATACCCAAGGATAAAAATGGCACCCCCATTGAAAATTTGTCATCGGCTGTAATTGATGGGGACAGGAACCAGGATGGTATTCAGGAACTTAAAGAATGGAAAGCCCCCTTTGAATATTTAGGCAGTTTTGAAGATGCCGCCAATGATGGCATACCAAAATTCCCTGCAAAATACAGCAAAAAACTTGGCAGGATCATTGCAGAACCGTCCTTAAACCCTGTCAACCTCGTGAGAAACGGCACCTGGGTAACCTGGGCAGCAGTGGGTGTGCTGGTGCTTGGCCTTTGCATTGTCCTGGCATTGCTGCGGTTTATTCTTAAAAAATTTAAAAAGTAGATGATGAAAATATGGTCAAAACCGATTTCCAGGTGTTTGCCAAACCCATCGGGGATTTATGCAACATGGCCTGTTATTATTGTTATTATTCATCCAAAGGTGCCGTATCTGGTTCTGCCCAAAGGATGCCTGATGATATTCTTGAGACCTATATATGCCAGCATATTCAAGCACATCCCGGGCCTGTTGTCCGCTTTGCCTGGCATGGCGGAGAACCCACTCTTCTGGGAATTGATTTTTTTAAAAAAGCCGTGGATTTTCAAAAAAAATATCAGCCTGCAGGAGTTCTGATCCAGAACGGCATACAGACAAATGGGACATTGCTGGATGCAACATGGTGCCGCTTTTTTAAAAAAGAGGGCTTTTCCGTGGGCTTGAGCCTGGACGGTCCGGAACACCTTCATAACATATATAGAACTACAAAATCCGGAAAGGGAACCCATTCACAGGTTATGCTCGGGCAACAACTCCTGCAGAAAAACCAGATCCCCTATGATATTCTGTGTGTAGTACATAATCATAATGTAGACCATCCTCTTGATGTGTATCGTTTTTTTAAAAAAATCGGTGCTGTTTATATTGGTTTTCTTCCCGTGGTTAATTCTCTTTTGGATAGCGTTGATCCTGAAAAATACGGCGCTTTTCTCAGCTTGATATTTGATGAATGGAAAGCACATGATATTGGCCGTATCAAAGTCCAGATGTTTGAAGAAGTATGTGCAAAAGCTATGGGGCAGGATCATGCGCTTTGTATTTTTCGCAGGACATGTGGTGAAATCCCCGTGGTTGAAATAAATGGAGATGTTTATCCATGCGATCATTTCGTTAGACCTGAGTTTAAATTAGGGAACCTGAATACAACTTCTCTTGGAAAATTAATGAATCTTAAAACCATGAGAGCGTTTGGAAAGAGTAAAGAAACCTATCTGGCATCCCAGTGTAAAGCCTGCGAAATTCTCGCCTTTTGCAATGGGGGATGCCCCAAGGACAGAATCCAGAAACTATCCGGATCAACCATGAAGCTCAATCACCTGTGCCGTGGATACAAACATTTCTTTACACATTGTCTTCCCTTTGTTGAGCAGCTTCAAATGCTTTTACGAATACAACAGCAGGAAGAAAAACCAGTAACAACAGGACGTAATTCTCCTTGTCCCTGTGGAAGCGGGAAAAAATTCAAGCGGTGCTGTATAACACAATAAATCAGGACATCATTTATTCCATTAATTTCTCTGAAAGAAATTCAATGGTTCGTTTCCAGGCCAGATCTGCAGCTTCCGGATTATAACGCGAGGAGTTTGTATCATTGTTAAATGCATGATTTGCACCATCGTACATGTAGAGCCTGTAATCAATACCAGCTGATTTCAGGGCTGCTTCAAAGTCTGGGATACCTTTGTTGATCCGCTCGTCAAGACCGGCATAATGGAGAAGGAGAGCTGCTTTTATTTTAGGAACATCAATTGCCCCAGGCTGCATTCCATAATAGGGAACTGAGGCCTGAATGTCCTGTGTCTGTACAGCCAATTGGTTGGCCATACCCCCACCCCAGCAAAAACCGATAACGCCTACTCTGCCGGTTGTCTTGGGGTGGGTTTTTAAATACTGGGCAGCAGCGATAAAATTCTGAACCGTCTGCTTGCTGTCAAGTTTTCCTATAAAATCCCTGGCTTTATCCGGGTCCGTGGGAGTGCCTCCCATGGGAGATAATGCATCCGGTGCCAATGCTGTAAATCCCTCAAGAGCCATTCTTCGGGTGATATCTTCAATATGGGGATTTAATCCTCTGTTCTCATGGATAACAATCACCCCAGGTTGTTTGCCATCGGTTTTTTTTCTGGCAAAATACGCCCTGATGTTCCCAGTTTGACCGGGATAATCCAGGTAATCAGTATTTAAACGTGAATCATCCCGGGATATGGTTTCAGCATGGGCATGATTGTAATCAAGCATTGGCAAAATGGCCAGGGCAGAAGCAGTGCCACCCGTCAGGATTGCCAGTTTTTTTAAAAATTCCCGGCGATTCGTGCCCTCCTCAATGTAATGGTCATGCAATTGAATAATTTCCTGATTCATTTCTTTTTCCTTTCATTAAGGGAAATGTGATAATTACTCCGGTGGTTTGTGGTTCTCAATTATATGTGATATTTCATTCCCATGGCAAGAAAAAAAATTGAATTAAGCATTTCCTAAAAACAAATACAAAGCAGGGCTGGTGGAACAATTCCATGGCAAAGAATAAACTTCTCAAATACGAACGTGTCAAACATCTGCCCAACGTGACTGTTTCCGTATTCGGCAAGCCAGGGTTATCTTGCACATACCCTTGGTACCAGGAACGTTACAAGGGTATGGAAAGAATTCTCGAGCTGGGTTGCGGCAAAGGAGAGTATAGTCTTGCATTTGCCGCTGCCAATCCTCTCAAACTTTATGTAGGAATCGACTATAAGAGTCATCGCATATGTGTGGGTGCGGAAAAAGCCCTTGAACAGGGCCTTGAAAATGTCCTTTTCCTTCGTGCCCGGATTGAGCGTATCAAGGAGTTCTTTATAGAACAGTCGATACACGAAATCTGGCTCACCTTCCCTGACCCGCATCTGAAAAATCGGGAAATCAAATCCCGGTTGTCTGCCGCCTCATTTTTAGACCTATATGCCCACCTGCTCGTCCCCAAAGGTATCGTGCATTTAAAAACTGACAATGACCTGCTCTATAAGTATACCAGGGATTCCGTCAAAGGATGGGGCGGGCACGTTGTCACAGCATCAGATTATATTCATGGGATCGATTGCAGCGGGATCGGTGCCAGTGACATAGTTTCCACTTTTGAGAACACGGCCCTGTCAAAGGGATTGACCATCAAATACATGGCATTCACTCTAAACTGACAAAAAGATCCCTGGCTAAACAATTCTGCTAAACAATTCTGCTAAACAACGAGCAATAGACGTTCCGATTCATAGGTCACCTGTTTTGCTGACAAGGGATCTTTGAATCGAATCCTTCTGGCAAGGAGCTGGAGCGGGGCTGCAAACATCCTTTTTTGTTCCGGCAGGAGGTCAGGATAATACCTGTCGTTGAGGATGGGAAATCCTAATCCGCTGAGATGCAGTCGCAGCTGATGCTTTTTGCCTGTTAAGGGATATAATTGAAAACGCGCTCTATTTTCCCATGACCGCAAAAGGACGATTTTTGAAATGGCATTGGGTTTACCCGGGGCAATTTTCATCCTGAACCACGGGTCTCCCCTGACTATCCTGTTTTCCACTGTCCATGATTTTTTCTCCTGGGTCCAGGGATATTTTGTCACTGCATCATAGGTTTTTTCAACCTCCCCTTTCATGAACAGTTCCTGATAGCGGCCCCTGGTTTTTTTGTTCATTGAAAACAGAACAAGTCCTGCCGTTTCCCGGTCGATCCTGTTGATGGGCGAAAGATCATTGTTCCCGGTTCTTTTTTTCAGACGGTGAAGCAGACACTCGTTCACATAAGGCCCCCCAGGCGTTACTGGAAGAAAGTGAGGCTTACAGGCCACGAGCAGTTCTTCATTGCAGAAAATAATTCTTTCCGTAAAGGGAATGATGGATTCCGCTTCCATTTCTCTGAAATAATGGAGTTTTTTTAAGGGTATGTAGAGTGTGTCTTGAGATATTGGATCTCCTTTTTCGTTCAGGACCTTTCCTGCATCGATCCTGGCTTCCCAGATTTCCCTGTCAATGAAAGGGAATCGGGTTGTTAAAAAATCCAGAACAGAGGGATAGGGCTTTTCAATCTTCGGCATAACAACTATGGAGTAATATTCAGAAATTACCATTTTGGAAATCCTCATTTAAGCTTAGGCAGAAACTATAACAAACTCCGGATCTTGTCACAACCCGATAATGGAACCCCCAAAAAGGGCACTCAACGATTTACTGCAACCCATACCCCTAATTTAGTTCAGACTTCGATATATACCTTGGCTCATAGTCTCAGAAAATCAAAAATTCTTTTTCAAGATTAAATCAAGATGCGTAAGGGAATCGAAAATGGATTTTATGCTGCTGGGCAGGCAAAAGTCAAAATTAATACTCTCTGGAAATGTGGAAACAAAGTTAAGCTTTTACTGGGAGCTAAAAATTGCTTGGAATTTATCTTGATAAAATACAAAATAGATAAGATTTTGTACTCCTATAATAGAAATGCGCATGGTTGCATTGTGGACTGTGATTGTCGGAGCATTATTTCTATTAAATTTCATGAGCATCAAAAAAGAGTTTTCTTCTCTGGCTCGCCTGTCAAGGAAAGAGAAAATGCAGAAAGCTCAGTTTACTCCAATATAATTTCATGGAGAATTTGATTTTTGTCTCTCCCATGAGAATATGAAACTACGGGTATCCCTCCCAGGTTGAAATATGGTACGATTTTTTACCTAAAAAACAACCATAAGGTAATAAAAAAAATCATATGTTTCTCCATTTATTCGTGCCTATCTTTAAAATTTGTGTATTTTAGTTGTATCAATGATTGAAATAATTATCATTTTGCGAAATCAATAAAATTTTGCTAATGTGCTTTATTAAGCTCTTATTGTCAAGTAAGATTTTTAGAATATGGGGGGAGATATGGTTCAAATATATTCCATTGGTGGTGGAAAAGGAGGTGTTGGAAAGAGCTTTATCTCAGTTAATCTTGGCGCTTTATTAGCTATACAAGGTAAGAAGGTAGTTCTAATTGACCTTGATCTAGGTAGTTCAAATCTTCATACTTTTTTAGGGCTTCGAGAACCAAAGGTTGGTCTAAGTAGCTTTTTAAATAAAACTGTTAATAGGCTTGAAGATTCCGCACTGGATACTTGTATTGACGGTCTCTCTGTTATCTGTTCCCTAAATTCTTCATATGCAAGTGCTAATCTACTACACGCCCAAAAACTAAAAATTATAAGAGCGATAAAAAACCTTCCTTTTGATTATGTTTTTTTGGATCTTGGGGCTGGAACTCATATCAATACCATAGACTTTTTTCTGGTTTCGAATGAGGGCTTTTTCGTTTTTACACCAGAACCAACCTCCATAGAAAACACTCTCCGATTTATAAAAACCGTATATTATCGAAAATTGAAATCTATCCTTACCCAAAAACCATTTAATGATATTGTTAAAGAGTTAAACCAGAAATCAGAAAGTGGGGTCGTAAAATTAGATGATATTTTGTACCTTGTTCATTCCCAAAACCCTGACAGGGGACGATTATTGCAAATGGAACTGGAAAAATTCAAGTTTAGGTTTGTGTTAAACTGTTTACATAAACAAGTAAATCCTGCTTTAGGTAGTAATATTGAAAAAGTGTGCAATAGACATTTTTATTCAAAATTTCAATTTTTAGGAAATGTTTCCTATGATGACAGAGTTTATCAATCTATATGTTCTAAAAAAATCTTTGTTCAGAAATATCCATATACTCCTGCTGTAACAGATTTAAAACTTATTGTTAAACGATTAACTGACGAGGATTCTGACTTACCTCATCTACGAGGTTATAATGAAAAAATTTGACTCCTTAAATTATTATGAGCTGTTGGATGTCCCTGCTGCTGCTACTAGTTTGGATATCAGACATGGTTATAAGAATGCGTTATCATTGTATCATGAAGAGTCTTTAGTAACTTATGATCTGTTCTCGGATGGTGAGAGGGCAAAAATTATAGAAAAGATAGAAGAAGCTTTTTCGACATTGATAGATAAGAACTTAAGGGCTATATATAACAAAAAGCTGGCCGAGCTAGGTGAAATCGATGGTTCTGTGTTGGAAAAGGATGAAAAGCAAGGGCCCATACCTATTTTTAATACACGAAAAAAAATATATGGAGATGTTTTTTCTGAAAGAATAAAACAGAAAATACAGACAAAGGAAACTCAGGAGCTTACAGCTCAAATACTAATCAAAGATAAGATTTCAGGAGCAGACCTTAAAAAGTTGAGAACTGTTTTAGGGGTACAATTAGAAGATATCTTTGAAGTTGCAAGGATACAGGTTGCTATTTTGGAAGCAATTGAAAAAGATGAGTTAGATAAAATTCCTTCAAATATCTATTTAAAAAATTTTTTAAAGGTATATTCTAAATTTCTTTACCTAGATTCTGAAAAAGTTGTTAAAGGTTATTTGAACAATATGGATGCCCATGAAAAAAAAATTGGCACTGGTTCAGTTGAATAGGACTATATATCTTGCGGCTGGAAAGAATTATTTGTTGTCACTTGGCATTCAACCATATGAGCCACAGCCCCTATTGAAAGCTATTTTACAATATTCTACTATATAAATATAAAAAATTTATAGTTGCTGATTTTAAAAAATATTTTTCCGGGTTTGAACTGCTGTAAAATGAACTCCAATAAAGAATAATGGAGCCTTGATCAATTTGATTTTGGTCTCACCCAGTTTATTTTTATATCTGAGGATGAAAAAATTGTGGACACCACATATTGTATTCTGAAAAATGATAAAAAAGTGAATCTTACACACGTTGCACTCGAAAAATTACTCCTTGAAAATCTCAATGATACCGTTTGAATTATTGAGCATTGGAAGAATCAAGATTTGTTGATAGTATGTGTGACTATTTAATTAATGCAACTCCTATCTTAAGTTATATTTGTTCTAATTTCCATTTGTCGATATAGTTGAAAAGAATTATGTTTTTGGACTGTGACAAGGTTAGGATTAGGTACATTGGTAAAAGAAAAGTTGAAATGTTATATTATTGCAGGGCCAAACGGGGCAGGGAAAACGACATTTGCTGAAAAGTTTCTTCCGGTTGAAGCAGAGTGCCTGAATTTTATAAACGCCGATCTAATTGCAAAAGGGATCGCACCTTTTAATCCAGAGAGAGTTGCCTTGGAAGC
>JACKQG010001401.1_pt1 | contig 33464 bp, 31 predicted proteins | sample 8237621 | NCBI WGS metagenome assembly JACKQG01 (sample SAMN15677084, study PRJNA649215) | marine metagenome | biome: marine; feature: Black Sea; material: saline water; isolation source: suspended particulate matter (SPM) from the Black Sea western gyre | collected 2013-06-09/2013-06-10 | depth...
CAGGTCCGGGGGTCAGGTCCGGGGGTCAGACCCCGGGGTCAGGTCCGGGGGTCAGACCCCTGGTGAGATAATCGCAAACTATGCAACTTGATTCTATCGGGGCAAACTGATGCGATTAATTCACCCGCGGTCTAAATTTATTCACCCGCGGTCTTGTGGTAGCATGGAAGTGTGATATCAGAATGGATTGTGTATGGGGTTGCAGTGTGGCTTTTGATCATGGCAATGATCTATTGGCTTGCACTTCCTGCAATGGGACGACGGGTAATGGGCGATGGTCCGTCTGCGATAGTTTGGTTTCTAAACTGGGCATACGTCCATTTTTTTCATCGACTCAGGGCATCAGGAACCGAAATTGTCCCAGATACCCTCGCAGCGGGACCGCTCGTCGTAATATGCAACCACCAAAGCCCAATTGACCCTCTATTGGTGCAAGCAAAATGCCGTTTTAAAATTCGCTGGCTCATGGCGGAAGAATTTATGCTCCCTGCCGCCGATTTTGTGTGGAAACTTGGCGAGATTATTCCCGTTGCCCGAGATGGAAATGACACCGCAGGGCTTCGCACTGCGCTTCGCCATCTTCGCAACAATGGTGTCATCGGCATCTTCCCAGAAGGCGGAATCAAAGAACCACGAAATGCTGTGCACCCATTTTTAGAAGGCGCCGGTGCGATGATCGCCAAAACCAATGCCAAAGTCCTTCTCGCCATCGTCGATGGCACACCCCAAAACGACGATATGGCAAAGGCGTTGATAGAGCGATCTCATTCAACAGTGAAATTCGTTGAACTCCGCTCTTATCCCGAAAATGCAACGGGAAAAGAGATAACCAACGAACTTCGGAGCCGCATTGCTGAAATAACTCGTTGGCCATTGGTAAACTAACAGTGTGATTACTCGACTACGTGGAAATCTTGTTGCTATCGAAGAAGGCAAAGCAATGGTTGCTGTTGAAGCGATCACGTACGAATTGCTCATCCCTTCCGCAGATGTCGAAAAACTACTTGATCAGCTTGGCAGTTTGATCGAGTTTCACACAATGCATTACTTGGAAGGACAATCGCAGGGCTCATCGTTCATTCCAAGACTTATTGGTTTTTCATGCGATAGAGATCGTGACTTTTTTCAACTCTTTACAACGGTAAAAGGAATCGGAAACCGAAAAGCACTTCGCGCTTTGATTCGACCCTTTGGAGAAATCGCAGCTGCCATCGCAAACAAAGATTCTTCTGCGTTGGTTTCATTGCCCGAAATTGGAAAACGTTCTGCTGAAACAATCATCGCTGAACTCAGCGGGAAAATAGACAATTACATTGGTGATGTTATGCCAAATATCGAAGTCAAAATCCCAACTTTTGGCGAAGATGCTATTGCAATGCTTATACAACTTGGCGAATCTCCCCGAGATGCTCGAAAACTTGTGCGGCTTGCAATAGACAGAGAGCCAACAATTGAAACTGCAGATCAACTTGTTCAAACTTCATTCCAAATTAAAGGATCACAATGAGACATGCAATGATTATGGCTGGTGGGAGCGGAACGCGGTTGTGGCCGATGAGCCGTGGCGAAACTCCCAAACAACTCATTCCGCTCTTTGAGGGCAAATCTCTTCTACAAATTGCCGCCGAAAGACTCGATGGAACTGTTGACCCTACAAATCGTTGGATTTGCACAGGCCAAAAACATTGTGATGTTATTTGCCAATCGTTGCCAAACTTTTCTCCTGCACAACTCATCGGTGAGCCCGAAGGACGCGACACCCTCAACGCAGTTGGTTTTACCGCAACTGTGTTACACAAACTTGATCCAAATGCAATTTTCGCTGTTCTCACCGCGGATCACATCATTCGCCCGCAACAAGAATTTGCAAAATGTCTTGACGTTGGTTTTTCATTGGTTGAAGAAGATCCCACGCGGTTTGTCACCTTTGGCATCACACCTACATTCCCTGCTACTGGGTACGGATATGTTGAACTTGGTAACACCATTGCTGAGGGCGCAAATGCTTGCAAACGTTTCGTAGAGAAGCCAGACCTTGCGACGGCCGAAGAATATGTAGCATCTGGAAATTTTGCATGGAACAGCGGCATGTTTGTATTTCATTGCAAAACCGTTCTTGATGCGATCACAAGAATGCAACCAGAGTCCGCAGCGGGACTCGCGCTCATTGGCGAAGCGTGGGGCACACCGCAGCAAGAAGAAGTACTTGCACGCGTTTACCCAACACTTCCAAAAATTAGTGTTGACTATGGCATGATGGAACCGGCAGGAAGTGATGCAAACATTTCAATATGCACTGTGCCCATGGATGTGGAATGGTTAGATGTTGGTTCGTGGCCAAGCTACGGAGAAACACTGACACCAGACAAAAATGGCAATTGCAGCGACACAAGCAGTTACACGATCGATTGCAATCGCACGCTTGCTGTGTCGGACGATCCCACGCACGCAATCACCATGATTGGGTGCGATGACCTGTGTGTGATTCATACAAAAGATGCAACACTTGTATTTCCTGCATCAGAAGCACAAAGGGTCAAAGAAATGCACACAAAGGTTGACCCAAAATTACAATGAGATTTCTTGCAGTAGATCTGGGAGACAAACGCACGGGACTTGCCATTGCAGATGAAGATCCCAACATTGTGCACCCACTTGTTGTATTAGAAATTCCAATCGGTCCCCTGCTTCTTGCTGCAATCGAAAAAGCAATTGGCGAACATGGCGCAGAAGCGATCGTTCTTGGACTTCCACTAGATATGGATGGCACTGTTGGACCAAGAGCAAAACTTACCAAGGAGTTTGGCGAAAAAATTGCATCGCAAACTTCACTGAAAATCCACTACCAAGATGAACGGCTTACTTCGGTAGCAGCGGAAGAGCATTTGTCACAGAGCGGTCGAACACACAAACAAAAAAAACGTGTGAGAGATGCGCTCGCAGCCGCAGAAATTCTTACTGATTTTCTTGCAACACGAACCCACAAACAGTAAATTCACTGTTCGATTGAGCGAAAACTTCGCACGCCTCAACACTTGTTGCAATCAGAATAATTTTCCGTATTTGTAAATCTGTTGGAACATTTGATGTATCGTCAACAACACAACAATCAATGCGTGGCGCAGGTTCCTCTTCTATTTGCACCGGGAGATCTGCGTGTATTTGATCTTCTGGAATATCTGCGTGGTTTACAATTGTTTCTTCGATGATACCTTCCGAACTTTCTTTCATTTGCCACAGGTGTGTACATAGCCAAGGCAAGCCCCGAACGTTCGGGTCGTACATCAGTCGTTCGTATAAAGGGAGTAAGGAATCGGCATCACTGAGTGCAAGTTGAAAATCACCAAACTGTGAAACACTTGAACTTGCTTCTGTAAACACGAGCGCTGCCATTGCGTCTATAAGTTCATCCATCGTTGCACGAACTGTCACAGTCCCATTTGAAATTGAAATCAAATCTTCTGAAGATGTAGACTCAACAAATTGATACGGTCCTTCTTTGGATTCTTCGATCCACTTCTCACCGTCACGTGCGCGTTTTCCTTCACGCATCATTGGACTGGTTCTGGCCCAACCATTGGCGCTTGAAAGTTTGTTAATCCAAGCCTGCGTGCAAACCATTCGTCCATTTCAACAATAACCATTCCTCTGAAAACTGCGCCATGATCTCCGCCTTCAACTACTCGAATCATTGCGTCAAAATTTTTCTCTTGAAAAAACGCACCAAGATCAATGACTGGTTGTTCGAGATAAAACGTATCTAGTCCGCCTGCAATAATATTAATCTTCCCAGAAAGTTTCGGCGCAAGTTCCTCCCAGTTATCTTCAAGAACTTTCCTGATGTCGTACTGTTTCCAATGTTCCACAACTTCTGGACTCACTGCACCAGTTTCTCGGTCATACATTTTTAGGGGTCTGCCATCTTCACCTTTTTGACTAAAAACCCACTCAAAAGACCCAAGTTGTCCACCGTCGACAAGTACCTCTTCCATCTTAGAAAATTCTGGTGCAAACAACACCGCCTGTTCGCCCATTCTTGCAATTGGTCTTGGATTCCCATCTTTATCAAAAAGCATATTTGCATTTTCTTCATACAAGTCTGCTGTTTGAAAATAATGGAAATCAAGTGGATCTGGAGCAAGTGACCAAACACCATCAAAAAAGTCTGGGTTTTGAATGAGCAACCAAAGCGAAGACCAACCACCGGAAGAATGGCCCGACAAGTATCTCTTTTCTGCTGAGCCGCCAAGGTTATATTTTTTTTCTAAAAAAGGAATGAACTCTTCCATCAAGGCTGTCATTCGCGGTCCATTGTTTTCTGAATCAGCAAAGACATGATGCCCGCCGTAACAGTCTGCATTGAGAATCACTCTGCATACTTGGTCATCGTAATACGAAGCGGTGTACATCATTTTCATAAATCGCCCACCGTAATGATCGCTACCAAATCCACCAATCCAATACATCACTGGATATGGTTCTTCTCGATCTGGATCGTAGTCGTCCGGAACGATGACACACGCCCCATGGTCTATATTTCTTCCATAAAAGTCGCTGAGCAAATCACTTTTTGTTTCGATCAGACGTAAGTTCTTATGTAATTTCCAACTTCGTTCAGGAACTGGGTTGTCGATGACCAACTCTACAGTACCTGCTGTTTGTCCATTTCCTTCAAACGAAACTCCCGGTCCATACAAACCCCCAACCGCTGCAAGTTTTGATGAGTCTTGATTCCGACGCAAGAGTGCAACGGCTTTCCATGGGCCTTCGCCTATTGACGATGGAGGCCCTGACATATTCCTTGCGTTTTCAGCAACTATGAGCGGAGTATCCTTTGCCCAATTTTCTACATCAAGAGAATAGAAAGGTTCGGCGTGCATCCAATTCGGCCCGCCGAGTAGGGGAATCTTTCCTTTTGTCAACATAATGTACAAACGCCCAGAGACTGAATCGCCTCCATCACCGTCATGCGTGACGGAGAATTTGAGCTCTGTGGTGGATGGTTCGACTGCGGGGACTGGGTCTACAAATAATGCCGATACGATAAGAAGAGCTGTAAGCATATTTTTATTGTACGCGGGATGTCCTTCTTACCCAAGCCAAACTTGCGACACTTGCGCCAAGAAGTAACGCGCCGTTTGCTTGATGCAGTGTTGTGAGCACAACTTCGTACACGGGGATCGAACTTCCCGAATTTAGAAGGATCGCGATGAGGGCACCTCCCCCTAACAACAACTGCAATCCAACGAGGGCGAGCAATAATTTGCCGTATGTGTTCAACACCGTGTTTTCTCGAGCTACAAGTCGTAGTCCAAAAAGAACAACCACTAGAAGCACAACAAACGCAACAAAAATATGTGTATATAAAATGTGCGTGGCTTTTGGTGCAAGTGTTTCATCTCCTAGCATGTGGCGGTAGACCGCACCGAGTACCAGCTGCAAGACCATCGCGGAGACTAAAATCCAGCCAAGACGAACGTCTTTTTTATCTGCATTGTTGTCAACAGAACAATTCTGCCAAGTAGGCGACATCATCGCTGCAATCCAAACAAATCCTGCAAAAATCAGTTGCCCAACAACCCCATGCAAAACACCGATCCAAAGATTTGGGCTGAGCATTTCCCGATCTTGACTCATTGTCAAATGCCCAGTCACGCGTAGCCCACCAAGCAGCCCTTGGGTGCATACCATCAAAAACACAAGTGTCGCAACTGCGCGAACAACGCAGTTGGAACTCCACCGCCATGCAACAACAACCATCACAAGCGAGGCAAGCCCGACGTACATGCCAGTGAGCCTGTGCGCATGTTCAAAGAACACACCTTCGTTTTCAGGCGAAACCATTTCTGTCAACGGGTACAACAACATGTTATGTCCGTAACTGTTTGGCCAATCCGGCACTGCAAGGCCAGCTTCAAGTCCAGTCACCAATCCACCAGTTACGAGCATTAGAAATACCAACACGGAAGCCATAACAAAAAATTCGTATTGCCAATCAACTGCTTTTGAACACGGCCCCATGTATCGACCAATTCTCGCACCAGTAAAGGTCAATCCTATTGAGCCACCAAGCAAGATGCCAAACCACAGGAAGCCTTTTGAAATCACTTCCTCGCTCCCACCAATCATGCTGCCGAGCAACATGAGGTTCAAAAAAGCTGATATCCCGCCAATCCAAAGACTTTGTGCTGAGCTGCCGCCACATCTAGTATGTATGACCCCAGCGAGAACCAAACTAAGCCCTGCAAGAACAAAAAGTACCTCGCCACTTGCGGGGCCGGCGAATAAAAGAGAGATGTAACTCAACATCCACATCGCTGTTGTTGCAGCAAATGATAAAGTGAGTGTTCTTGCAATTGAGTTTTGTGTTTTCATAATGAAAGATACATATACTACCTTAGTTGAGGCACAATTATGAATGACCAAGAAACTACAATCCACATAGAGCATGACAAAGACGGACAACAAGGTCTCATTCAAGCCTATTGTGAGTTAACAAAAATTAAGTTGAGCTTGCTCGTGGTCATGAGCACCGCTGTTGCTTTTGTTATGGCAAGTGAACTCGGTATTGATTGGCTTGCATTTCTGTGGACGGTTATTGGTACTACATTAAGTGCAGCCGCAGCAGCAACCTGGAATCAACTCTTTGAACAGAAACGAGATGCGTCGATGGCTCGGACGCAAAATCGCCCAATTCCATCTGGTCGAATCTCAACTGTGCACGCTTTTGTTGTTGGAGTACTTCTTACATATGGTGGACTCGCCACACTCGCCTTTGGAGCAAATCCAGCTGCGGCCGGCGTTTCGCTGCTCACAATTCTGACGTATGTGTTTGTCTATACGCCTCTCAAGCCAAGAACGACATACAACACCTTCATTGGCGCAATCGTTGGAGCATTCCCTCCCCTTCTTGGCTGGGTCGCTGCAGTTGAAACGCTCAGCGGCGGCGCTTGGATTTTAGCGGGCATTTTGTTTTTATGGCAAATTCCGCACTTCCTTGCACTCGCTTGGAAGTACAAGGACGATTACGAACATGGTGGATTTACGATGCTGCCATCCCTAGACTCCGAGGGCGAGTTAACTGGTCGAGTAAGTGTGCTTGCAGCAGTTTGTTTGATTCCACTCTGTTTACTTTTCACAAGTGAAGGCGTTGCTTCTCCCCTCTTCGCAATTGGAGGATCACTACTCAGTGCGTGGTTCACTTATGTATCCTACAAATTTTGGCGCAATCCAAACAACACAACGGCAATGCGTATGTTTCTTGCAAGCATTGCATACCTTCCACTGCTCTTTATATTAATGTTGTTCACAAGGGAATATGTTAACTTTACGGTAACACTTACAGGTACATCATGACTGATCAAAATATACGGCTAACATTCCGCGGTGGCGGTTGGGTACTTGTGATGACAGGCATCGTCCTGCTTGGCATCGTTGCATGGGCAATTGCACCAGCAGTACTGCGGATGACGAACCTCCCACCAGGTGACAACCAAACCATCGAATCGTACAAATTTGACCTCTCCAATCTACAAATAAGCAGGGATTTAGTGGTTCCCGCGATGCGTCACCGAAACATGTCCCCTGTCGTCACAGAACCAATTATTCTTTCGCCGGAAGAAATAAAACAAAGAAACAGTTCCAAGCGTGACCCACTTGTCGTAAGCAAAGATATTGTCGTGGGGATTACAATGAATGGAGAAACACGCGCGTATCCACTTCATTTTTTACATGTCCATGAGATAGTAAACGACACGCTTGGTGGCGTGCCAATTTCAATCATTTGGCACTGGCCAAGCGGACATCTTGCTGTCTTTGAAAGAACAATAGGTTCAAGTGATTTGCAATTTGCAAACAGTGGACTCGTTGGCAATGGGGGCATGTTGTTTTATCCACTTCAAGAAGAGGTTGGCGGTGAACAACTTTTTGCTTCAATGCTTGGCAGATCAATGAGTGGTGACGACGTTTCGCTTGTTCAAGTTCCTCACGATCTTGTGAGTTGGAAAAATTGGTCAACACAACATCCAAACACTACAGCACTCGGGCCGAACAAGCAATTAAAAAAGAGGTATCGCAAGGCAAGCCCTGAATTATATTTTCGTACCGAGAAAATTTACTTCCCAGTTGCACAAATGCCAGAAAGTGAACTCAATCCAAAAACTCCAATCATTGTTTTACATATAGACGGTTCTGATTTTGTCTATTCAATCCCGGCGCTTCTTGAAGTGGCTGGCGATGATGGGCTGTTTCAAGACCCAAACAACTTCCACGCTTTTACTGTACAAGACAATCCTATGACCGTTTTGGTTCAGAACCCCCAAGGGCAAAATGCATTAACATCAACTGCATTGTGGTTTGCATGGCACGCAAACCATCCAGATGCAACGATCACTTCTTTATCGCAAGAATAAGATCACAATAAAAAACAAAATCCAAATACAACAGATGAAATCCCAGTACGTCACGAGTAGTGGCACAAGGGTTTTGTGTTTGGCGTATCCATGTCTTGTTGCGACAAGACCAAGTGGCACAAGGCCGCCAATCACATGCATGCCATGTAAAAACATAAGTACATACAGTGCCATCCGTGCGATTGCTACAACATTTTCATTTTGGCCAACTGTTGTTAACTCATGATGCCATTGCATTGCGGCAACCACTTGCAGCCCAAGGAAGGTCAAAATAAGGACGGAGACTGACCACATCCATACACCATGCCATTCCTGTTTAATTTTTTGCATTGCGATCGTACTGAGTAAAATTGCGCCCGTGCTCCACCAAAGTGCACTCGGAACTGGTGGCAATTGGGGCCAATTCTCAACCTGTGTTCTAATAACGACAATTGCCAATACAGAAGCAAGAAGAAAGACAGCGATCGAAGAGATAAACCACCGCATCCCCAAACGCAGCGCACTTTCCTCTGAACCCCCACTGGAAAACACACCCTTTTTTTGATCTTGCATCAATGTGCGTCTTTAATTTTATCCATTGCCGCAGTAACTGCCGGCGTATCGCCTTTAATAATTTCAGGTTGATACTCCATCGTGTCCATCAGAGCCAGTCCAATAAACAAAACTACAAACAAAATAGATCCTACGAAAACAAAGCCAATAAAAGGGCGATCCCAACGAAGGTGCATAAAGTACAAACCAACAAAAGTTGCTTTTACCGTTGCAACGAAAAGTGCCATAATGATTCCCATTTCAGCGATGTTGATTTCGGTAAAGTCATACCGAGAAACCCACACTGTCACTGCCGTAAGAAAGAGGAGCAGGCAACAAATTGCTGTAAGAAATTTAATGGGGACAATGTGTCCCACTTGTATTTCGTCATGATTATTCTGAGGTGTTGTCATAATAGTAACTCGCTTGTTTATTCACCAGGGTGAACGGCATCCTTACGCCAGTCGTATCCCTGCTCTTCTTCGTTCCATTCAAGAACGCTGAAGTCGTAACAGTCTCCTACTTCTGGTTGTTCTGCAAAGTTATCCCATGGTGGTGGTGAGGAACATTGCCACTCTAAACTGCGTCCGCCCCAAGGATTCGCAGGTGCTTTTTTGCCTTTGAAGATCGAATGGATCAGATAAATTGCAATCACGAAAAACCCGATCGCTAAAACAACAGAACCGATGGTAGAAACAATGTTGTAAATCTGAAACTCGGGGGCGTACGTTGCGTACCGCCGTGGCATGCCACGAGAACCCATCATAAATTGGGTAAAGAAGGTCACGTTGAAACCTACAAAGACAAGGGCACATGCAATTCTGCCCCATAATTCACTGAACATTTTCCCCGTCATCTTTGGCCACCAGTGATGGATTCCGCCAATGAATCCAATAAGGGCAGAGCCCATCATGACGTAATGGAAGTGCGCAACAATAAAGTATGAGTCATGCAGGTGAACATCGGTTGCAAGGGTTGCACAGTACAAACCAGTCAGCCCACCGATACCAAAGATAAAGATAAACGACAATCCATAGAGCATGGATGTGTTTAGCGTAATTGAACCTTTATAAAGTGTTGCGAGCCAGTTAAATACTTTTACTGCCGATGGAATAGACACACTGAATGTAATCAAGGAAAAGATAATGTTTACGAGTTGCGATTGGCCAGCTGTAAACATGTGGTGACCCCAAACAAGGAAGCCAAACATTGCAATTGCGATTGAACTATATGCAATAAATTTATAACCAAAAATATGACGGTGTGAGTGTACTGCGATGAGTTCACTGACAATGCCCATCGCTGGAAGAATCATGATGTACACAGCGGGATGAGAATAGAACCAGAAGAAATGCTGGTAGAGAACAGGATCACCACCGAGTGCCGGATCGAAAATACCAATGCCGAATGCGCGTTCAACAATCAACAATAAAAGCGTGATTCCAACGACTGGCGTTGCCAACACTTGAATAATTGCTGTTGCATACGTCGCCCATAAAAACAATGGCATTTTGAACCATGTCATACCTTGAGGGCGGAGCCTATGAATGGTGACAATAAAGTTCATTCCTGTGAAGATTGAACTAAATCCGAGAATGAACGCACCTATCAATGCGGGAATCACACCACCCATCGAAGACGCTTTGTCAATACTGTATGGGGTGTAGAACGTCCAACCAGTATCAAGACCACCACTGGCGAGCGAGATCAAGAAGAATACTAAACCGAACACCCACAGATACCAACTAAAGAGATTTAGTTTTGGGAACGCAACATCCTTTGCCCCCAACATGATTGGCAAAACGAAATTGCCAAGTGCTGCAGGTACTGCGGGAATAATCACCAAGAAAACCATAATTGCACCATGTACGGTGAACGCTTGGTTGTATTGGTCTTGCGTCAACAATGCACCTTCTGGCGTTAACAAATGGAATCGAATGAGCATTGCAAAAAGACCACCAAGCAAGAAGGCGGTAAGGATGCATATTAAATACATGATTCCGATCCGCTTGTGATCAAGTGTGAATAGCCAAGACTTAATGCCCTTGGTGTGGTTGAGATAGTTGTCACTCATGCTCAAGTTATTGTGTTGTGCGTCGGTCGTTGTCATCGCTACTCCGTTGGTGTTCCGTCAGGATTTACTGTGATGTTGCCATTTGCATCGGTGACGTCACGAAGATGTTTAAACATCTCAATAATGGCGGTAATTTGTTTTTCTTTAAGTTGACCTTGGAACGATGGCATCGAGCCGAGGTACCCTTGCACAATGTGTTTTTGTGGGTTCAATAGTGATTCTCGAATATAGTTTTCAGGCTCACCGTACTCTGTTGCATCGCCAATAAGACCAGAGAGTGATTCACCATTTGTAAATTTCACCTGTCCACTTTTTACACGATCCCACAAACCCTTAAAGGTGGGACCTGTACTAAGAGAACCGTCTAGTGAGTGACAGGAAGCACAACGGTTGTACAAACGATTAATCGCATAGGCTGGCAACTGGCCAACTGACATATCTTCATACTCATTTGCAAGTTTTGTCATTGTTGCAGCAAACTCATCTGCAGGAATTACATGAACAGTTGCTAGCATCTTCGAGTGGTCCTTGCCACAATATTCAGTGCAGTTCAGCGCGTACTCTCCAACTGCAGTAGCTTCAAACCAAAGCGATGTGTATCGACCTGGGATCACGTCCATTTTAACGCGAAAATCAGGAATCCACACACTGTGCAAAACATCATTTGATGTCATAAGAAGTCGAACTGGTTTGCCGACTGGAACTGTCAACTCTGCAACTTGCGTTGCACCATATTCAGGATGGTCAAACGTCCAAGACCACTTTTGTCCCGTTACCTGTACTTCGTAGCAACCCTCTGGTGCTTCGCGTAAATTTAAATACCCTCGCATTCCGACAGTAAATATGACAACAACCAAGAGCAATGGAATAATTGTCCATGTCAGTTCAAGTGCAGTGTTGTGTGTTGGGCCTGCACACACCATGTCTGGTGATTTTCTTCTATATTTAATACAAAACACAACCATCAACCCTACGATCAATGCAAAAAAGAAATAACAAATCCAAGTGATGACGTTGAAGGTGAGATCTACTCCACCAGCTGTTGTCGATGCTGCACGTGGCAACCAAAAGTTACCATTGTCAACAGGCGTCGCGGTTGCAAGAAGAATGTTCGTGAAAATCGAGATCATGAGATAAGTCCTGTTGAACTTTGAGGTACGGAGCCTGAACCCCTGTCTGTGGGATTCATTCGGCTCAGAATAAAGATACCGCCAGCAAGAATAACCAGCGTGAAGATACCTGCCATCCGCATCAATTTCCACGCACTTGGCGTAAAACTGTTGCTGTCAGGGTCGTATTGGTAACAATTAAATAACAAAAACGTATCAATGAGTGAACCGATTTTTCCTTCGGATGCCTCAACCAAGGCAAGCCTGAGGTCGCGTCCTTGGAATTTTACATCGTTCATATATCGTGATATTTTTCCGTCTGGTGTCAAAAACATGATGCTCGACGTATGAAGGTACTCACCGGTTTTCGGATCAAAGACATATCCGAAACCAAGCGTATCAGCAAGCGTCGTAATATTTTTTTGGTCACCTGTGAGAAAATGCCAACCATCCGAAGATCCTTCTCGGTCATACTGCTTGAGATACCCCGCTTGATTTTTCAAAGCAAGTGGTGGTTTTTCGTCTGGGTTGATGCTTACAGTAACTATCTCGAAGTCACTTCCTAAATCTAACTTCATTTCCTTCATGCCAGTTGTTAAACCGTTGAGGGTAAGGCTACACAACATTGGACACATGTAGTAGTTCAAAGTAATGATGATTGGTTTTTCACCATTGATATATTTCGCAAGTGTTACAGCATTTCCTTGTGCGTCCACAAATGAAAGATCGAGGGGCACTTGATCTTCTAAATTTTGGGTGATGCCAACCCCATCAAGTGCCTCTACTTGTTCATCGGCAAATGTTGGTCCCGCTTGGGAACTATGAGATAAACCACATATCAATATGGTTGCACCAACAAGCAAATTAGACCAACAGCGATGCATTGTTACTTCGTATCCCCTGCAATAATATCCATTGCATCTTGTACTGGGATGACAAGACGATGCGTTGTCTTTCCAGATGCTTCATCATGTTTTCGTATCCAGCGGGCAGATTCTTCAAGCACTGCATGTTGCGCTGCCCTAATCATGTCCCGTTGTTCAAACGTAACATTTATATTCTTTGCTTCTGCTTCAGTCATCACTGAGCGATAGTAAATTCCAGCAGTAATTGCAACTGTAGCGATCATTAAAAAAGCGCCACCGAGACCGATTGCCCACGTTGCCCAACCGTCTGGGTCTTCGTGATCCTCTAAGTGATCGTTTGCGTTATGGTTATCGTGACTCATCTATCATAAACCTTTATGCATTTTCAAAGTGTAGTGCTTCATCCAATCGAGGATCAGCAGATGCGACCAAGTTACAAGAACGAAGATTGATCAGTGTGCCACCGCAAAGCAGCGCAAACATGCCAATCACACAAGTAAAGTTCACCAAGGTAAAACCATATCCAACTGATACTTCTCCACTGCTGACGAGGTTTGCAAGTTCGTTGTAACTTGACGCTTCAGCAATTGCTGTTTCAGGAATCACAGGAAATACTAACCAGTAAATGTCGACGAAGAACATGAGTACCATCCATGCAGCGATCACTGGCAAAGTACATCGCCATCGCTTCGTCCATCGTGTAATCAACAAGAGGAACGGAACTAGGAAGTGTCCAAACAAAAGCAGGAGCGAGATAGATGCCCAGCCACCCAACTGCCGAGTAATGTACCAACCGGTTTCAACTGGAAGGTTTGCATACCAGATAAGCATATATTGACTAAATGCAATGTACGCCCAAAACACAACACCAAGACCGAAGAGCCATTTGCCTAGGTCATGGTAATGTTCTGTTGTAATTGATTTTTGCACATGTCCCGTTTTTTGTAGGTAGCGCGCCAACAAAATGATCGATGCAAAAAATCCTGCCATTGTTGCTGACCAAAAGTAGACTGGAAACATCGTACTGAACCATTTTGGTTGCAATGTCATCATCCAGTCGATTGCAGCATAACTTTGTGTGAACGCGTAAAGAATCATGCAAATTGGTGCCCACTTTTGCATTTTGTGCGTCCACTTCACATCGCCATCAGCGTCTTGTGCTGTAGACCATTTAAAATATAAAGAAGCGACGACGGCCCACACAACAAGATAGAAAACAGCGCGAGCTGACCAAAATGTTGGCGAAAGGTACGTCGCTTTTTTATGAAGCAGGTGATCATGTTCCATCAGTTGGGCATTTCCCCACTGATAGAGAAGATCGCCCTCACCCTTGAGTACCATGATAAGAATTGGTAGAAAAAGAACCCACATCCATTTCAAGTTCTTTGCGATTGCTTCTGCAAGACGCCTAACTGAAATGGACCAGCCCGAACGAGTCATGTGTTGTAGTAACACAAAAAACATTGCTCCTAATGCAATTCCTACTGCAACCATCCATGCAAACAGGTATGACTTCCAAAATGTAGTCCATTCACCTGAGCCAAGGGCGGCGCTCAAACCTAAAAACGCTGCACCAACACCCGCAAGCGCTGGGCCAGCCTTCTTTGCAATTCCGCTTAAGCGGAGATGATCATTGTTGATATCAGCAACTTTCACTTGTTGCTCCCTTCATCTACTCGAGGTAACGAATCTGCATTCGGAACGGTCGAAGCATCTGCATTTTGTGAAAGTTGCAATGCTTCGATATACGCAACAATTGCCCATCGATCTGCAACAGGTATTTGCGAACCATGAGCAGCCATCGTTCGAATGCCATTTGTGATGGTGTTAAATATTTGCCCAACTGGTTGTGCTGCAATCATATCTTCGTGTAAGTTCTTTGGAGCGACCCATGTGGTCCCGTTCACACCGGTTTCAACAAGTCGCTGGGCACGGTGATGGATAACGCCATCTCCAAAGCCGCCGGCGCCGTGACACGGTGAACAGAAGATATTAAACCGACCCTGTCCACGATCGAGCAACGGTCGATCAACTGTAATCTGATCAGGAAATGTTGTCGCCCATGCTTCATCAACAATTCCCATGAAAAAATGCGTGTCTCCAGTCATTTCATTACGGGCAACTGTTCCTTCGACTTTTGGTCGCATTCCTCGACCATCGTTGAACATTGCATTCGCTTCTTGCGAAACAAACTTTGGCTGATTGTCCATATTTTGGATGAAGTGTATTCTTGGCTTGTCGTTGTACACACCTTCGCTACGTGCACGAAAAACAAATGCAAGAATCATAAACGCAATACTCGTCATCACGACTGCGCCCCACTTGATCCACAGAGGCATCTCTTTAAAGTCGGCAAGGAATGGTTTCAATAAATCATCAATAATTTGTTTGATCAAATTTGTCATTATGCATCCAACTCAATAATTGATTCAGGTTCTAGAGTGTGAAGGAACGCTTCAACTTCACTTCGAACAAACTTAGGATCACGCGCTTCAATCACAAGGAAAAATCTGTCATCAGTTGCTCTCGCCAAAGCTGGGTGCTTCAACGTTGGGTGATAAAACATTGGAAGTTTATTCAAAATCAATGTACCAAAAACTGCGGTAAGCGCTGAAAACAAGACTGTCATTTCAAACGCAACTGGTACGAATGCAGCGGGACCAAGCAATGGCTTGCCTGAAACATCGAACTGATAGCCAACAACAGGGACAAGTGCCCAGAGGTCCACCTCTAATGAGTTTGTAAAAATTTGCAAACAACATGCGGCAATAAAGCCCGTTACTCCTGCACAAAAGACAATAATTGGAAGGATGGTCATCTTAACGCCCATCGCACGATCCAAACCGTGCACTGGAAATGGAACGAGGCAATCAAACCATCTAAAGCCAGCGTCCTTTACCTTTTCTGCTGCATGATAAATACCCGGAGTTGTCGTGAACTCTGCAGCAAGGCCATATAGTTTTTTAGGTCTTTCCTGACTCATGCGTCTCCCTCCTCTAGTGCAGCTTGTGCATCAGTCTCAGGTGTCATTTCGTTGTAACTGTGCCCATGTCCATGCGGATCTGCCGCTGGCATAATTGCTTTGATTTCAGCAATTGCGAGTACTGGGAGGTACCTGATAAAGAGCAAGAAGAAAGTCATAAACAATCCAAAACTTCCGAAAAATGTCATCACGTCAACCCATGTTGGCTCAAAGATTCCCCAACTACTTGGAAGGAAGTCGTTGGCTAGCGATGTGACAACAATCACGAATCGTTCAAACCACATACCGACGTTCACCACCAAAGAGGCGATGAAAATAATCATAATGTTGGTTCGCGCTTTCTTGAACCAGAATATTTGTGGTGTAATAACGTTACAACTCACCATGATCCAGTACGCCCACCCATAAGGGCCAAATGCTCTGTTAATAAACGTGAATGATTCGTAGAGTTCGCCGCTATACCACGCAATGAAAAATTCCATTGAGTAAGCAAAACCAACTATCGAACCTGTGAAGAGAATAATTTTGCACATGTTTTCAATGTGCCGCATCGTGATGAAGTTTTTCAATCCCCATAATTCGCGTGCAGGAATCGCAAGCGTGAGCACCATCGCAAAGCCTGAGAAAATTGCACCTGCAACAAAGTATGGCGGAAAGATTGTCGTGTGCCAACCGGGAAGTTGTGCAACTGCAAAGTCAAAGGACACAACACTGTGCACTGAAAGTACCAGTGGTGTCGCAAGTGCTGCCAACAATAAGTACGCTCGTTCATACCGATGCCAGTGCCGCATCGATCCACGCCACCCGACTGCAGCGATGCCATAGGCAATTTGCTTGATCTTCGTTGTTGAACGATCTCGCATCGTTGCAAGATCTGGAATCATGCCTAAATACCAAAACAGAAGTGAAACTGTGAAATACGTACCAACTGCAAAGACGTCCCACAAAAGCGGACTTCTAAACTGCGGCCACATATCCATTTGATTTGGGATTGGGAAGAGCCAATACGCTAACCAAATTCGACCAATATGAATGCCGGGGAATGTCCCCGCACAAATGACAGCGAAAATGGTCATCGCTTCTGCAAAACGATTGATTGCGGTTCGCCACTTTTGTCTAAAGAGGAAAAGGATTGCAGAGATCAACGTTCCTGCGTGACCAATGCCAACCCAAAAAACAAAGTTCACGATTGGATATCCCCACATCACTGGATTGTTGTTTCCCCAAACACCAACGCCTGTCACGATGAGGTATCCGATTAAAACTCCGAGCATTGACATCATTGAGAAAGAAATCGCAAGTGCAACCCACCATGATTTTGGTGGTTTTGCAGCATCATTCCCTTTCAGAATGTCATCCGTCACTGAACCAAAGTCAGTGTGGTTCAAAATCAACTGTGGTCGATTTTGCGGATCTTCGCCGGTGTTATTCAATTGATTGGCTTGCAGCGTCGTCATCCGTGATGCGATCCTCCTGCTCCATTGGAGCCGTCGACTGGATTTGTCAGTCTTGCGAGATATTTCGTTCTTGTTTTTAAATTCAATTCTTCAAGCATTTCATATCCACGATCACTTTCGTGCAATTTGCTAATTCGGCTTTCCTTGTCTAGCAAATCTCCAAACACAATTGCACCGGCTGGGCACGCCTGTTCACAAGCCGTGACAATTGCGCCATCTTGCAGTGCAATACGTGGATCCTTTGCTTTTTGAGCATCAGAAAGTTTTACCCAAGCATTCTTTGCAGCTATTTTTACTTTTTGAATTCGTTGCGTGCAATACGTACATTTTTCCATTACGCCGCGCATTCGCACAGTAACTTCTGGATTGAATTGCATCGCACGTAATGTTTTACCACCAGATTGTGATTTGACGTAATAGTCGGGTTGCACTTGCAACATCCCCGCTGTCCGAAGTGGGTCTCGCCTGAAGTAGTCAAAGTAGTTGAATCGTCTTACCTTGAACGGGCAGTTGTTTGAACAATATCGAGTACCCACACAACGGTTATAGACCATCGTGTTGAGTCCATCTGTATCGTGGACAGTTGCAGCCACTGGGCACACTTCTTCACAAGGCGCGTTTTCGCAATGGGAACATGTCATCGGTTGAATCGCAACAGCGGAAAGTTTGTCGCCATCCCAACCGCCATGTCCATCACTTTCAAACGCAAAGTAACGATCTATTCGAAGCCACTGCATTTCACGGCCCATGAGCACTTGTTCTTTGCCGACAATTGCGATGTTGTTTTCTGCTTGACATGCTGTCACACAAGCATTGCAACCAGTGCAAGAGGAGAGGTCAAACGACATACCCCACTTGTATTTCGCACCTTCAAATTGTTGTTCTTCAAACATCGAGAGCGAGTGCATTGTGTGACCAACATGCTGCGCAAAATGCGGATGTTCTTTGTATTGATCGAGTGTTCCTTCACGGAATAACAACGGCAATCTCTCTTGTGTGCCTTTTCCGGGGGTTGAATCAATATCAAAATGCATTTGCGTTGTAGCAAGTGGATATGTATCGCCCGTGGCGGTGATTTTTTTTGCGTTTGCTGACCAAACACCGTTGCGGCGAAGAGGGTAGATATCTGTACCAGCACCTTTGCTCACACGGCCGGCGAATCGTCGCCCATACCCAAGTGGCAAAATGACAACATCATCCGCAGTTCCAGGGACAGGCAAAGCCGCTATCGAAACAGTTTCTTTGGCAACTTGGATTGTAATGACATCACCCTGTTTCACTCCAAGCTGCGCTGCAGTTGCGGGTGACATCACAGCGGCATTGTCCCAAGTGAGTTTTGTAATTGTGTCTGGAATTTCTTGCATCCAGCCATTGTTACTGTGGCGGCCGTCCCAAACTGAACTTGATGGGGTGAAGACTGCCGTTACACCGATATCATCCGAAATAGTAACTGGAGTAATCTTTCGATTCACTGGAGGTGATTCAAGTGATGCAGTGTTCTTAACAATGCCATCATGAACTGCTGTTCGCCACTGGGGATCCCACGCTTCATCACCTGCACCAAATGTTGCACGAACCAGTGTTTGTCCATCCGTTGTTGCCAAACCAGAAATTGTTGCTAACAATTCGGATGGTGTTACCCCATCGAACAGTGGACGAATGAGTGGTTGCCCAATACAAACCGTCCCGTCCGCACTTTTACCATCGCTCCATGATTCGAGCCAATGCGCTCTATTCACGTGCCATTTGCATGCTTGTGAAGTTTCGTCGTTGTACATCGACAAGTGCACCGACAAAGGAAGTGATGCAAGTAATTTTTCAAATTCTAGTTCTGCTGGAGCGTCAAACGCTGGATTGCCACCGATGACAATGACTGATTCGACTTGCTTAGATGTAATCATCTCAGCAAGATCTGAAATTGAGGTTTTATAAGTGGAATCCAATGTTGTGTATGAAACTGTTTGACCGGCTGCACCGATCGCTTCATTAATACTTGCAACAAGGTGATGCACTGCTGGTGGCTGGCTTGCACCAGCGATCAGGAGCCCGTGCCTCCCCGCATGTTTCAGATCTGTAATCACACGATCAGCCCATGCTTTTTCATCAGCTGAAAGTTTTACACCATCGCCGCCTACAAAAGCTGATCCAATTGCTGTTGCGATTGCTGTTACCCTTGAGGGTTTCACAGCAATTCGTTCATCTGCATTTGCACCTGTCAGCGAAAGTGATGGCTCAGCAATCCAAACACGGTTCATTGATCCATGCGAACCATTGCGGTTCGTTGCCCAGCCCCGAGTATTGGGCACCTGTGTCGGACCCGCACCAAGAAAATCGTTATCGAGCGAAACAATGGCTGTAGCCTTTGCAAAGTCGTGCACAGTTTTCCATTGACCTTTAAATGCCAATGCCAAACCTCTTCGTTCATTTGTGTTTGCAAGGGGATCGTATGTCACCCAAACTGCGTTGGGCATCGACCGCATAAACGCGCGTCGCATCCGATGAAAGGTTGGTGAACTTGATTGTTCACTAAGGACTGCAACAGAGCTTCCATCGTTTGGAAGGTATGAAGCAATCCATTCTTTAAATGCAGGAAGGGAAGATTTTTCGCCATCGTAAGTTACGCCGCGACTTCGATCAGGATCATACAAATCTAGTATTGCTGATTGTGTAAAACTGTCTGTTGCGCCTTGGCTATCTGGATGCGAAGGATTGCCTTCAATTTTTGTTGGACGTCCATCATTGCTTGTGACAAGCACGCCTTGCGCAACGCCACCAAAATCAAAACACGTTGCGTAATGTTCAGCGATGCCAGGCATGGTGCCTTCGGGTCGATGTGCGTAAGGAACAATATTTTCCTTTGGCCAGCGACGACATCCGCCTACGCCTAAGCCCGCGAGCGCCATTGATGCGCCCATGATTTTTAGGAAGTGTCTGCGATCATTTCCCGTTGCGAGTAACTCACTCGCGCCATCAGGGAACTCATCTTGTACTTTCTTTCGGAAGAGTGGTGATTCGACAACCTCATCGAGGCTTCGCCACCATGTTCGACCAGTGTTTTTCTGTTTTTTCACCGATGACATGTTGAGCAATCCTCTGATGGTTGAAGGTCATTATGTGTACGCCATAGCGCGCTGTTTTCAAGACGTTCTGCTGCTGACATATCTAGTCCCCACTCGAGTTGTGTGACAAGGTCGGGATTACGAATATGCGGATCGGGGTCGCGGTGACATTCAAGACACCAACCCATGCTTAGTGGTTCATGTTGATACACCACTTCCATTGTGTCAACGCGACCGTGACACGAAACGCAACTTACACCTCGTGTCACATGCGCACTGTGATTAAAGTATGAATATTGCGGAAGGTCATGCACGCGAACCCATTCGATTGGCATCCCAGTTTCGTAACTTTCAAAGAGTGGTTGAATTTTGTCACTCTGTGGATGAATTTGAGCGTGACAATTCATGCACGTTTCTGTTGGTGGAATTGCTGCGTGTTGTGTGTACTCAACGGTGTTGTGACAGTACCGACAATCGAGACCAAGTTCACCAGCGTGCATTTGGTGACTAAACGGTATTGGTTGCTCTGGCATGTACCCAACATCTGTTGCTTGCGGACTAAATCCATAAGCAACCACGATCGCCATATACAAAGGCGCTGTCATCCCAATGACGATTGCAGCCGGCAGTGCGAGGTTCGTCCATTGAGGAAAAGTAAATCTAGATTCAGTCATTGTTTGCTTGTGAGAATGTTACTAGAGGGGTGTGTATTGAAGACAATAAACACGATTCGCATACGACGAACGTGCCATGAAGCGACACATCATAGTGTCGCCTGCTCTATGTTCAAGTGATTTTGAGTCTCAATTCACAAAGTCGTGAAGATCTGAATTTTCACTTTTCCTAGAAATGTTTTTCTAGGTTTCAAGATTGAAAAAGTTCACCGCGTTTCGATCCAGCGTTTGCTCGAAAGCATCCGTATCGGCGCCCCGCAATTTCGCGAGAAATGCTGCCGTATGCGTGACGTACTTGGGTTCATTGGGCCGCGTTTTACGTACTGGCACGGGCGATAAATAGGGCGCATCCGTTTCAACCATAATTCTATCCTCTGGCACAAGTACTGCTGCTTCAGCGACTTGCGGCGCATTTGGAAAGGTCACCACGCCTGTGAAACTGATCATTGCACCAAAATCGAGTATTTGTCGCGCTTCCTCAGGTGTCTCTGTGAAGCAATGAAACACAAACCGGTTTGATGCAAGGCTTGAACTAGAGAACACAGGAAGAAGATCGGCGACCGCTTTGCGACAATGAACGATTATCGGACGCGTATCGCCGTTTTGACCCTCAATAAGAGCGATGTGCTCTTCAAGCAACTTTACTTGCTTCGAAATCGGGGGGTTGTCATAATGCCGATCTAAGCCCAATTCACCCCATGCGACGCATCGCTTGCTCTTGGCTGCTTCGAGAACAAGGTCCCAGTGCCAATCACTCTCTGCATACAAAGGATGAATGCCAGAAGAGCAAAACACGCGAGAATCCGCCTCCGCAAGATCTTTAGCGGCGATTGCGTCCTCTGCGTCAGTTGCAACGGTAATCATCCTATTGACCCCTGCAATTTCGGCTCGGTCGATGACCTCCTGCTGCATAGAAAGGAGTTGTTTACTCGTTAAATGGCAATGTGTATCGATCATGCAGGAATCGTATGCAACCTTGCGATGTTGTGGTTTCCACGCTTGTGGTTTTTTCCCATTTATATAGTAAGGAAGTGATCACTGAAACGGCGGTCCGCATCGGTAAAATTACTCTCTCGCAATTTGAACGTGCTTGCGTGCTGAACTCAAGGGAGTGGGAATTCGGTATATGGCAACTCAATTGGCGCCTTTGCTTCGCTGACAATTGGAACTCGCAACGTATGATCGCCCACGGTCACTACCAACTCGCTTGCGTCTTCTATTTCTTTTTCAGTTGCAAACGAAAGTTGCATTGACCAATTCGCTGGCGTTTGTTGTCGCGCGTCATATTTATTTTTTATCTTCCACCGCTGCGTGCTTATCGTAACGCCGTCTGGCAGTGTAAATTCGGGCAAAGGTGGCTTGCTGTTATCGAACTGTTCTAGACCAATCGTAGCCATTGAATCATGCCCGTTTGGCTTAATCACTATTGGATAGGTTGAAATTCGCAGAGAATCCTTCAATCGTCCAACTGCGCTCAGGGTCAATATTTCAATCGTTCCATCCTCAAAGACAAGACGAATAGAGGACTTTCGTAACTGACTTTGCCGTAACTTCAACTGTACGGGAAGGACCAATTCTTCACCATCTAAAACCAACTCTTGATACGCCTCTGTTGTTGTGCACCCACAATCGGGTACAACATCGACAAGCACTAGATCGCGGCCGCTTTTGTTCGTCAGTGTGAAGGTGTGATTCACAACAGTTTTTGGGGGTGTGACCTCTATGAACCCAAAATCATGTGTCTTTTCGCCCACAAGAACACTCGTAAACCAAATTGCTCTCACGAGGACAATGGATACAAGCACTACAGCACTTAGAATAATAATTGGTTTCTTTTTTGCCATGCAACACCCCTATTCTACCGTAGGAGTAGAAGTTACTGCCAAAACGGCACCGGCAATTATGCAAATGGCTGCTCTTTGATCCTTAATTATGGCACAATGATTGCAGGAAGATAGTACCTATGAACATGGAAAAATTTACAACTTTATCCCAGCAAGCAATTTCCGAATCACTTGCCATGGCGACCTCGCTGCAGCACAGTGCGTTCACCCCATTACATCTACTCGCATCGTTGCTTGCCGACGAATCTGGCCCAGCAAGAATGTTGATCACTCGAAGTGGCGGCGATGCCCATCGCATTGCTGAACTCACAACTGCACAACTCAACAGGCAACCGACCGTCACAGGAACGCAGCCGCAAACTGGTCCAAAAACAATGCAAGTTCTTACTTCGGCAATAGCATCTGCTGAAGCAATGGGCGACTCGCATGCGACAATCGAGCATCTTTTCCTTGGACTTACTGAAGTAAAAAGCGATGCAAAAGAAGTACTCTCACTTGGTGGTATTTCACAAAAAGATATCAAACAAGCGATAGAAAAATTACGCCATGAATCTGGTGTAGGGAACATCTCAGATGCTGGGGGTGACTCGCAATTTGAAGCCTTAAAAAAATATGGAACTGATTTAACTGAAGTTGCAGCTGATGGGAAGTTAGATCCTGTCATTGGTCGTGACGAAGAAATTCGCAGGTGCATGCAAGTTCTTTCTAGAAGGTCGAAAAACAATCCTGTTCTCATCGGTGAACCGGGCGTTGGCAAAACTGCAATTGCAGAGGGACTCGCGCAGCGGATCGTCAATGGTGATTGCCCAACAAGCATGAAGCAGTCAATAATTGTCGCCCTTGATGTTGGACAACTCCTCGCTGGCGCAAAGTTCCGTGGAGAATTTGAAGAACGACTCAAAGCAGTGCTCAGGGAAGTAACTTCAAGTGAAGGTCGAATCATTTTGTTTATTGATGAGTTACACACAATTGTGGGTGCTGGTGGCGCCGAAGGTGCAGTAAGTGCAGGCAACTTGCTTAAACCTGCACTTGCACGTGGGGAATTGCGATGCATCGGCGCAACAACACTCGATGAATACAGGCAGCACATTGAAAAAGATGCGGCGTTTGAGCGACGGTTCCAACCGATCATGGTGAATCAACCATCAGTTGAAGATACTGTGGCAATTTTGCGAGGACTAAAGGCGCGATATGAAGCACACCACGGTATTCGAATCCAAGACGGTGCACTTGTTGCTGCGGCAAAACTTAGCCACAGATACATTGCCGATCGTTTCCTTCCAGACAAAGCAATTGACTTGCTAGACGAAGCGTCAAGCAAATTACGAATTGAAAATGATTCAATGCCAGCAGAACTTGATGAATTACGCAGACGTATCATGCAACTAGAAATTGAGCGAGAAGCATTAAAAATTGAAGTTGATAACGATTCTAAAGATCGACTTGATGTTATCGAAAAACAACTTGCAGATCTCAAAGAACAAAACACAGAGATTACTGCGCGGTGGGATATAGAAAAAGCAGAACTCGAAGAGGTTTCTAAGGCGAAAATTGAAATCGATTCCAAACAAACCGAACTTGAACAAGCGCAGCGGCGTGGGGATTTAGAGGCTGCTGCAAAAATTCAATATGGTGATTTACGTGACCTAGCGGTTGAACTTGCTGGTGCTGAAGAAAAATTGCGCCAACGAAGAGAACAGGGATTAAACATGGTCAGTGAAGAAGTTGACGCTGAACAAATCGCCCAAGTTGTTGCAAGGTGGACTGGCATTCCTGCAACGCGACTTGTTGAAGGCGAACGAGATAAATTGCTTCGCATGGAAGAAGATCTTACGAAACGAGTTGTTGGACAAGACGAAGCAGTGAAAGCAGTTTCTGAAGCTGTGCGACGATCCCGCGCGGGTCTTGGTGAAGAAAGCAAGCCGATTGGTTCGTTCCTCTTCTTGGGCCCAACCGGAGTGGGTAAAACTGAATTGTGTAAAGCGCTCGCTGAATTTCTCTTTGATACCGAAGAGGCAATGGTTCGCATTGACATGAGTGAATTCATGGAACAACACGCAGTTGCTCGGTTGATCGGCGCGCCTCCCGGCTATGTCGGGTACGAAGAAGGTGGTCGTCTTACAGAAGCCGTACGCAGAAGACCTTACACCGTCGTTCTTTTTGACGAAATGGAAAAAGCGCATGAAGATGTTGCAAATGTACTGTTACAAGTTCTTGATGACGGCCGATTGACTGATGGGCAAGGCCGAACAGTTAATTTCTCCAACACAGTGATCGTCATGACAAGTAATCTAGGTTCTGCTGAACTTCTTGAACTCTCTGAAAGCGGTGCGAGTGATGCTGTCATTCGTGAAACAGTACTTGGCATTCTTCGAAAATCAATGCGACCAGAATTACTCAACCGTATTGATGAAACTGTCGTCTTCCATCAATTGTCTAAAAAAGTTCTCGCGGGTATTGTTGAAATCCAACTATCACACCTCAGGACAAGGCTTGCCGACCGTGGCATTTCGTTGACGATTTCAGATGCGGCGATGGACATGATCTGCGAAAAAGGCTTCGATCCCCAATTTGGCGCTCGGCCTGTAAAGCGCGTGATCCAAAACCAGTTGGAAAACCCAATTGCAAATGGCATTCTCGCCGGTGATTATGAAGCTGGTGACACGATTTGTGTCGATTGCAACGCATCTGATTTGTCTTTCACAAAGGGTGGTGACGCGCAAAATGCAGTACACGCCTGATGTGATAATCGCCATCTGCAACCAAAGCGTGCATCTCTATTAAGAACCACGATTAATTCACTCTCCGGTCTTCGCGTACAATGCATGCATGGCACGACTTACATGTAGAACCGCCGGTGAATCGCACGGACCAGCATCGATCGCTTTGATTGAAGGAATTCCTGCTGATTTAAAGCTGGATGTTTCGTTCATCAACGCCGAACTCAAACGGCGGCAAGGTGGATACGGGCGTGGGGGCAGGCAGGCAATTGAATCTGACCAAGTCGATTTCCTCGGCGGTGTCCGAAACGGCACCACAACTGGTGCTCCGATCGTCTTGCAAGTTATCAACAAGGACAGCAGACTCAATGATGCAGAAGCAACCCCTCCCATACATAAACCCAGACCGGGACATGCCGATCTTGCTGGGGCACTCAAGTGGCTCACCAACGATTGCAGAAATACACTCGAAAGAGCGAGCGCTCGCGAAACTGCGGCGCGGTCGGCCGCTGGTGCAGTTGCACGCTGCCTCCTAAGAGAGTTTGATATTCATGCGTTTGGCTTTGTCAGTGGTGCAATGGATGTCAACGCTGATATCTCGCCCACAACTGAAACGTGGAAAGACCTTCTTGCAGCACGAGACGATTCCGCTGTCTACTGTCCTGACGATGCAACGTGCAAAGCAGTTATTGAACATATACGAAACGCAAAAGTTGACAAAGATACAGTCGGCGGTTTTTGTGAAGTGCATGTTTTTGGGTGCCCTCCCGGCCTTGGAAGTTGTGTTGCTTGGCAAGACAAATTAGATTCAAGACTTGCCGGAGCAGTCATGGGCATTCAAGCATTTAAAGCAGTCGAAATTGGCATTGGAAAAATGTGCGGTTCAATTCGCGGCTCACAAGTGCACGATCCAATTGATTACTCCAGAAAGAATGCGTCACAATCTAATCTTGGATACGACCGACCAACGAACCACGCTGGGGGCATTGAGGGTGGCATGACAAACGGCATGCCGATCGTTGTGCGTGGAACAATGAAACCAATCGCAACACTGTTGCAAGGCATGGATAGCGTTGACTTACAAACGGGCGAACCATCGCGAAGTGATTACGAACGTTCTGATGTTTGTGCACTTCCAGCAGCGAGTGTTGTCATGGAAAATGCAGTTGGTTTTGAAATTGCCGCTGCATTTCTTGATACCTTTAGCGGCGCAACCATGCGAATGGTTCGTGCGTCATACGATGCTTACAGAGAATCGGCGAAAGAGATTTCCTCGTCATGACCTTGATCGTTGCATCGGTGCACGGCAAACCTCCCACTACGGTAACCGGCGCTGATATGCTTGAAATTAGAGCTGACGATGTCGAACACGATGAAGTTTCACGCATCGTACCTTCGCTGCTTGAAGCAGCAACCTTGCCTACAATTTTTACTATTCGTTCAGCTGCAGAGGGTGGAAATTTTTCTGGTGATGACTCTCACCGTATTGCAATGCTGCACGCTGCACTCACTTCCTCAAAACCCCCAAAATACATTGACCTTGAATATGAACTCTTTGTCAAACAACCATGGCTCGTCGAGGAGTTACCCCTTGGCGATTGTGGCATCATTCTTTCTTGGCACGATATGGTGAGTCGACCAAGTGATCTCTTTCAAAAAGCTGCCGCAATGCAGGACATCGCTGGTATCAGCGTCGTCAAAATGGCGTGGCGCGCGCGATCCATTCGCGACAACCTCGATGCTTTCGAGTTACTACGTGCACGACAGCAACCAATGATCGCATTGTGCATGGGTCCCTATGGCTTGATGAGCAGAATTCTCACTCCCAAATTCGGGGGATTCGCTACCTTTGCAACAGTTGACGGACACGAAGCCACCGCAGATGGGCAACCCACAACAACTCAACTGCGTTCTACATATAACTTTGACCGCATCAACAAAGAAACAAAAGTATACGGAATCATCGGAGAGAACGTCGCACACTCCGCTGGTTTGCAATTCCACAACGCAGCATTTGCAGCAGCGGGAACAAATGCAGTGTACGTACCGCTTCCAATCCCAAGTGGCTGGGAACATCTCAAGGCGAGCACGCTTAGTCTTACGCACGATGAACAACTAGATTTCAGCGGCGCGTCGATTACAATTCCACACAAAGAAAATATGTTAAAACTTGTTCAAGAAGAACAAGGAGTCATCGAACAAGAAAGTAAAAAGATCGGCGCAGTAAACACCATTTCAACTGCACCTTCACACGCTGCAACAAACACCGATGCCCCTGCCATAACCACATTGTTACAAGCACCAAAACGAGTCCTCATTTTAGGCGGTGGCGGCGTTGCTCGCGCGGCAATTGCAGCGGCGATCTCACTCCAAGCAGAAGTTGTCATTGTGACTCGAAATAATGAACAAGCAATGGAACTTGCAGACGAATTCAAATGTAAGCACGGAACTGATGCGTGCAAGAATATAGACACTGTCATCAACTGCACACCAGTAGGAATGTCAGGTGGAGAAGCCGCCGGCGAAGATCCACTTGCCAACCTTGTGCCAACTATGCAACTATCAAAAGAGATGACTGTTTTTGACACTGTGTACACGCCCGAAGAAACGCCCCTGCTCAAACGCGCGGCGAAAGATGGTTGCACCATCATCACGGGAAGCGAAATGTTTCGAAAACAAGCTGTAGCACAGCAACTGTTTTGGTCTACGGAGTATGTTGCATAAACGCAATCACATCTGCAGTGTTTTCTAAAGGTGCTTCCGATGCAAGGCGAACAATTCCAAACCTTGCACGCACATCCACACCAAGTGTATCAACACCAACAACGACGGGTGCTTCTACTTCTACATGCGCGATTCGTGTACATGCACGTATTACTTCAGCAACATCACCATTCAATTGTTTACACAACGTTGGCTCATCGCTTGCGATTTCGTTTTCTCGCTGTAACCCCTCGCCGTCGATAAACATCTCGTGAAACCGTGCTGCATCAATTGTAACTTTCGCCCATTGCACATCCGGCGGCTCACCGTGATACATTTGCCAGCGGTCTGCATACACGCCGCCGTCGCCTTGTTCTGAAAACTGTTCGAGTGTGACGTGCATTTCAATGCAGTCTTCTGCGTATTCAGGAACATACATCACGATGTCTTGTGGTTGAAGCATTGCGACCATCGCTGGAATGATCATCGCACCATCATTGCCAATGACATAAGAAACATCGTGCAGGTGTTCTCCAAAACGTAATGTTCCCATTGTATTGCACCGTAAAAACTTCCACGCACATTCTAAAACTTGTTGTTCGTCGTACTCTTCCATCGCAACTATACCTTCATCGCAGCTTCAACTTCTGCAACTGTTTTTGGAATTGATTTTGAAAGGTTTACATAGCCACCCTTCTTCACAACAATGTCGTCCTCGATGCGAACACCGAGTGACTCTTCTGGCAAGTAAATGCCCGGCTCAATCGTAATCACTGCCCCTTCTTTAAGTGGAGCCGGAGTTCCGCAGCAATCGTGCGTTTCCAGCCCGAGATGATGTCCAATGCTATGAATAAAGTAATCGCCATATCCTGCCTTGACAATAATCGCGCGCGCAATTGCATCTAACTCAGCGAGTGTCACGCCCTCTTTGACAGCTCCAATGGCAGCTTCTTCAGCTTCTAAAACAATTTCATATATTTCCGCTTGCCGATCACTAAATGTACCCGAGACAGGAACAGTTCGAGATATGTCTGCGCCGTACCCTTTAAAAAAAGCACCCGAATCAATGCAAACCAAATCACCGTCGACTAAATCTTGATCATTTTCCTTGTAATGCAACACTGTACTGTTCAATCCACCGCCGACAATTGGCGGGAACGCAGAACCCCGACCACCGGCCATTGCATATCCATGTTCAAGTGTGGCTTGCACCTGAAACTCATTCACGCCATGTTGCACAAATGACATCGCATTTGCGAAGCCAACAGCAGTCATGTCCACTGCTTCTTGAATTGTTTGAATTTCTCCTTCAGATTTCACGCTCCGCAACAATGGGATCGTCGAAGACTTGTCAACAATTTCACAATTTGGTGTCCTTGCTGATATTTTCTGAAAAAGTGCAAGATCTTGAGACACGTCTTGCATCACAGATGCGCTTGGCATCAACGTTGCAAATGTTTTGCAACGAGTTGCAATATCTGAAAGAACCAAAGGAAGTGAGCCGGTTCGCAACACCGTTGCAAAACCTGTTTCTTTGCGTAGTGCACTCCCAATTGATTTCCTCAATCCATCCCACTGTTCCTTTTCGGGATCACGCGAAGTGAGAAACAACACTACGCGGCGAGCCTGAACAGGATTCGTCGGATCAAAAAGCAAGACGCCATCTGGTTCATTTGTAACACCTGTCAAATATTCGAAATGCGCGTGCGGTCGCCACGTAGTCTCTAAAGATGCATTCGATGTTCCAGAAAAAACAAGTCCTGCGCACCCATCGAGGGCAGACAATATTTTTTCTCTTCTTGCAGCATATTCTTGTTGTGTAATCATTTTGTCATCCTTCCTTAAAAACACTCAATAGCAGTGATTCAAGTTCGCCGCTTCCATCAACTATATCCAACACGAGATTTGGCACAACGATTGGACTGTGTAACTTTGTAAGATCAACAACGTCACGAGCCTTCACCCAATCTTTTAAAGTCATTACGATTGCGTCCACTTCTTTTGAAGCGTCTATCAAAATATCAATTTCCGGATCAGTGAAGGGTTGATGGTCGCCTGCTGGAAGTTGTCGTGCTATTTTCGCACCAAGACGAACAAGTGCTTCGATGACTGGTCCGGAATATCCAATGCCAAGTCGAACAGCAACTTTTTTCCCCATCAACCAATCTAATTCCTCTGACGTTTCACCCTCGTGTTTATGGACATGTAGTTTCGTCCAATGGTGAGTAGTCCACGCGATTGGTTCTTTGCCTGACACCGCTACCACTTTCTTTGCATACGAGGGGTTTTTGTGAGATGTATGGCTCACAACAAATGCATCCGCGCGCTTTAGTCCTTCAATTGGTTCTCGCAACCAGCCCGCTGGCAACATCCGTTCCTCTAAAGCATCGCGTAAAAAATCTAACACCACGATATCGAGGTCACGATGCAATCGACGGTGCTGAAAGCCATCGTCCATTACAAAACAATCTGCTTTCCCACCGTTAGCCAAATACGAAGTGATGTTTGCATATCGATCGCCACCAACTACGATGTCGATCTCTTGCAGCCTATCATGATACTCCACGACTTCATCCGCTTTTGATGGATCAACCGAAGCGTACCCTCGCATCACAATTGCTGGATTGTGACCTGACTCTCGAAGACGCCGAACGATCCATGTTACCAAAGGAGTTTTTCCTGTTCCCCCAACAGTGATATTCCCCACAGAAATAACTGGCAATGGAACACGATAAATGCCGCGACCATGACCATACATCGCGTTGCGAATTCGAACAATCAAGCCATACACCCACGACATTGGGTATGCCACGCAATTGAGCCAAGTTGGAAGTGGTTGTTTCAGATCAAATCACTTTCGAGAAAGTTCAGCGGTTAATCGCTCCATCGGAAGACCCATGACGCTTGTTGGGTCGCCCTGCCACGAAAGTGGCCAGCCAGCAATCAGTCGCTCGCTCAAATTGTACCCGCCAGCCTTGCCTTGCCACTTTCCACTTTGAATATATGTGTCAATGTCCGCATTTGAAATCATCCCTAGCGAAACAATTGTGGTTTCACAGCCTGATGATGAACTCTCGCCATGTATTGTTTTAATACACCACCCAGTGTGCACCTCGTGCGATCGATTGCACATCAGAAGGATCATCGACCGCGCCTCATCAGCGCTCCTTGGCTGACCAAAAATTTCGCCATCAACAACACAAACTGTATCCGCCGCCAAAACCGTTCCTCCCACTTGCTGATATGTGTTGACAACGCTTTGTGCTTTTAGAATTGCAAGCGACGTCACCCACTCTCTTGCAGGCATAGATCCACAGGAGAAAAGAGAGTCATCAATATTCGGAGAAACGGCAATCGCGGATATCCCCGCTTCATCAAGGAGTTCTCGTCTACGAGGAGATGTGCTTGCAAGAATCAGGGGGGGTTGCCAATTCATTGACTCGATCCTTGGATTTCAACGTACTTCAATACCTTTTGCAGTGACATTGCAGCATAGTACAGCCACCAGTTCCCCGTGTTTAGTTTCACCATTCACTTGACAGAGTGGTAGGATGCGTCCATAGTTAATACCATGAGTGACCAAAACAACAACCCAAGCAATGGACAAGAGTCCTCAACACCAAAAAGTACACGGAGCCCCGGAGCTTCTACATTTGGTTTTGACACCATGCTTGGAAAACTTGTTGTTGAAAACGGGCTCATCACTCCAGAAGAATTAGCGGAATGCAATACGCTTTTAGAAGAAACTGGTGGGTCGGGATCTGGGCACACGCTGAGCGATCTTCTGATCAATCACAACTACGTCACGAACCGTCAAATCGACAGACTGCAATCTGACTTTGATACACGTAAATCCACCCAACGTATTTCTGGTTACAAAATCATTCGTAAGCTTGGTGCAGGTGCGATGGCAACTGTATTTCTTGCCCTGCAAGAAAGTTTAGATCGACCAGTTGCAATTAAAGTTTTACCGACTAAATTTTCGAGCAACAAAGAGTTTATTGATCGTTTTTACAAAGAAGGTCGCGCCGCAGCAAAACTCAATCATCCGAACATTGTGCAAGCGATCGATGTGGGTCTTTCTGGAGAACACCACTATTTCGTGATGGAATTTGTTGATGGAATCACTGCCTTTGATCGGCTTGAAGAAGAAAAACAGCTCGGTGAAAAAGAAGCTATTTCTATTCTTCGACAAGTTGCATGTGCTCTAGAACATGCGCATGATGCTGGTTTCATTCACCGCGATGTGAAACCAAAAAACATCATGATTTCATCTAAGGGTGATGTAAAACTTGCTGATCTCGGTTTGGCTCGTGCGATGTCTGACGTCGAAACTGCTGAGGCTGAAGCTGGCCGAGCATACGGAACACCGTACTACATCAGTCCCGAACAAATTCGTGGCAAAATGGACATCACCCCCGCTGCGGATATTTACAGTCTAGGGGCGACGATTTATCACCTCGTGACGGGCCGGGTTCCATTCCCGGGAAAAAATCCTTCTGATGTCATGCACCGGCACCTCAAACAGGAATTAGTTCCACCTGATCACATCAACGAGTCACTTTCGGCTGGGTTTTCGCAGATTATTGAAATGATGATGATGAAAGACGTTACCCGTCGGTATACCAACGCTCGAGATTTAATTGAAGATATCGACGCTGTTGTTTCGGGTGAGCAGCCACAGTTTGCACAACCAACTTTAGATTTTTCTTTGCTCTCTGAGGTCGCAAAATCAACTTCATCTGGAGCGCCCGTCGCACCGCAATTGGAATCATTTCAAAAAAGTGGTGGAAACGAATTGACTTCTCTTTATCTCACGTTCCTCGTGATCAGCGTCATTGTTAATCTCATTTTGATTACTGTCCTGCTTGTGTAAAAAACGAAAAACTCCCCCCCCGAACGAAAAACTCCCCCCGAAAATAAACTCACCCCCGGTGAGTTTATTGATTTCAGCGGTCTTTTTCCTTAAACTCACCCCCGGTGAGTTTCTTAGACCGCGGGTGAATTAATCGCACTAGTGTGATTTAGATCAT
>JACKQG010000926.1_pt1 | contig 33424 bp, 28 predicted proteins | sample 8237621 | NCBI WGS metagenome assembly JACKQG01 (sample SAMN15677084, study PRJNA649215) | marine metagenome | biome: marine; feature: Black Sea; material: saline water; isolation source: suspended particulate matter (SPM) from the Black Sea western gyre | collected 2013-06-09/2013-06-10 | depth...
CATCGGGCAAAAATGGCATATGAAGCCGGGTGCAAAGGGGTGATCTGCTCAGGCCGGGAAGTCCAACAGGTAAAGAAAAGGTTTGGAAAATCTTTTCTGGCAGTAACACCGGGGATCAGACCTTCCTGGGCATTTCTTGAAAATGATGATCAAAAAAGGGTAACTACACCTGGCAAGGCAATTACCCTTGGCAGTGACCTGATTGTCATTGGCCGACCCATAAGGGATGCTAAAGATCCTGCCGCAGCTGCCCAGAAAGTTATTCAAGAGATTGAAGCAGCCCTGAGTTTGGCTTAACCGATTAGCAGGTTTAAATGAATACCGACCTTACTTTTTCTGATCCAGCCCAAATGCAGTGTGAAGGGTTCTCACAGCTAGCTCAGCATATTTTGCCAGGATCACGCAGGAGATCCTGATCTCGGAAGTACTAATTAATCGTATGTTTATATTTTCAGATGCCAGGGCCTGGAACATGGTGGCGGCCACACCGGAATGACTTTTCATCCCAAGTCCGATAACTGAAACCTTGGCAATTTCTTCAGCCGTGAGAACCTCAATCGCCCCCAACTCCATGGCAACTTTGTGGGAAATTTCTTTTGCCCGTTCAAAGTCATCTTTGGTCACAGTAAAGGTCAGGTCTGTCTCACCTCCGGACCTGGTATTCTGAATAATCATGTCCACGCATATTTCTGCTTCGGCAAGGGGGGTGAATATTTTTGCTGAAACACCTGGCTGGTCAGGAACCCTCTTTAAGGTTATTCTTGCTTCGTTCATATCACAGGTAATACCTGATACAATGACACTTTCCATATCAGAACTCTCGTTGACGACCATTGTTCCTTCCTCCTCACTGAATGATGACCTTACATGTATGGGTACATTATATTTTTTTGCAAATTCAACGGAACGGATCTGAAGAACCTTGGCACCCAATATGGCCATTTCAAGCATTTCTTCATAGGATATTTTGTTAATTTTTCTTGCTCTGCTGCAAATTCTGGGGTCTGTGGTGTAGACCCCATCCACATCAGTAAATATTTCACAGACATCAGCTTTCAGGGACGATGCAATGGCAACGGCTGATGTGTCAGACCCGCCTCTGCCAAGGGTAGTAATGGCACCATCTTTATCTGTCCCTTGAAATCCTGCAACCACGGCAATATATCCATCTTCCAGTGCCTGTTGTATGTTGTGGCAGTCTATATCCAGTATTCTTGCCTTGCCAGATGTTTTATCAGTATGAATGCCTGCCTGGAAACCAAGAAAAGATTTTGCCTTATACCCCCTTGATTTGAGGATCATGGCAAGAAGGGCTGCCGTTGTCTGCTCACCTGTGGCAAGAAGTACGTCAAGCTCCCTTTTGTCCGGTGTTTTTGAGGCCTGTCTGGCAAGAGCGATAAGACTGTCGGTTACACCTGACATGGCAGATAGGACAACAACAACCTTGTCTCCCTGATCGTGCGCTTTTACTACCCTGTCTGCAACATGGTTGATACGCCCAATGTCGGCAACAGAGGTTCCCCCATATTTTTGTACTCTTAAAGCCATAGTAACTCCGGTGTGGGTAAATATTAAAATTTATAAAAATGTTTTGCTTATCAGATTTGATCCTGGTTGTCCAGAGGTAAAAACAGATATTATTCTGTTATAGTGTTTGTCAAATTTAAAATTTATTTCAATATCAAATTTAAAAGAAATACGTTTAAGAATTTCAGGCCATTCAACAACAATAATGTGGGTGTCATCAATAAGATCATCAAACCCTATAGTCTCAAGCTCATCCACAGATTCTAACCTGTAAAGATCCAGATGACAAAGGGTAAGCACGCCTGCTGGATATTCATTAATTATGTTATATGTCGGGCTTGTGATATAATATTTTTCAGACACCCCAAGCCCCTTTGCAAATCCCTGGACAAAGGTTGTCTTGCCTGCACCAAGTTCCCCATTAAGGGCAATGGAGACCCCCTGGGAAATCTCTTCCAAGATCTTCTTGCCCATGTGTTCACCTAAGTGAAGTGTCTGTTCTGAATTCTTTGATTCTATGGTTTTCATAATAGATCGTGATGAATGGTTTTTGGAATTACCTGGATGATATCAGAGGCAACAAAGCCGAATGCGCCCATTTTTCCGGCAAGCCGGTCTGCGCACATGCCATGGATAAAAACACCGGCAAGACTTGCATATTCAGGGGAGAATCCCTGGGCACAAAAGCCTGCGATCAAGCCTGTCAGTACATCTCCCATGCCGCCGGAAGCCATGCCGGGATTACCCGTGGGACAGATAAAGGATCTGCCGTCGGCCAGGCTGATAATGGTCTGGGAGCCTTTTAATATCAGAATAACATCATGGGTTTTTGCAAATTTTGAGGCAATACCTATCCTGTCCACCTGAATATCCCGGATTGACATATTACAAAGCCTTGCCATTTCACCTGGATGGGGTGTTAATATGGCCGGAGCTTTTTTCATTTTCAGGACGTCAGTATTTTGCGCTATACAATTTATTGCGTCTGCATCTATTACCATGGGCACCTCACTTTTTTCAATGAGGTTGTGGACAAGCTTTTTTGTGGCCTCATGGGTACCGATACCAGGACCCAGGGCAAGGGCTTGTTTGTCTTTTAGAAGACTAAGAATTTCTTCAAAACAATTGTCTGATAAAAACCCTTTGTCTGTTTCAGGCAATGGATGGGTCATGGGTTCAATGACCTGGGGTTCAATGCTTTGGTTGAGACTTTTGGCAATGCCTAAAGTTACAAGACCAGTCCCGCTCCGCATGGCTGCATTGGCGCAAAGGGATGCGGCTCCTGTTTTTCCGGTTGACCCCCCGATGACCAGCAAATGGCCGTAACTGCCTTTATGGCTTTGGAATTTTCTGGGGTTGAAACAGGCAGCGATGTCTTTTTTTTCAATCAGAAAGAGTTTAATCCCTTTTTCCCGGGCAATAAATTTAGGAATTCCTATGTCAATGACTTCAAGGTCGCCTGTGTAACGATTCCCTGGATAGAGAATATGCCCGGCTTTGGCAAAAGCAAAGGTGGCTGTGGCATCCGCCTTAACAGCAACACCTAAGGGCTGCCCTGTATCTGAATGAAGCCCAGAAGGGATGTCCATGGAAAAAACAGGCCGCTGGGAAGCATTGATCAATTCAATGGCATCCTTGAAAAATCCTTTGATATCTGAATTTAGGCCCGTTCCCAAAATGGCATCAATAAAGAGGTCATGAAGGAGAATAGGGGCTTTTTGTTTCTTAAATGTATCCGCATCCGGGATTTCAATAATGGAACAGGTAAAAGATCGGTCACATAATTTTTGGGCAAGCGTCATATTGATTTTTGCATCACCTGTTACCTTGTCTTTTGAAGATAATAAAAAGATAGTAACATGGATTCCTTTTTCCATCAAATATCTTGCAATGACAAATCCATCCCCGCCATTGTTGCCCCGACCGGCAAGAACGGCAATTTTTTTTGTTTTAATACCTTTAAATTTTTTGAGCAGATAATCAAATGCTCCCCGTCCCGCGTTTTCCATTAAAACTATCCCGGGGATACCAAAAGATTCTATGGTTTTTTTATCCATTTCCTGCATTTGATTTGCTGTAACAAGAAACATGTTATTCCTCCGATATTATTATTCCATAACCTCTTTATATCTGAAACAGGAGACAAGGTGGTCATTGACCATGCCCACTGCCTGCATATGGGCATAGATAATGGTTGATCCGACAAATTTAAAACCCCGCTGTTTGAGATCCTTTGAAAAGGCATCGGATTCCCTGGTTGTGACCGGCATCTGGTCAGGGGTTTTTAATTTATTCACTTTTTGTTTCCCATCAACAAAACGCCAGGAGTATTTATCAAAAGATCCGAATTCTTCCTGGATTTTAATAAATGCCCTTGCATTTGTAACGGCTGCATTGACTTTCAGCCTGTTCCGGATAATGCCTGGATCCAAAAGTAATTTTTCTATTTTTTCAGGTGTGAATTTGGCGACTTTTTCAACATCAAAATTGGAAAAGGCGTTTTTATATCCCGGCCTTCTTTTAAGAATCGTCAACCAGGATAGCCCTGCCTGTGCACCTTCCAGAATAATAAATTCAAAGAGCTTTTTATCATCATGAACAGGTACGCCCCATTCTTTGTCATGGTATTTAATATAAATCAGATCATTTGTTACCCAGTTGCACCGTTCCATTTTTTATTTCCTTAACTGAGTTGTTGGTTTGCCTTTGAAAGTTTTTAACATATTTATGATGATATGACGTTTTACGTGATTCGTAAAGATGAGTTTTTAACAATAGCAAAATTTTGACTTTCCAAGTGAAAGTGAATATATTATCCTTTAATTTTTAAAATTGACTCATTGAGGGAAAGATAAATTTTTAAATTATGGAAAAATCCGGGTATAAAATAGGATCAGGATATGATGTCCACAAGCTTGTGTCAGGCAGAAAACTGATCATTGGTGGGGTGGATATCAATTTTGACAGGGGACTTGAAGGTCACTCCGATGCCGACGTACTGGTTCATGCGGTTTGTGATGCTATTCTGGGGGCAGCAGGGCTTGGGGATATCGGAGATCATTTTCCAGATAGTGATCCCCAATATAAAGGAATTTCAAGTATAATCCTGTTGGGAAAATGCGGGTGTCTATTAAAAGAGCAAGGATTTCACATCGTAAATATGGATTGTATCGTGTTTGCCCAGGTTCCAAAGATCAGTCCCCACAAGAGACAAATGGAAGAGAATATGGCCAGGGCTTTGAATATGGATTCAACCCGTGTTAATGTAAAGGCAACAACAACTGAAAAGCTTGGGTTTATTGGAAAAGAGCAGGGCATCGCATCCCAGTGTACACTATTGGTGAAAACCGGTCAGCCGGGAATATAACGGGAAAAATAATAATGAGTTTAAAAGTTTATAATACATTACATGGTAAAAAAGAAGATTTTATCCCCATAAAAGAGGGTAAGGTCGGCATGTATGTCTGCGGCCCAACTGTGTATGATACAAGTCATATCGGTCATGCCCGTTCCGTGGTTGTTTTTGACACGATTTTCAGATGGTTCAGGCAGCTGGGATATGATGTCACCTATGTTAGAAATTTTACAGATGTGGATGACAAGATTATTAAAAAATCTAACCAGACCGGTCAGGACTGCGCTGTTATTACAGAAAAATATATTAATGAATTTCATATTGAAATGGATGTCCTCAATGTATTAAGACCCAGTTTTGAACCCAAAGCCACAGAACATATCCGGCATATTATTGATTTTATCCAGATGCTCATCAACAAGGACAAAGCCTACCATGTTGATGGAGGGGATGTCTATTTTTCAATTGATTCCTTTAAGGAGTATGGAAAACTTTCCGGCCGGAATCCCGATGACATGAGGGCAGGGGCCAGGATTGCAGTGGATGAAAAAAAGAAAAGCCCTCTGGATTTTACCCTGTGGAAACCTGCCAAACCAGGCGAACCTTTCTGGGAAAGCCCCTGGGGCAAGGGAAGACCGGGCTGGCACATTGAATGTTCAGCCATGAGCTATGAATATCTTGGAGAAAGTTTTGATATCCATGGGGGTGGCAAAGACCTGATTTTCCCTCACCATGAAAACGAGATCGCCCAGAGCGAGGCAGTATTTGGCGGTCAATTTGTCAAATATTGGATTCACAATGGATTTGTGGATATTAACAATGAAAAAATGTCAAAATCCCTGGGTAATTTTACCATGATCAAGGAAGTTCTTGCCACTTATTCTCCAGAAGTGATCCGCATGTTTCTTTTGTCAAATCATTATAGAAGCCCTATTGATTACAGTGAAGACTCCATGAGAGAAACCTCCATGGGCCTGGACAGGATTTATTCCTTTCTTGAAAGACTGGAAAATATAGGGTGTAAAGCTGACGGCACTCAAAAAGGAGAGCTGTGGGATGATTTTTCCTTTGCCATGAATGATGATTTTAATTCTGCAAAGGCCCTGGGTTCTGTTTTTGAAGCCGTTAAAAAAGGGAACAGACTTGTGGATGATACCCATGATAATACAGATGAGGGTCTTTTGGAAATCTTAAATCTTTTTTATAATGATATTAAAGCCATCTCCAATATCCTGGGAATATTTCTGCTGGACCCTCAATTCTATTTTAAAGCTAAAAAAGACAAGGGTATGGAAGATATGGCCATTGATCCGTCTGAAATTGAAGACTTGATCCAGCAAAGGGCCGACGCTCGTAAAAACAAAAATTTTTCAAGGGCGGATGAGATCAGGGATCTTCTTGCTGCTAAAAATATTGTCCTTGAAGATGGCCAGCAAGGAACCTTCTGGAGATTTGAATAAATCTTTGTCTAAAACAGAAAAAGAAAATAACTTATCATCTGAATACAAATTGGGTATGTTTTCCGGCGTTTTTACCCCCAGTATTCTGACCATTCTGGGTATCATCCTGTTCCTGAGAATGGGATATACTGTGGGACATGCAGGACTTGGCAAAGTGCTGATCCTTATTACCCTTGCAAGCCTTGTCTCCATCCTCACCACCACTTCTTTATCTGCTATTGCCACCAATATCCATGTAAAAGGGGGAGGGGCCTATTACCTGATTGCAAGAACCCTGGGGGTTCAATTCGGGGGAGCCATAGGATTGGTTCTGTTTCTGGCACAATCTGTATCCATTGCATTTTATTGTATCGGTTTTGGTGAGGCATTGATGGATCTTTTACCCCCTGTCTCATATCTTTCGCCTCAAACTATTGCCGTGATGGCAGTTATTTTTTTATTTTTTCTTGCCTGGATGGGTGCTGACTGGGCCACGAAATTTCAATACATTGTCATGGGATTACTGATATTGGCCCTTGTCTCCTTTTTTGTGGGCGGAATGATGAAATGGAACTATGAGCTTGTCATACAAAATTTTTCAGCTCCGGATAAGGGATTACCGTTCTGGGTTTTGTTCGCCATTTTTTTTCCTGCTGTGACAGGATTTACTCAGGGTGTCAATATGTCCGGAGATCTGAAAAATCCTGGGCGGGCAATTCCTTTGGGCACTTTTCTAGCCGTGGGGCTGTCCACCATAATCTATTTTCTGGTGGCAATCGTGTTTTCTGGGACCATGCCCAATGGGCAATTAATGGCGGATTATGGTGCCATGAAAAAAGTGTCTGTTATTCCAGGACTCATCAATGCGGGTGTGATTGCGGCAACATTATCATCTGCCATGGCTTCTTTTTTAGGTTCCCCCCGGATTTTACAGTCCCTTGCCAAAGATAAGATTTTTAAGGTCTTGAACCCTTTTGCCAAGGGTGTCGGGGTTGCGGATAATCCAAGACGGGGAGTCCTTCTTTCCGGAGGTATTGCCCTTGTCACCATCAGTCTCGGACAGTTGAATCTCATCGCCCAGGTGGTGTCCATGTTTTTTTTGATTTCATACGCTTTGATTAATTATGCCACTTTTTATGAATCACGGACACAAAGTCCTTCTTTCCGACCAAGATTCCGCTTGTTCAGTCCCTGGTTGAGTCTGGCAGGTTTTATTATCTGCAGCGGCGCCATACTGGCCATTGATATCCAGAGCGGGATCATGGCCGTCTGTGTCCTTTTGGCGATTTATCAATATTTAAAACAAAGAACAGGCCCTGCCAGATGGGCTGACAGCCGGCGATCACATTATCTGAAGCAGGCAAAGGAAAATCTTAACGCTGCTGCCAGAGAACCTGAACATGATCGTGACTGGAGACCCATTATTCTTGCATTTACTAATGATTCCAAACGGCTCAAATCCATACTTGAATTTTCAGGGTGGCTGGAAGGGGGCTCCGGCATAACTTGTGCCATTCGTATGATAAAAGCAGAGGGTCTGAAAAAAAAAGCCCAGCGGGCAAAGATTTTTAAGGAGCTATCTGTCCACATGAAAGAGATGAATACCGGTGCATATCCATTGGTGTTATCTGTCTCTGAGATTTCAAAATCCCTGCCGGTTATAATACAATCTTTTGGTATAGGGCCTTTAAAGGCCAATACCGCTTTAATTAACTGGATGGATGATCTTGGCAAAGTGCTTTCAGGCAGGGGCCCCTTAACATATGCAGAAAATTTGAGAATTGCCTATCGAGAAGGATTAAACCTTGTCATTCTGCATGCAGATGAGAATCGATGGAACAGGATATTGAACCGGACACAAAAGGAACAAAGCATTGATGTGTGGTGGGACAATGATGCGACAAGTCGGTTGATGCTCTTGCTCGCATATTTGATGACACGGCACGAGATCTGGTCAAAGGCAACCATCCGGGTGCTCTCTTGTGAATCCGGTGAAGATAATAGCAATGATGAATTACAAAAACTCATGGAAGATGTTCGTATTGATGCAGAGCCTTTTATTGTCAAGGATTTTGAGGTTGATACTGTGATAAAGATGTCTTCAGATGCCTCCTTTGTCTTTATGCCCTGTCGGATTCGGGATAACAAGGTATTGGATGTGCAAGGCGGGTCATTGCTCAAACTTTTACCCTACCTGCCCATGACAGGCCTTGCCATGGCAGCCCAGGATATTGATCTGGAGGCTGAGCCTGATTCAGGTTCTCAGGGGGAAATAGCCCAGGCCCAGGATGAACTGAACGAGGCAAAGGATAAACATGAGGCAGCAAAAAAAGAGTCTCAACGATTGCAGGAAAAAGTAGAAAAACTTACAGCCAGACTCGTGGAATATCCAAAGGAAAATGAGGATTTCCCAAAAATTTTAAAGACAGCAGACCAGGCTATAGAAGAGGAAGAAAACGCCTTCAGACGAGCTGCCAAAGCAAAGGCTAAGGCTGAGCAGGCAGCCAAAACCCTTGAGCAAATCTTGAATGGCAATGGTAAAGAAGATATTGATCCAACGGGAATCTAAGGATTTTTTGCTATTTTTGCCCAGGCATCCCGCAACGTCACTGTCCGGTTAAATACTGGAAGCTCCTTTGTGGCATCTTTTGAACCTTGATTTTTTGAATCCATGCAAAAGTATCCCAGTCTTTCAAACTGATACGCATTTTCAGGCGCAGCATTGATCAGGCTTTTTTCCAGCTTGCAGAACTCAAGCTCTTTCAGGGAATCAGGATTCAGGTTTTCAATAAAATCCTGTTTGTCCTGTTCCGGGTTTTCATCTTTAAACAAGCGGTCATAGAGTCTCACTTTTGCATCAATGCAATCATTGGCATTGACCCAGTGAATGGTGCCTTTTACTTTTCTGCCGTCAGGCGCATTCCCGCCCCTTGTTTCCGGATCATAGGTACAGATCAGTTCTGTTACATTCCCGGATTCATCCTTGATAACCTCTTTGCAGGTAATAAGATATGCATATCTCAATCTGACTTCCCGACCCGGACCCAGGCGGAAAAATTTTTTGGGTGGATTTTCCATGAAGTCATCCTTTTCCACATAGATCTCTTTGGAAAATGTAATGGTTCTTGTTCCCTTTTCTTCCTTCTGGGGATGGTTTTTAGCGGCAAGTTCCTCTGTCAGATCATGGGGATAATTTTCAATGGTTACTTTTAGAGGTTTTAATACGCCCATGACCCTGGGGGCTTTTTCGTTCAAGTCGTCTCTCAGGCAGTTTTCCAGAATTGTCATATCGATGCGGCTTTCTTTTTTGGAAACACCGATAATGTCGCAGAAGTTTCTGATGGATTCAGGGGTATAACCTCTTCTTTTCATTCCTTCCAGGGTGGGAAGTCTTGGGTCATCCCATCCTTGTACATGGTTCTCTTCCACAAGCCTCTGCAGTTTTCTTTTACTCAAAACAGTATAATTGATATTCAATCGTGCAAATTCAATCTGCTGGGGATGGCAAGGGGTTTCAAGTTCATCCAGGGTCCAGTCGTACAATGGCCTGTGATCTTCAAATTCAAGGCTGCACAGGGAATGGGTAATCCCTTCCAGAGCGTCTGAAAGGCAATGGGTAAAATCATACATGGGGTAGATACACCATTGGTCTCCTGTTCTGGGATGGGAGGCGTTTTTCACCCTGTAAATGATTGGATCACGAAGATTGATATTGGGTGATGCCATATCGATTTTTGCCCTGAGGGTGTGCTCACCTTCGCCAAATTCACCGCTTTTCATTCGGGTAAAAAGATCCAGGTTTTCCTCAACCGTTCTTTCCCTGTAGGGGCTGTCTTTACCTGGTTCAGTTAAAGTACCCCGGTATTTTCTGATGTCCTCTGGGCTTAGGCTGCACACATAGGCTTTGTCCTTTTTAATCAATTCAACGGCAAACTCATGGAGTTTTTCAAAATAGTCAGATGCAAATAAAGGGGTTCCAAATTCAAATCCCAGCCAGTTGACAGTGGATTTAATTGAATCAATATAGATTTGTTTTTCTTTTGCCGGATTTGAGTCGTCAAATCTTAAATTACAGGTACCATTAAATTTATGGGCCATATTGAAATTCAGACAAATGGATTTTGCATGCCCGAGATGAAGATATCCATTGGGCTCGGGCGGGAAACGCGTGATAACCCGTCCTTTGTTTTTATTGTTTTCTATATCTTTAATAATAATTGATTCAATAAAATGTCCTTTTTTGTTATCTGCTTCCATGACTCTTTGCATCCTTGCTGTTATTGTTAAATCTAAATTTTCAGGTTTCCGGTCAGACACTATTTATCACATATTGGAATTATGAGGCAAACACTAATACCTTAGGTGTTGAATAAAAACAATTTTTCCTTAAAGGGGATCTGTAAGTTAATATTTGAATAAATGCCTTAGCTGATAAAAAGTCCAAGAGTCTTTCCATCTTTCAGGTTGACTAGCCCTTCTTCGCATATCCTTAAAAAGGGAATGGCAGCACTTGTCATCGTAACAAGTGACAATATCGGATCTTCAAAAATGGTTCCAAGTTCTTTAGCAGCCTTGTTTACCTGCTCAGTTTTCCTGGCAATTTGCTCCATGGAAAGATCCGACATAATGCCCAGGATGGGCATGGGAAGATCAGCCAGCACTATGCCATTTGCGCAGACCACTGATCCACCTTTGAGGTCCATGATCCTGTTCACGGCCAGGGCCATATCAGCTTCATTTGCCCCCAAAACTATTATATCCCTGGTATCCCAGGATGCGCTGGCGGCAATGGCGCCCTTTTTCATCCCAACCCCTGTTATCAGGCCGGTAAAACATCTATTTGATGCTTTCACACGGTCTATTGCCGCAATTTTGATAATATCCTTTTCAACATCCCCAAGAATCTGGCCGTCAAAAACTTTCATGGACATTATCTTTTCTTTGGTTACCAGCATGGTTATTTTTTCAATAATCCTCACATTTATCTTTTTTGTTCCCACAGGCGCAAGTATCTTAAAATCATCCTTTGTAAATATTTTTTTAAGATTAATACTATTCAAGCTTTTCTCTGAATATTCATGTTCCCTTGCGGAAATTAGGCATTTTCCGTCCCTGGCAATTACAATTCCATTGCTGATCACCCATGAAGGTTTTATTTTTTTAATATCCGGAATAATACACAGGTCGGCAAAGCGGCCCGGTGCAATACCTCCCACCATATGATCAATGCCAAAATGTTCTGCCACGTTCAATGTTACCATCCTCACAGCATCCACAGGATTAAACCCCAGATCAATCGCTTTTTGAACCACATATTCCAGGGTCCCTTTTTTGATCAGAAATTCCGGGGACACACTGTCTGTTACCAAAACCATCCTCCTGAGATCCACCCCCTGATCCTTTATCTTTGAAATGGCTTCAAGATCTTTTCGAACGCCGCCTTCCCTTGCCATGACACACAACCCCATTCTCAATCTTTCCAGGGCCTGATCCATATTAATGGGTTCATGGCAGGAGGACACTCCCGACCCCACATATGCTGCCAATTTCCCATCACTGGCACCGGCAGAATGGCCTTCCACTGTCTTTCCCAGAAAAAGTGCCTGGTTTATCAAAGGCAGGATATTTTCCAAATCCTGAAACATTGACTGCCAGTAAACCTCGCCCAGGCCCAACACATCATCTCTTTTTAAAAGGTTTTCCAGTTCATCTTCAGGAATCCTGCTGGTATTTTTGCTGGTGGAAATCATCACCGGAGCCGTGCTGAAAACTTTGACGGGCTGGTCCTGGTAAGAGTCGATAAAATCAATCACGCCTTTAAGTCCTCCTACAGTATAGGCCTCAAGGGTTTCAGTCACTATGCAGGTGGTTCCGCCAGCCATGGCATAGGGTAAGAATTCTCTGGAGCAAAAATAATTGGCAAGATGGGTATGCCCTTCAATCAATCCAGGAATAACTATCATTCCCTTTGCATCAATCACTTTGGTGTCCGATCCTGTCCTGTTCTTTTCATCCCGGCTGACACAGGCGATCCATTTATCCTTAATATATATGGAATGGTCATCCATGATCTCACCCGTATATACATTTAAAATCCTGCAGTTTGAAACAACCATGTCTGCTTTTTGAGTCCCGACAGCAACATCCATTAAGGCTTTTGGATCTGGATTACAAAATAGTTTTTTTTTCATATCATTTATTCCTGTTTTTCAAAGTTTAAAGTTAAGTCATCTGACACAACTTTATCCTGAAGAACAGATTTTAGGGTTGCGGTTAATGTAAGAGCAATGATGCACAGGATCGCCAGAATTAAAAATACGATTTTATAATTGTGGGTCACATCGAATATATATCCTGCCATAAAAGGACCAATGGCGCCGCCAATAGTGCTGGAAAAAATGACAATCCCGTAGAGAAGACCATGAGTCTTAGTCCCGAACTGTTTTGCAATCAAAGGTGAAACCAGGGAAAAAAAACCGCCATGGGCAAACCCATATATTATGGCGAATAAATAAAACATCCATAAGGTTTTGGCTATCTGTATCCAGCTAAGCGCCGTTAATAGAAACAAGAGGCAGATTAGCAAAGCTGGTTTTTCTCCGATTTTGTCCCCGGCCCCACCCATTAGAAGTCTGCCAGAAATACTCACCCCGCCAATGGTGGCAAGAACCCCGGCCGCAACTGCCGCTGGGATGCCAAGATCAATGGCATGCTGAACAATGTGAATCAGGATGGTGTAGACACATATGAGGATGATAAAATAGATGGCACAAATTGTCCATAATTGCCTGGTGCGGATGGCTTGCTGAAAGGTCAACCCTTCTTCTGTTTTATATGATTTTCCCGATGTATGGGGGTTTTCATTGTCAATGAATTGTTCTTTCTGGATGGGGTCCCGCACCAGAAACTGGGCAAGAAATATGACAGATACCATGATAATAACTGCTAACATAGTAAATGAGGTGCGCCACCCATAACCTTTTAAAACCCATGTGATGAAAAAAGGCATGATAACCATTCCAACCCCCGTACCCACTTTGATGATACCGCCCATCATACCCCGTTTTTTTTTAAACCATCTTGTTACAGTTGACATAGGGATTACATCTATACCGCCGAGCCCAATACCTACAACCAGTCCATAGAACAGGTATAGCTGCCAGGCAGAATTAACTTTTGCCATCAGCAAGAACCCTGTCCCAAGGAAGATGCCACAGGCACTCATGATAAGCTTTGGTCCAAATCTGTCGTTCAGGTTTCCCAGGAGCATACTGGATAAACCATGCACCAGGAAGCATAATGAGGCAGCACCTGAGATGGTTGCTCTTGACCAGTTGAATTCACTTATTAACGGGGTAAAAAATACACCAAAACTATTACTGATTCCCCAGACAATGGCCTGGATAAAAAAGGAAGCCAGGATGATGGTATAGCCATAAAAAAAAGGTTGTCTTTTAATTTCTAGCACCGGTGATGTCTTGTATTTATTCATGATTTCCTGTTTATTACCTTGTTCCTTTCTTGATTTTTCAAGATACCCCATATAAAGTGTTACAAGTTTTAACCTTGTAAATATAAAGTTTTGCATTATTTTTTTATGAAAATAATGTTGGTATGAATACATTAAACCAAGGAGCAACACAATGACAATGATCATTGCTACAGCAATTTTTCTTATTGCTATTATCGTCTTTGCTATTTATATGAAAAAGAATAAAGCCAATGACTCTGCATCAAAACACAGTGCATCCTCTTCTTTCGCCCCTAAGGCTGAGATATCCCCTGATCAGGAGTACAAAACCATTCTGGATTCTTTATTAAAGTTGAATATCATGCTGAGAAAAGACCATGGTTTTCCCCTGGAAATGACTGGGGAAATTGAAGCCATTATTGATGATCTCATGGTGATCACACCGTCCATGATGGAAAGATATCCTGGCGAGACCCTGACCTATGAAATTAAAAAAATCGGCAGGGAGCATCTTTACAAAACTGTTAAGGAATACCTTGATTTGTCATCAGACAGCCGGAAAAATCAGTTTGACATGTTTAAAAAAACCATAGAAAGTCTGCATGAGGTTTCCAACCGGTCCAGGGATATTGTTGAGAAAAATGAGACCGCAGAATTTAAGACCATGGCAAATTTTCTTGCTGGCAAATTTTCATAAAAAACTAAACTTATTAAAAAATGTCTTTTTAGGAGGATAACATGAATGATATGACACAAGACCTTCAAAGTGTTGCTCAACAGGCAAAAGCCCCAGTCCTTGCCGAAGTAACCCAGGTTTCGGGGCAGGGTGCCTTAACCCCGGTCCAGTCCCCTTCCAATCTTGAACCTGTACAACCCAAGCACCTGGCTGTTGAAGATATACAGGCCATTGAAGCCCAGGCCAATGAATTTATTGAAAAAATAAAAGCTGATCCCACTGACTGGCAACTTGGCAATTTTGTTTTCGGCCTGGGCAAGGAAATTATGGACGAGACCCAGGCCCAGGTGACTCTTTATGACCGTAAAATGGGCAATGTACTTAAAAGCGTTGCTGCTGATGACTCTTCTCCTGTGGGGAAAAATATTCTGGCCATTAAAATGGAACTGGACAAGGTAAACCCCACCATGGTGGCAAGATCTGAGATGCCCTTTCCTAAAAAAATGCTGGGTCTGTTCACAAAGACAGTCAGCCGGTTGCCCAAAGGAGATGAGATACTTAAGATTATCGCAGAGCGGAGGGAAACAGTTAATTCAACCATTGACGGTATCCGAGATCATTTAAGGAATGAAGCTGATCAGGTGGCATTTGATGCATCAGAGCTTTCCACCATTTGTGACTCTTTAAAAGAGATCCAGCCAAGACTCCAGGAACAAATTTTTCTTGGACAGATCATCTGGCAGAAGCTTATGGATCATTTGGCAACCATTGAAGATCCGAGAAACAAAGAAGCCCTGACTACACTGACCAGTGATCTTGCAATGGCTGTTGTGGATCTCCAGACCATTGACAACTCAAATCTCCAGACACGGTTTGGCGGAGAGATGATGGTGAGAAATTCCCATCTTGTAAGACGACTGGTCCAGAGGACGGACATGATCCTTTCAACGGCTGTTAAAAATGCTCTGGCTGTAAGGGTTGCTGCTGAGCAGCAGATGGAGACAATGCAACACCTGGATATGGTTCAGAAGGCTGCTGCAGAGACCATGAAAGACACGGCCAAAGTCATTGGCAATGCTGCCATCAAAGGAGCAAAAATGAGCCAGAGCATGACTGTAAATATTGAAGCCCTTGAAGAAGCTTGTCAAACCTACGAACAGGCATTTGAAACCTATGCCTTGATTTCACAGGAAACCATTAATATTGCATCCCAGAGTTCTAACGCTCTAGGAAAAATGAACGACCGATTCCGGGCAAGAACCGATGCATTAACAGCAAGACGTGCGGACGCATAAGCCAAAACACATAAATCTGCCTGTTTTAAATATGGAGGTATTCCATGCTTGATATTGCAACACAAAAATCTTTTCAGGAAAGATTAAGTGCCATAAGAACTCTTAAAAAAGAAGATCTTGTTTCCGGACAGAAAAAGGAATTGCTGAGCCTAAAAGATGTCGGCGGAAATTCATTCTTTGAATATCTTGGCAACACCTATTTTGTAAAAAGCTTAAATAAATATGAAGAGACCTCTGATGATTTTAAAAGCAAAAAAGGGTATTTTATTTATGAGCTGACCTGTCTTTGTCTTGAAACCGGACAAACCATTCATTTTGAGTGGGAATTCGATGATGAGCTTGAAGTTTCCATGACCCTTGAACGATTTTCATTCAGGAATTTAAAAGATGATGCAGGAGAGTCCATAGATGAAGATGATCTGGACCAGATTGCCGGTGACAAGGATGTTGTCGTGATCAATGGCGAGAAATTCTGGTATGACGATGACTGGGCCTCTGTTTATTATAGAGGGACAAAGCAAGAAAAAGTCTATATGTATGAATTTGAAAATGAAGCCCAGACTAAATTTCTCACCATTGAGGAATGGTCAGGATCAGGCAAGGATGAATACCAGATTTATACCTCAAGTCCTGTTAACCCGGATAGTATTAACATCATCAGCAAAGGAGACCTTTAAGGATGGTTAGAAAACATTTCCTTATGAACTTCATTGCAGGATTGACCATTGCAGGCCTGGTTGTTGTTTTGACGGGATGCGGTGCAGGCCTTCCCAAAGAGCTTAAAAATGAAGCCAAATCTCTGCCCAACGCCATTAAGACCGGCCAATCCCAGGTGGACAAACATAAGGATAAATATTTAAGCCTTACGAAATCATCTGAATTTAAGGCTGTGGAAGCATTTGCCTTAAAGGAAAACTGGATTCAAAAGTTTCAACTCGCTCATGATGAGATTAACAGAGCAAAAATACTTTATGATAAAGACTTGAAACCTTTGGTGAGCAAAAACAAACCCGAACTTACCCAGGGGGTCAAACAGCAGATTACAAGGATAAAAAAGGTTCTGCAGGATGCCGAAGAGCTATCTCGAACTCCTGTTTTACGTTTTTCAAAAATCAGGGGGGCTATTGACAATACAGTAAGTTTACACTCCCAGTCAAAAAAAGATGCCGAACAAATCCAAGGGATTGTAGATAAAATAAAAATCGGTTCCATGGAAAAGGCAATTACTGATTTTCCGGATTTAAGTGAAAAAATAAACACCAGATTTGCGCCGCTGTTAAAGCTTGAAAGGCAATCCAGGGATCATTTGAGTGTTGTGGCTGCTGAATTTGGCAGGCATTCAGCAGGGTCAATAGTCGACTATGCTGCCTTTGCTGACAGTGTACAAGCTATTGCTTCCGGCCTCGAACAGGCCAAAATCCTTGAAGCAAAGCTAACCGGAGAAATGGCCCAATTGTATGCCAGTTACACAAAAATTCTTAAAGATATGAAAGAAGAATATTTTGTGACCATAAAAAGGGAATCCTGGAATGAGAACTCAGATTATTATGATCCAAAATTTGCCACATTTCAACGTGAGGTCAGCTATGAATTATATGAGGTGTTAACAGATGATAAAATGGATGCCATCGCATCAATTACTGCCGGTTTCTTCGGGTCAAGTTTTTCAAGCAATATAGGTGACCTGTGGAAAGAACTGTCCATTAACCCGACAGAGCAATGGCCTGGAAGAGGTCACAATGCTGCATCTTTTTTTGTGGAAGATTCAAAGGAAACCTATTTTCATAAATACATGCTGGAAGAAAACGGTGAAACAAAAGAGACAGATTGGGAACAGGTGGATGCAAGTTTTTATGATGCCAACCTTGAATATCTTGGTATGGCTATCCTGGCCAAACCCTATGGTGTGTTTGAACAGGATCGTCAGACCCAGGCGGCGCCACCGGGGATGGCCTATGTGGGCAATTCAAAATATGGAGAATGGAAAAAAGATAATACAGGTAACCAGTTCTGGTCCTGGTATGGGAAATATGCCCTTTTTTCCATGCTCTTTAATTCGCGGCCTTCCTATTATTCTTACAATTCATGGAATGGCTGGAACAATAATTATAGAAACAGGCAACCTTATTTTGGCAAAACTAAAGATGGGTTCCAGCAATATGGTACATCTGGAACAATTGTAAAACAATCACCAGGATTTCAGAGTACAAATTTTGCAAAAAGCGGAGGGTTCAAATCTCAAACCCCTTCTGTAAGAGGCGCCGGGGCCAATCTTCGTGGCGGTGGTCCGAAAAGTAAAGGTAAATAGAACAATTCTAAGGAGGAAAGAATGGATATAGCTGTAACTCTCGCAGGGCTTGGTCAAGGATTCACATATGTCATTTTGGGCATCTTTTTTATCTGGCTGGTTAAACGAGTGGATGACTGGCGGACCAAAGACTTTGATGATGATGTTCATATTGATGATGGGAATGTTGCTGTTGGACTTAGAAGGGCTGGACTTTATCTCGGGATTGCCATTGCATTGTCCGGTGCCATGGGCGGATCTTCAAAAGGTTTTTTTCTTGATGTGATCCAATTGCTGGTTGACGGGCTTATTATAACGGGATTTATGTTCTCATCCCGGACCATAAATGATTTCATAATGCTGGGCAATATCAATAATGATGAAGAATGCGTCAAAGAATTTTTGCAGCCTGACGGAAGTAAGGTTGTGGGGAACACAGCCGTGGGTATGGTTGAAGCAGGGATGTATATTGCCACGGGATTTATTCTTAACGGATCCATCTCAGGAGCCGGCGGAAACTTTTTCCAGAGTATTGCCAGTACTATTCTCTTTTTTATTCTGGGTCAAATAGCCCTGCTGGTTTTTGGATTTCTTTATGAGCTGATCACGCCCTTTAATGTAAGAAATGAGATAAAAGATAATAATCTTGCCGCTGGTATCGGGCTTGGCGGTATCCTCATAGCCCTGGGCATTATTCTCAAGTCAAGTATTTCAGGGCCGTTTAAAGGATGGGCCAATGATCTTGCCGGTTTTGGCATATATGCAGTTTTTGGAATTGTTATGCTGTTGATTTTTAGAATAGTCGTTGACAAGCTACTTTTGCCCACAACCAATATTGCAACGGAAGTCAAGGAAGACCGGAATGTGGCTGCCCTGATAGTTGTGGCAAGTGCCATTAATGCGGTTGCGATTATCATAGCTTTTTCCATGTAATTACATGACAAAAACAAGATCCAGCTTAAGCTTTGCATCAGTGCTGCTGTGTGCCTGTATGTTTGCAAGCGGTGCCTGTGGTATTATCCTTGAGTATATCCAGGCAAGTCTCGCCTCCATGATACTTGGCAATTCCTTTGAACAATGGGCCATGGTCATAGGACTCATGCTGTTCTGGATGGGGTTTGGCAGTCTTATCCAGGCACAGATTCCCAAAAAATATCTTATTTATGCTTTTATCTGGGTTGAAACAGGCTTAGCGCTTGTAGGAGGGTTTTCTCCCACCCTGACTTATATATCCTATGGTTATACAGCCCATTACATCCTGGTACTCTATTTTTTTGTAAGTTTTATCGGCATAATGATCGGGCTTGAAATTCCAGTAATTATCAGGATAAACAATGACTTTAGCAAAGAATTGTCCACAAATCTTGGAAACATCCTGAGTGCTGATTATCTTGGAAGTCTCATAGGGTCATTCATTTTTGTATTTATCTTCTTAAGGTTTACGCCCATCACGGAAGCAGCCTTTCTGACGGCTGGAGCCAATTTTTTCCTGGCCTTTGTCACCTTTGTCTATTTTTCAAAAAAAGGATTGTTAAAAACAGGATTCCTGGTACCGGCGGTCATGATACTTACTTTTTGTGCCATATCATATGGATATCTCAATAACCGACAATGGAACATAAAGATTGAACAGCCCCTGTATGATGACCCCATTATTTTAAGCAAAACAACCCAATACCAGCATATCGCCATTACCCATTACAAACCCTTTGATGAAGTCAGGCTTTTTTTAAACGGGAATCTGCAATTTTGCAGTACTGACGAACAACGATACCATGAGCCCATGGTGCATCCTGTCATGAATCTTGCCCCGATCAAAGAAAGGGTGCTTATCCTAGGTGGTGGGGATGGGTGTGCCTTAAGAGAGGTCTTGAAATATAAAGAGGTAAAACAAGTGCTTCTGGTGGACCTGGACCCTGAAATGACCAAGCTTGCCCAAACCCACCCTGTTTTAAAGAGAATTAACCAGGATGCCTTTAAAGACTCCCGCCTTGTTACCATTTCAGGAAATGGAATTATCCAGGGGATCAATAGACGACTTTATCTTGAAACTAATAAAAAAAAGCATCCCATAAAACAACCTGAACCCTATAAACTTGCCGATGTAAAAGTGATGAATGTTGATGCAGATAAATTTTTGAGCGATGTTTCAGGCTACTGGGATGTCATTATTATTGACATGCCGGATCCTTCCACACCGGAGTTGACCAAACTTTATGCCAAAGAATTTTATAAAAAAGTAAAACAGCATTTGTCACAACATGGGTTGATGGTGGTCCAGGCAACCTCCCCCTATCTTGCCAAAGAAAGCTTTCTTTGTATCGGACGAACCCTGGAAAGCGCTGCATTTGATATTCTTCCGTTTCATGAGAATGTCCCTAGTTTCGGGGACTGGGGATGGTATCTGGCCTGGTATCCTAACATACAAAAGGCAAAAATCCTGGACAGAATCGAAAAGCTTACCATTGATGTACCCACACGCTTTATAACCCCTGAAGTTTTCAGAAGCGAGCTTATATTTGGTAAGGACGTACTTACTACCACAAACAAGCAGATTAACACCATCCTTTATCCAGCCCTGTTAAGTTTATACAACCACGAATCCTGGCTCCTTGATTAGATAGTGAAAATTGTGACTGGAATCAAACACTGTTTCACAAAACCGGGTTTTTCTTCAATGTATGGCCCCCCAACTGATTTGTTTTCTTTTGATTTATAATAATTTATGTTTTAATAAATTTTTTGCTTTTAAATTGATCTTATTTTTATTAAATTAGGGTTTAAATTGCATAAGTACTATATATTGGATTATTAAAGATATAATTTTGCAATAGACTTAAAAGCAGAGGAAATATTTAAAAGGCTGATATTGTTTGATACATTTCGCATGGAGAAAAAATGATGAATAAAAAAAGAAAAAACCCTAGGATTATTATTTGTGATCCTATGGCCAAAATCGGTATTGATATGCTTAAGGAGCATTGCATAGTTGAAATTCAAACAGGACTGACGGAAGATAAACTTCGAGAGGTCATACCGGATTATGATGCTGCTGTTGTGAGAAATGCCACCAGATTTCCCAGATCCGTCATTGAACGTGCAGTTAACCTTAAAGTTATTGGAAGAACTGGTGCTGGAATAGAAATCATTGATGTTGAGGCTGCCAAAGAAAAGGACATTGTTGTTGTCAGCTGTCCAAATGCCAATTCCGTGGCCGTTGCCGAGCATACCTTTGCCTTGATGCTTGCCCTGGTGCGCCATGTGCCCAGAGCCAATAAACGTCTCAAAGATAATTGCTGGGAAAAAAAAGACCTCATTGGTACTGGCCTTGCCGGTAAGACTTTAGGTCTTGTTGGCTTTGGGAAAATTGGCAGGCAGGTAGCCTGGCGCGCTCTTGCCTTTGGTATGAATGTTCAGGTTTCCCAGAAAAGGGCTACCCCGAAAAAAAATACAAAACTTGGCGTTAAAACTGTGGATTTGAAAACCCTTTTCAGCACTTCCGATTTTATCTCTCTGCACATTCCCGGGAAACCTGAAAATATCAATTTTGTAGGACCAGAACTGCTCTCCTGCCTAAAATCCACTGCCTACATCATTAACACGGCAAGCGGAGTTGTCGTGGATGAAGATGCCCTCCTGGATTCATTGAACAAGGGAGCTCTTGCCGGAGCTGCCCTGGATGTTTTCAAGGTTGAACCTGCCCTGGACAATCCACTTGTAGCCCATAAAAATGTCATTGTATCCCCTCACATAGCCGCCAGCACTGATGATGCCCACCAGTCCGCTGCCATAACCATTGCAGAGCAGATTCTTGATATTCTTATTGAGCCAGAGTATGAAAATCCCCTGGGCCTGGCTGTTGTTCCTCTTAACAAGGTGTTTCCCCATGAACACATTGATCCTCGCAGGGTGGAGAACCTCATTGAAAAAATCAATAATTCCGATGTCTTCACCAACCCACCTATTGTGGTTACTTTTAAGGATTACTATGTATTGCTGGATGGCGCCACGCGGTTTTCCGCATTTAAAAAACTGGGTTACCCCCATATCATTGTTCAGGTGCTAAAGGATCGTAATAAATTCAAACTGGATACCTGGTTTCATGCCATCCGAAAAATAGAAACAGATATACTATTGAATCTTCTTAATGAATTGCCGTTAATCAATATAGTAAAAAGTGACATTAAAACAGTCCAGGCTGAAATGATGGAACATGGCGGCCTTTGCTATATTCAGACCGTGGATAAAACAATTTACCACATTCAACCCAAAGCCGATATCAACCATCTGGATGCACTGAACGAACTGACGGCTATCTATATCAAAGCAAGTCATGTCACCCGGACCCTCCATGATGATATCGATATCCTGATTAACGAATTCCCTGATCTGACAGGTGTAGTAGTTTTCCCTGTTTTTAAACTGGATCAGGTGCTCCAGATTACCGACGCTGGTAATGTTATGCCGGCGGGTATCACACGATCCATTATTTCCGGGCGGGTCATGCGTCTGAATGCTGACTTTGAATATCTTAAGTCTGACAGAGATATAGATGAAAAAAATAAATGGCTTTACGATCTGGTCATGGAAAAGCTTTCCAAAGATCAGACGCGGTATTATGCAGAGCCGATCTATCTTATGGATGAATAGGCAGTGGCTGGATTAGTTTAGATTGGATCCTGGGTCATAAGCTATCTCGCCATCAACACATACCGGCTGACAACGCCAAGAATCTTTTCCCTTTGCATAATGAAAGATTTTAAGATCAAGCGTCAAAAGGGTTGTGGCCCTTAAATCAGCAATATATGAATCAACGGCCTGTCTTGATCTGCCAATGGCCCTGCCGATTTCAGAAGATGTTAATTTGGTATTGGTTTGAAAAGCACGTCTGGCCGTATTTTTTGTTTCAGGTTCTGTAAGCTGCTTTGAACCTCAATGGGATCAAATTTAAAATTATCCCTTAGATTTTCAACAAAAACATTAATGCGGTTGTGGTCAATATTTTGTAATTAATTCTATTTTTTAAATGTATCAAACCATTTATTCAGCACACCCTGGTTTAATTTTGCAACTGCTTCCATTTCACCTGCATCAAGCCAAATTCCACTACAGCCGGAACATTTATCTACTTCAATATTTTTATAGTTAATTTCAATCAACTTCATTCCACATTTTGGACATCTCATAAAGTGCAACTCTTTCAGCCTTTGTTTTTCCGCGATTTCCAATTTAATCTGTTTTTCTTCTTCCCGCTTTTTCTTTTCCTCAAACTCTTGACGGGCATAATATTCTTCTTCTCTGTCACTTGGTTTTACTGGCATTTCCAACTCCATAAATCATTTTTTAAATTATTGTTTTGGCCTATTACTTTTCAGTTATAAAAAATACCCATGAAACAAGTATTTTTCAAAAACCGATATCCCAATATTAGGTTGGATGGATTATACATCATTCCTTACAGACATCAATTTATTTTTTTATGTGCATACAAAATAAATCATACGTTCCTGGATAAATTGATTGCCGGGATTATCAGCCTGTTTTCATTATTATTGATATATGTCCATAAGACGTTTTTCTGCATCGCTGGTTCCAATCAGGACCATTTCATCATGCTCCCTGAGAAAAATGGAGGGTTCTGGGTTAATATTCAATTTATTTTCTTTGCCAATAGCTATTACGCTGCAGCCCGTTTGTTTCCGGATTTGACTTTCAGCAAGAGATTTGCCTGCAAGGGATTGGTTTGCCGATGCACGGAATATGTTCAATCCTTCTGCAACCATCAGTATTTTATTGGGTTTTAGAAGATTAATTATTGTATTTGCTCCCATGGAAGCATGTGACATGACAAGATCTGCTCCAGCACTGTGCAGTTTTGATATGTTTCGGTCAAGATTTGCCCGGGTGACAATCTGTATATCAGATCTCAGTTTACGGCAATAGATGGTAAGATAAATATTCATGGAATCATCATGGGTGGTAATAATGACAGAGGAGGCTTTCTTTATGCCGGCCTGATGCAAGGTATCAAGATCAGCAGCATTGCCTTGAATATAGTTTTCATTTTGAATGAATTTTTGACTCTTTTCTACAACCCTATAAGAAATCTGTCGTTCTTCCAATACCATTGCGGCTGCACGCCCAACACGGCCGCCACCCAATATGAGAACAGGGGCATCGGCGGTTTGATACACATGGTAAATGGAGAAGACCTCGTCATATTTTTTGAGCTGTTCAGCCGATCCGGCAAGCACGAGCACAGTGCTGGACTCGATTCGAGTCTGTGGCTGCGGCATTTTAAATCGGCCTCTCTCCCAAAGCCCGACAACTGTTACACCGGTTTTTTTTCGAAGATTACTTTGAATGATGGTTTTCCCCTCAAGTGGTGTTCTCATTGCAGGTGCTTCTGCAATGAGAAGTTCATCAAATCTGCCGATAATATTTGCTCCCATGCTCATTCCCAGGGTTCTCCGGGCCAGGGATTCTCCAAGCATCTTCATAAATTGAAAAACATAGGTACTGCCGGCAAGCTGTAAAATATCGATGGAATTCTCTGAATCTGCGTTGGTAATGATGGGTATTTTTTTAGAGATTTCCCTGACAGTAAAGGATATATTCGTGTTGGTCATATCATCATTGTTAGCAACCACCATGGCAGCATTTTGTATGCGGAGGCGTTTATATGTTTCCGGATCACCCATATCTCCCCTGACCACATTATAATTCAGATCATAAAGTTCTAAGGCTCGTGGTAAATCAGGTGCGAGAATTGCATATTCATATTCATATTTGTTCAGTTTTTCTATAAGGTTTATGGTTATTGGATCAAAGTTTGTCAATATCACGTGCCCTGTTGTTTTTTCGGGCAATTCCCGTGGTGTTTTTGCCCTTGATTGCGCTTCCAGCCATGGGCCATAAAAAAATTGAATAAAGGTAAAGGGCAACATGACAAGGAGAAAAAGAATGCCGGAAAGGAGTACAAGCATAGTGAAAGCCTTGCCTAAATCACTTGCAAAGGTGATATCGCCGAAACCAAGCGTGGACATTACAGTAAGTGTCCAATAAAAACCTGTGATCCAGCTAAACTCCTTTTCTTCAAAAAGCATTATATAATGAAACAAAACACTGTATATTAACACCAGGATTGCCAATACCAGAGTGAAATTGAATAGAAGTTTGAAGTTTCTTTTAGTTGTTCTGCTTCGAGTAAAGTAAATAATTTGGGCGGGTATGAATTTCATGAGACTGCACCTTTTTTAGCGTTAATTAACGAAAACGGTTTAAAAATAGATTATATTTAATACTATTAGCTATCACCGTTCCGCTTTGTGTAACTTTAATTTTGTTCAAAAGTATTCAGAAATTAAAAAACAATAAGCACTATTATTTTTTTATCATGAAAAAATAATAGATTCAATACTGAATAGGTTTCCCATTGACACGGGATGATATCGACGGATATACTTTTCAGACTTTAAAATTCAATATGAACAGGAAATGATATGACAGATCAAAAAAATACACCTCCGCCATTAAGGCCGGCTTCAACGGTAATCCTTGTAAGGGAAAAAAACAAAGAACTTGAAGTTTATCTTTTGAGAAGAAGTACAAAATCAGGATTCATGGGGGGTTTGTATGTTTTCCCCGGAGGTGTGGCAGATTCTGAAGACTTTGGCTTTGCTTCCTGGTCTCCCTACATTGATATGGAGCAGGAATTAATAGAGAGACAACTTGGGGGATTTGCCTTTCCCAAGGAAGATGTTTTAGGGTTCAGTATTGCTGCTATCAGGGAAACCCTTGAAGAAGCCGGGGTTTTTATTGCCTCGGGTATTGGCAAGACAAAAAGGGATGTCGAGGATGTCTGCACATTCCGATTAAAAAGGGATCTACCCAAATCCTGGTTTAGAACAAAGATAATGAAAGAAGACTGGACTTTGTCTTTTTCAAGTTTAGGGAGGTGGTCCCACTGGATTACCCCAAAATTGATGAAAAAAAGATTTGATACCCGGTTTTTTATTGTTTTCATGCCTGAAAATCAGACCTGTGTTCCAGATGATATGGAAACCAAGCATGGGATATGGCTCACCCCTCATAAAGCGCTTGAACAAAATCTTAAAGAAAGGGTACCCTTGAGTCCGCCCACCGTTGTAACGCTGACCCAGTTGTTAAAATTCAATAATTTTCATGAACTGAAACAAGAAATGCAAACCCGTTCCTGGGGTGATCCCATTGCGCCGCGCCTTGTTCCATCTTCAAATGGACCCGTGATTATAGAGCCCTGGGATCCCATGTACAATACAGATCAAAAAATCAACATGTCGAATTTATCAGAAAAAGTGCTTCCCCCATGTTCAAATTTTTCAAGGATATGGTGCGATAAAGATGTCTGGAAACCTGTTGATATATAAATTTGCGCAAAGAACTCAATTTAGGGTAATCCCTTAACCTGGAATTGCTGTCAGAACACTTGCACGGACAATTTCCACTTTATTTTTTATTTTTGGCAATTCTTTTGAAAGCGCTTCCAGGGTTGCTTGATTAGGATGTCCGATACCAATAGCTGATCCATGTTTTTCTGCCAGGTCGATAAGTTTTTTTAATTGTCCGATAATATATTCCGTGTTTTGAAAATTATCCAGGAAGACATCTCTTTCGGCAAATTTAACCTTCAGCAGTCTTGCAGATGACTTGCACTGGGATTTCGTTGAGGTCCTTGAGTCCACAAAGAATAATTTTTTTTTTTTTAAAATGGTAAAAATCTGGTTCATCTGATCTGAATGGGAGGTTAACCTTGACCCCATATGATTGTTCACCCCGACAATATGGGGGACAGCTTCAATATTTTTTCTTAGCTGCTCTAAAAGGATGTCAGGAGACATCATGGATAAAATAGCACCCGGTCCGGGATTAATCTGGGGATATTCAACAGGTTCCATGGGAAGGTGGAGCATCATTTGTGATCCCTTTGCATACAGCTTTTCAGAAATAAGTTTTCCAAATGGTGCAAAGGGCAGTATAGAAAAGGTGATATTTGAATTTAAATCACATAATGCCAGTGATACTTCTTTATCATAGCCGATGTCATCAATAATAATGGCAATTTTGGGGATACGAACTTTTTTGGGTGGTGCCGGCTTTTCTAAGACAGTATGATCAATATCTTCGAATACTTCATATGTTATGATATTTTTTGTTTTTCCAGTTGAGTCATTGATTTTAATTTGGATAGGCTTTTCCACCCGGATCGGCTGATCTTGAACCACAGTTCTTTTTTTTTCAAGGCGATGGGGAGCAAGGAAAATATCTACTGACATTGCAATTACCAAGCATATAAAAACAAGAATAGCAATTCCCACAAGAATTTTTTTAAATTCAGCGAAAATGGAACGTCTTTGTTTTTTCCGCCGATCTTTGCCTGTCCTTGGTGCGATCTTTTTTTTAGCTGCCATTTAATTTACTGAAGACTCCATAGCTTATCAGAATATCAAGGGCTCTTTTAACTTGTGCATCATTTTGAAGCTGGTCTGTATCAAGAAGTCTCTGATGTTTCCTGGTTTGTTTTTTTATTTTTTCCGGTTGTTTGGTCATTTCTGGTTTTAAACTGTTTTTTAAATCTTTTTCTTTTATCATTCTGTCAAAGACAGACATCTTTTTTTCCTTTTTTGTAAGGATCTCGTATTCTACTTCAATATCAGGTTCAATCCCTTTGGCCTGAATGGATCTTCCATTGGGGGTATAATATCTTGCAATGGTGTACTTGATTCCAAATTTTTCTTTTAAGGGATGAACTGTCTGGACAGACCCCTTTCCAAAGGAAGTTGTCCCTAAAATCAAGGCTCTTGATTGGTCCTGAAGGGCACCGGCCACAATTTCAGAAGCAGAAGCTGAGCCGCCGTTGATCAGAACAACAACAGGATATTTGCGGTCTTCATCACTGGGGTATGCTTTAAATACCTGGGTATTTTCTTCCCTTCTTCCTTTAATGGAAACAATATCCCCTTTGGCAAGAAAGAGATCCGAGATTTTAACGGCCTGATCCAGAAGCCCCCCTGGATTATCCCTTAAGTCCATGATAAGACCTTTTAATCCGTTGTTTTGAGACTCTAATTTTTCCAGATGGGTTTTTATGTCATCAAGGGTGCTCATCCTGAAATTGGTAATGCGAAGATATCCATATCCTGGTTTTAACATCCCACTTCTGACACTTTCCATGGGAATCATATCCCGCTTAAGGGAAAATTCAATGGGTTCTGGTTCATTTTCCCGGATAACAGTGATCAGAACTGTTTTATCCTTGGGCCCCCGCATCAAATTAACAGCTTCCCAAAGGGCCATGTCTCTTGTTGATTTATCATCGATCCGAATGATGATATCTCCAGTCTGAATACCGGCATCATAGGCAGGAGTCCCTTCAATGGGAGATACCACTGTTAAAATTGAGTCTTTCATGGTGATCACAATACCAATGCCGGAAAACTCACCTTTTGTATCATCCCGGAGTTCATCAAAAGCCTGGGGAGGCATAAAGCTTGAATGCGGGTCAAGATTGCCCACCATACCTTTAATGGCATTATGGATCAATTTATCCGTATCCACATCATCTACATAGTTTTTTTCCAGCTCCTCTAAAACATCCGTAAAAAGCTTTAAGGATTTATATGTTGTATCATTGGCCTGCAAGGTATTGCTAAATCCTGCAATAGATAGAAATACACATACAGCAATCGCAATGGAAAAGCCTCGTCTGGCTGCTTTGTAAAGTCTGAATTTCATTTTTATGCTCCTTTTTTTAACCAATTCATAGGGTCTACAGCTTTGCCGCGATGCCTGATTTCAAAATGCAGGCATGTCCCCTTAATTGATCCAGTATCGCCTGCCGTTGCAATAATTTCACCGGTTTTAACGGTTTCCCCTTTTTGTTTGAAAATTTCTTCAACATGGGCATACAGCGTATAGTAGTTACCGCCGTGATCGATGACCATTAAATTTCCATAACCTTTCAACCATTGGGCGAACAGAACCTTTCCATTAAAGACTGATTTTACAGGTTCGCCTTTTTTTACCTTTATATCAATTCCTTTTTGAAAAGTGAAGGATTTGTAATCTCCGGTTCGTGAAGGACCGAATTTTGAAATAATTTTGCCTGGCGCCGGAATCATCAACCGACCTTGATAACTTGTGAAAGAATCATTACCAGAAGGCGACATTGTATTTTTTTGAATCTTGTTGACCTTCTTATCCAGTTTCTGCTCCGCCTGGATCAGAGATTCAATCATAGCAATGGACAATTTTTTTTTTTGTCGAATGTCTGTTAAAAGGGATTCTTTTTTTTGGGATTCTTTTTTATTGTGTCCTATTTGAGCATTGAGTTTTGCCTCAAGAATTGTTTTTGCATGGATTTCTTTTTTCAGCTCCTGTTCAAGGGTTTCAAATTTAACAAGATCAGAACTCTGATTTTCAAGGATTTGAAAATCAGAGTTGATGACTCGTTTCATTGAATTTTGCTGGATGAAAAAATCAAATACAGACGGCGGCTGTCCTGCTATGTCCAGCCTGCCAATCATATTCATTTTATAGAGCGCGATCAGCCTTTTCCCGGCATATTTTCGGGTTAGAAAAATTTTTTTTAACAAAACATCCCTGTCCCTGCCAAGCTGTCCTATTTTTTCTTGCAGGCGTACAACCTCCTTTGACAACGCCAGGGATTTTATCCTGGCCTTATTCAAGGCCTGATCAATTTCATTTAATCTGTCCAGAATATCAATTTCTTTTTTGGAAAATGTTTTCACCATTTTTTCCTGGTTTTGAATTCTGGCACGGATATCGGGAATCTTATCCTGACCGGCAAGGCCGGCGCTTGATGATAAGAAGAAAAACCATCCTGTGAAAAAAGCTATTTGAATATTTGTTTTAGAGATAAATAGCATCCAAACCAACCCAGAAAGGTACTGCTGAAAATAATGGAAATAACCATTTTAACGGACAGAAACCGAAGATCAAAATACACATAGGAAGCAAGGCTTTGTGTAATCCCCGATGAAACCATCAGATAGGTTATTAAAAGGGCACCCAGACCCAGGACCCCGCCCAGAAATCCCTGAATAAGACCTTCTATATAAAAGGGTGCCTTGATAAAGGTTTCCGTCGCACCCACAAGGCGCATGATTTCAACTTCAAGCATGCGGGAATAAAATGCCAGACGCACGGTATTTGCAGTAATAAACAGGGCCATTAAAAAAAAGAAACCGCACATGGCATATCCGGTAATTTTGAACAGGTTAAAAATTTTTAAAAATTTACCCAGCCAACTCTGACCATATTCAATGTCATCAACAATATCAATGGCTTTTATATTTTGAGCAAGGGTTTGAACTTCCTGGAAATTGTTATAAGACCTGATTTTGATTTCCAGGGCATCGGGCAAAGGATTTTCCTTTAAGTTCTTTAAAAAGGTGGTTTGGGAGGCCATGCTATTTTTAAGTGTATCAAGGGCTTTTGCTTTTGAAATATAGACCATTTCATCGATATCACCCAGGGAATTGATTTTTGTTTTTAATTCGGGCAGCATATCTGCATTGAATTCTTTTTTAAGATAAATCATTGCCCGACCACCCTGGTTCCATGATTCAATAACCCTTCCGGCATTCTCAAAAAAGAGCAAAAAAACACTAACCACCAGTATGGAAAGGGCAATTGTTATAATCGTAATTAAATTTAAAAATTTGTTTGAGTGGATATCTGCCAGGGCTCTTTTTAGAAAATGGATCATTTAGATGTCTCTTTTTATCTTAAAGCATGATATCGGTGCGTATAATTCTACCGGCATTGAGTTCAATATTTTTGCCTTGAATTGTATTTTTCATGAGATGCAGATCATGGCTGGCAATCAATATTGTTGTCCCTTTTTTATGGTATTCTATTAAAAAATCAAGTATGGCCCGGGCAGAGGTTGAATCCAGACTGCCCGTGGGTTCATCTGCAAGAATAATGGAAGGTTCCCCGACCACTGCCCTTGCCACGGCAACCCGCTGCTGTTCGCCTCCTGAAAGTGTTAAAGGAAAAGCTTTGGCTTTTTTTTCCATGCCTGTGCTTCTCAATACCTGCATGACTTTTTTTTTGATAAAAGCGGATTTTTTACCGGCAGCTTCCAAAACAAGGGCTATGTTTTCATAGACCGTCCGGGTGGGAATCAATTTAAAATCCTGAAATACTATTCCAAACCTCCGCCGTAAAACAGGGAGCTTTGAAGAAGAGATCCTGGAAAGGTTCATGCCGTCAATCAGGACCTGTCCTTCAAAAGTATTTTCAGCAAGATACAATATTTTCAGCAGGGTTGATTTTCCAGCTCCTGAAGGGCCTGAAATAAAAATAAATTCACCCTGTTCAATATCAAGGGATATATTCTTTAAGGCAAGCTTCCCTCCAAACCTTTTACTTACATTAAACAACCGAATCATTGAGTTTTTATTATTCTTTTCGTTCATATCTTAACAATTGTGTTACCAGCACCGTACATAATTGACTGGGACTGAATTTACTGTTATAAATTGCCTGTGTCAAGGAGTGCTGCAAAACAGTTTTCTTTACATTGAGCCTTCACTGTTACCGTAAAACGGCTTCTTCCATTCAGTGAAGGCTTAAATTTTATTTAAGGAAATTGAAAATAATTGAAATAAGGTAAAAAAACAAAAATGATATTATTTGATTCCCATTCTCATATTGACGACAATTGCTATGATAACGATCTTCAAGATATTATTGAGCGGGCACAAAATGAAAATGTCCGGGGCATAATGATTGTCGGTATTGATATCAATAGATCATTAAAATCCATTAAAATAGCCAATGCCTATAAAAATATCATCACCTCTGTCGGCTTCCACCCCCATGATGCAAAGTTGTGCTCCAAAGAAAGCCTGGACTTTTTGACCAGTCTTGCCCAGGACAATTTATGTGTTAAGGCATGGGGAGAAATCGGCCTTGATTTTAACCGTATGTTTTCACCTTCTAAAGACCAGGAAGACTGCTTTGTAAAACAACTTGAGATTGCCGGCAGACTTGATTTGCCATTGATTTTCCATGAAAGGGATTCAAAGGGCAGGTTTTATGATATTTTAAAATCCGAAGGGCCAGAAAGTCGTAAAGGGGTCATACACTGTTTTTCCGGCACAAAAGAAGAGCTTTTCAGGTATCTTGATCTGGGATACTATATCGGTATTACAGGCATTTTGACCTTAAAAGAAAGGGGTGAATATTTAAGAAGTATTGCACCCCATATTCCTGAAGACCGGATACTCATTGAAACAGACGCGCCTTACCTTACACCGGCTCCTCAAAAAAACAAGTTCAAACGCAATGAACCGTCCTTTGTAAAATCAGTCCTGATAAGACTTGCTGAAATTAGAAATACAGATCCTGAAAATCTTTCACAAGTCATATTTAATAATACAAGGACACTTTACAGGGTTGATTTTTAGCCGAGTTTTTTTAAATACCTTGCCTGAAAAGCCAAACCATTAGTTTTTGCGCATAAGGCTGGTGACTGCGTTTTCAAGGCCATCCAGGGATAATTCATACATGGGAAAAATTTTTGAGATGGCCATAATGGTGTGCGTATATCCCCACATTTCTTCTGAAACCGGATTCAGCCAGACAGAATTTGAAAAAGTTTTACTCAAAAAATTCAATTGATCTATGCTGGGCAGGCCACTTCTTTCCGAGATATGGATAGAGCCGTCCTGGGCCATAAGTTCATAGGGCGCCATGCTGGCATCTCCCACCACAATAAGTCTTGTATCAGGATCAAGGCGTGAGAATTCAATAATCTTCTTGGGTTTCTTATACCTGGTCGGATCTTCCCAGACATAATCATAGATCGTGTTATGGAAAAAATAGGTTTTGACTTCCTTAAATTGTGCCCTGGCATAATCAAAAAGGGTTTGAACCACCTGGATAAAAGGATCCATGGACCAACCGCCATTATCAATGGCAAGGATGATATTGAGCCTGTCCTTTAATGCCCTGTCAAACACAAGCTCTATTTCACCAGCATTTCTAAGGGTCTCCTTGATTGTATCATCAATATTGATCATATCCCTGGGTCCTGCCGGAATCATGTTTCTTAACCGTTTTAATGCCTCACTCATTTTTGCCTGGGTTAAGGGTCCTGCAGTTGAGTAATCTTTATACCGCCTTTCATTGGCGACTTTTACAGCAGATTTATTTCTGGATTGACCTCCAACCCGCATGCCGCCGGGATGGTAGCCTGAATGCCCCACGGGGGAATATCCGCCCGTACCGATCCATTTGCGACCCCCATGATGTTCTCCCTCCTGATCCTTGAGCCGTTCCTTAAAATATTCAATCAATTCTTC
>JACKQG010001402.1_pt1 | contig 33423 bp, 43 predicted proteins | sample 8237621 | NCBI WGS metagenome assembly JACKQG01 (sample SAMN15677084, study PRJNA649215) | marine metagenome | biome: marine; feature: Black Sea; material: saline water; isolation source: suspended particulate matter (SPM) from the Black Sea western gyre | collected 2013-06-09/2013-06-10 | depth...
TGAAATCAAAGTTCTAACTTTTGAACTCAGAGTATTTGATGATAATGAAAGAGAAAGCATGGACACTGTAGTTATTACTGTTGATCCAGTTAACTCTCCTCCTGAAGCATCTGCATCTGCAAAACAATAATTTTTAATTTAGTTTAGGTCTATCTGCGGATTTGACAAACAGTATGCTTTATGGCTGGCTTGTTTTGATAAATTGAACATGGATACACTTCTTGGATCTCCTGAAATTACTCCACATGAGTGGATATCGATTAACCAGTTTCTACATGAGATAAAGACAATTGATTCTCAATGCATATCTGTTTACTATCCGTATGGTCAGGGACAAGATACTATCTCTCTACTGAATGAAACAAAGCGAAACGATACTCTTGAAAGAATAGAGTCAAAAATTGAAAATAAAATCACTGAACTTAAAAAAAATCCTGTCACTGTAGGTAAATTTACACAAACTTTGTGCATTTTTGGATGGATAAAAAACGGCAAAGTTAACCTCAAAGTACTTGGAACTTCAAAAAAACTTCCATATGTCTACATGGCAAGCAAAAAACCATTTATCAAACCATTCAATGATATTTTGAAAACTAGTTATGATGTTTTGCTGGTAACCCTTGATCAAAAAACTGCAAGAATTCAGAAATTTCATGGCAATCAAATAATTCAAGAATCTAAACTTCGAATTGATTTACAGGGCAGGCATAGAAAAGGAGGACAGAGTCAAGGCAGATTTCTTAGAGCACGACAAACAAAAATTCATGTATTTTTCAAAAAGGTAGCAAACAAAGTCAAAGAGATGGATTCTGGTTCATCATTAATTTTACTAGGTGGAATTGGTCCTGCAAAAACAGAATTCCACAGTGAACTTGATTCAGAATTGGTAAAAAAATGTCGATTTGTAGAGGATTTGTCATTTTCTACTTCGATGAAAAATATTGATATGAAAATAATCCATCATCTGTATCAACACAGAAGAAAATATGTTACAGAATTAATTGAAAAATATGAGACTCTATTCAAAGATGGATTAACTGCTAGAAGAAATGATGTAATTTACAAAGCACTGGAAATTGGAGCAGTAGATACATTGATTGTTTCTGCAAATTATCACACAAATTCACAATTCAAAAAAATTATGAAAATGCTAGAGATTGCAAAAAACACCTCTTGCAAAGTAGAGTTTGCAGTAAATCCAAAAATAATTAAAAAATTAGACATTGATAATTCAGTTCTAGCCATACTTCGATACAAAATAAAGTGATTTTTCCCAACTGGTTCTTAGAATATTCATTTACTGTAGTTTTTCTATAATTTCAGAGAATTTCCATGGGCCACAAACTGCATCCTCCTCTTCATTACTGAATAACCCCGCTTTGTTTAGGTGGTTTACAATGTGTGCTGCAAATGGCAAAGCACCAGTAGCTCCTGGAGAATTATAATTCAAAACATGAAATGACATCTCATTTTCTATTAGGATTACATCTGGTGCAAATTTCCCTTTATCATCAATGATTGATGATCTTATTCCTGCAGTACCCTTTTTTGTAATTTTATCCGCATCTATTTTTGGCAAGAATTTTTTCACTCTATTCACCATTGTTGTTTTTGACATTGATGATTGAATTTCATTCATGGCAAGTTCCTGAAATTGTTTATCAAAAACTGCTTTTCTTGCACCTGAATTTAGCATCTCAAGCATTTTTGGAATGAATTCTTTGATGTTCTCTGCTGCATCATATCCATATGGACTAAACACTGGCACAGCATTTGGTCCGATTTCACAACTACCATCCACTCTGATAATCCAATGTGGATCTAAAAATGGATAATCTGGAAATTCAGGTACCGAATACACGCTAGATTTTGTAAGCTTGTTGTATTCCTTTGGGGCTTTCCAATACTCTCCTCTAAAATGCACATCCGTGAATTTTTTTGCTACATCTACATTGTGTGCAATATCTATGGCTTCTCCACCTGCAGCATTGATTAGAAATTTTGCATTAATTTCATGTTCATTGTTTAATGTTATAATCCACTTGTCGTTTTCTTTTTTGATTTTAGTTGCTTTAGTATCTAAAAGAAAGTTTGTACCTTTTTCTTTACTGTCTTTCATTATTGAATTTGTGAGTATAGAATAGTCTGTTGACGCATCTCTGTAAACACACAGTGCAGATTCACATTTTATTTCAGGTTCTATCTTTTTGATTTGTTCTTTATCGATTAGTTCAATGTCATTATCCTCTAGACCATTATGCTTTCCCCATTTGAGATATTTTTCAAGAACTTTGGTTCCTTTTTCATCCATCGCAACTTCGATAACTCCATCTTTTTTAAACGGTAAATCTTTTAGTTTTGAATATTCTTCCCACATTCCATAACCATGAAAAGCTGATTTTGCAAACAATTTTTTCTTTTCAGGATTGTATAGATATGGTGCATGAACTTTTCCAGTGTTTCTTCCGCTAGTATGAAATGCTACAGTATGAGCTTGTTCAATTACTGCTATTTTTTTTGATTTGTTTAGCGATGATAGAAAATAAGATAATGAAGTTCCAAGAATACCTCCACCAATAATTACAACATCAAAATCATGTGCCAATAACTTTCATTTTTTATTGAATCTGGTTGATAATAAATTGAGTCTATAACAATCAAGATTAATATCTGATCAAATCTCAATGCAAACTGTGTTACCTGACAAGTGTTCTGTTTCAAAAGAGGGCAAACAATGTGTAAATCCCCCTGAGTTTATCGTATCCATTATTTCAGGAAATGATGAATACATGGTAGGAGTCACTTGTGGACGACACAAACAAGTTGTAACTGGAAAAATTGATCATATGCAAAAAGAAGGAAAAATTCATGATGGAAAAGTTAGTTTTTCACCTGTAAAGGCTGTGGGAACTGACTGTGTTCATGGAGATGTTGATGATTTCGTTCAAATTGATATGAATCGCTCTAAAAACTGAAATAATTTCAATTCCAATACTTTACAATGCTTTTAGAATTGCTATCTGATCTAGTCAAAATTGATGATGCTTTACTTATTGTAAAAAACAGCGGTGCCGTAAGTGAGGTCAGAAGTCCTCTTAGTATACGACAAAAAGAAAAGTGGATAACCATCGGTGATAATGACGGTCCTGCTCATCTCCATGTCAATTCAGAATTGATAAAATCTGCAGAATTTGTTGAAGAAGAAAAACCTGAACGCACAAGTTTTAGCGTTCGTTTTTTCGATGAAAACAATGATCGAATTATTGCAGTGTTTTTTACAAAAATGTATGATGATTCTAAACAGATAATTCCTGAAAGAAAAAAAATCTATGATCACTTAAAACAAAAATTTAGTTTTAAAATTCAATTTTAAAAAAAAACTTGTCTGAAAAAGACAAGTGAAAAATCTTTTATTCTTTAGACTCTTTTTCTTTCTTTTCTTTTTCAGTTTGTTGTTTAGCTAATTCTAATTCTTCATTCGTATGTTTGAATTTTTTCATTCTGATTCTATATGATAATTTAGATATAAAAACCGCACATTTTATGGGGTGTCAACTCGGGCGTGAAAGTCAATACCCAACTGAGTAAATTGGCTTTTTGCCTTTCATTCCAAGATCCAAGTTTTCAACAGTAATTTCTGCCATCTTAATTCTTGTCTCTTTTGTTGAACTTCCTATATGTGGGGCAAGTACAATGTTTGGCAAGTTCACAAATGGATGTTTTTTATTAATTGGTTCTGTCTCAAACACGTCTAATCCTGCACCTGCAATAGTTTTTTTCTTTAACGCAGCAACAAGATCTTTTTCATTGATTACTTTTCCTCTTGACGTGTTGATTAAAAATGCTGTTTTCTTCATTTTCTTCAAAATTTTCATGTTAAACAACTGGTCTGTTTCTTTAGTGTGAGGCACATGAATTGAAATAAAATCACTCTCTGTAATCAATTTCTCAAATGAGACATATTTTGCGTTTAATGATTTTTCTCTAGTTTTTGAAACATGATTTCTATTGTGATATGTTATTTTCATATCAAATGCCTTTGCTCGTTTAGCAAGTGTACTTCCAATTCTACCCAAACCTAAAATTCCAATTATTTTTTCTTGTAAATCTACTCCGACATAATCAAATGCTCCAAAGATTTCTTTCCATCTTCCATCTCGAATAATTCTATCTCCTTCTGAAACCCTTCTTGAAACATCAAGCAATAATGAAAATGCAAGATCAGCAGTTGCATCAGTTAATACCTCTGGAGTATATCCTACACGAATTTTCTTTTCTTTGGCATACTCTGTATCAATATGATCAAAACCAACACTATAGGTACTGATCACTTTCAGATTTTTAGCACAATCAATCACTTCTTTGTCAATCTTGTCATATGGGAAACAGATGAGTCCATCTGCTTCTTTAATTTTTGATCGTAATTTTGTTTTTGGTATTGGAATTTTTCCAGTATGAATTTCAATCTGATATTTTTTTTTCAGCTCTTTTAACGCAAAATCATGCAAAGTCCTTGTAAGAAACACTTTATTTTTCATCAGTCTTGATATTCATCTCAAACAATTTATACGATTTCTTTGTAATTTCATTGATGTCTTCTAAAGTTGAAGAAGAGGAAGAATTTGCTATTTGTGTGGAATGTGGAAATTCGATTGAAAAATGTGTATGTGTGTGTCCTTATTGTGGTGAACGTGATAAATGTGAGTGTGCATTGTTTGATGCAGCCACTGGTGGTTAGAAGAAATGAACTATCATACTATTAAGATTCATGATATGGGTGAATATCTGTGAGTTCTACTGATTTCACATGGCTAATTGGAGGCCCTCAAGGCAGTGGGGTTGAATCTGGTGCCAATATTTTCTCTCGTGTATGTGCTGAAATGGGTTATCAAATTTTTGGAAAGAGAGAATTTTATTCAAACATCAAAGGTGAACACAGCTACTTTACAGTAAGAATTGCTGATAAAAAAATTCATTCAAATGTCAATGATGTAAATTTAATGGCATCCTTTGATGCTGAAACTATTTTCCGTCATTATGATGAAGTGGTTTCTGGTGGCGGAATAATTTATGATTCAGATCTTGAGGAAACTAAAACTGATGCAGTTCACACACTTGATGCACCGTTTAAAGAAAGACTGCACAAAGAACTAGAGTCAAAAAACAAACCGTTTACTATTGCAGGAGTTTTAGAGATTGCAAAAGAAAAAGGAGTTTTGCTATACCCTGTATCTTTCAAATCAATTCTTTTGACTTTGTCTGAAGAAACTGAAAATCCCCGTCTAAAGGGATTAATTCGAATGTACAATGTAATTGGAGTTTCATTATCTTTGGGCATTGTCAAAATGCCTCCTGATTCTTTGCAAAAAACAATTGATAATATTTTTTCAAAAAAACCAGAAATTGCAAAAATCAATCAACAGACTGCAACATACTCTTACAATTACGCTGCAGCAAAATTTGAAAACTTTGCTCATACATTACCTGGAACAGAAAAAGAACCTGGAACGTTACTTGTTCAGGGATTTCAAGGAACTGCATTAGGAAAGATGGTGTGTGGATGTAGATTCCAACCATACTATCCAATCACACCAGCTTCTGATGAATCAGTATACTTGGAATCAAATGAAATTTTAGAAATAACTGGTGATAGGCCTGGCTCTACTGCAGTTATTCAAACTGAAGATGAAATTTGTGCAATTGGAATGACTATTGGTGGTGCTTTGACTGGAACGCGTTCTGCTACTTGTACGTCTGGACCTGGATTTGCATTAATGACTGAAATGCTAGGTTGGGCAGGAATGAATGAAGTCCCTGTAGTAATTACTGCATACCAGAGAAGCGGTCCATCAACTGGATTGCCAACAAGACATGGACAAGATGATTTACTATTTACAGTATTTGCAGGACACGGTGATTTCCCAAAGATTGTTTATGCATCAGGGGAAATTGAGGAGAGCTTCTATGATACTGGTAATTGTTTTAACTATGCAGATGTTTTTCAAGTTCCAGTAATCCACATGATGGATAAATTCCATGCAAGTTCAGTTATTACTTGTAAAAGATTTGATCCTGAAAAAATTACAATTGATAGGGGTCTATTGCTAGATAAAGTCGAGGATGGATACAGAAGATTTGAATTTACGGAAGATGGAATTTCCCCTCGTTCAAGACTTGGGATGGATAATGGAATTTTTTGGAATACTGGAGATGAATCTGATGAAACGGGTCATATCACAGAGGATCCAATTATGCGTGTAAAGATGATGGATAAGAGAATGTCTCGATTGGAATTAATTTTAGAGCGTATTCCAACTGAAGAGCAAGTGGTATCCTACGGCATTGAGGAATATACAATAATTTCTTGGGGTTCTACAATTGGTCCAGTTAAAGATGCCATTGACATGCTAAAAAAAGAAGGAATTTCAATAGGACTGCTTCAACTAAAACTGATGCACCCATTTCCAGCAGAACATGTTTCATCTTTACTTAAAGACGCTAAAACAATAATTGATGTAGAAGCAAATCACTCTGGTCAGCTAGGAAAACTATTCAAACAAAACACTGGACGCAGTGTTGACTATTCTATCTTAAAATACTCTGGACGTGCAATGACTAGTACTGAAGTTTATGATACGCTTAAGAAAATTGTTGAAAATAAAGCAGAAAAAAGGGAGGTTTTAATGCATGGCGCTTAAACCTGCTGAATTTAAAACCGAAGTTCACAATGATTGGTGTCCAGGATGTGGGGATTTTGGCATCGTTAATGCAATCCAAATGGCGTTAGCTGATATGGGTGCTCAACGAGACAAGACTGCAATATTTTCAGGAATTGGATGTTCTGGTAAGACATCTCATTACATCAATACGTATGGAGTTCACACATTGCATGGTAGAGTTTTGACATTTGCACAAGGTGCAAAGATTGCAAATCCTGAGATGACTGTGGTTGCTGTAGGTGGTGATGGTGATGGTTTAGGAATTGGCGCTGGTCATTTTGTGGCTGCTGGCAGACGAAATGTAAACATGACATACATTATTTTTGATAACGGAGTTTATGGATTAACTAAAGGTCAAGCATCTCCAACTCTAAAACTGGGAGAGAAAACAAAATCACTTCCATCTCCTAACACAAATTCAAATGTTAATCCGATTGGATTGGCAATTGCTAGTGGATTTACATTTGTTGCCCGTGGATATTCATATGATATACGTCATCTCAAAGATTTGATAGTTCAAGCTGTAAACCATCCTGGATTGTCCTTCTTAGATGTGCTGCAACCATGTCCTACATACAATGATCTAAACACTAGGGATTGGTACGCAGGAGCTGATTTAATGGATGAAGCACAAAAAAGACATTCAAGAATTTACAAACTAGAGGAGACTGGATATGAACCAACAGTTCATTATGATTCAGAAGTTGAAATTAATGAAAAACTAGCTCAAGCATTAATCAAATCTTTAGAGTGGGGAAACAAAATCCCAACTGGGGTATTTTATAAAAATGAAAACACTACTCCATATACTGTAAGACTACAGGATAAAATTCCAAACTATTTGGAAAACTCTCCTGCAAAACAAAATATTTCAAAAGATGGTCATTCTAATACTGATATTTCAAAGATATTGGATTCTCTCGAAGTATAGATTACTATTTTTACTTAAGATTTCTATTTTGAAAAGATTATTCTGAATACTCTCTTTTTCTTCTGTATGCCCCACATTTAGGACACGGTTTTTTCTTCTCCCCTGCAAGAGTCATCTCTAAGGATGTCCCACAATCAAGGCAAGATTCTGTTATATTTGCTGACATTATTTCTTACAACCTTCACAACTACAATCGAACATACCAGCTTTTCCCATACACTGATCATGATGTTTGTTATAGCATTTGTTACAAACTACCATCTTAAGGTCCACTTTTGTGAGTTTTTTCATGGTCTAGTACTTTTTGAAAAGTATCTGAATTTCCTTCCCAACCAAATTTACAAATTCTACAGCTGTATTTCATTTTATTTTGCTTTGTCCTTTTGATTTTTTTCAGATTCTTTGAATGCGTTTACATCCTCTGATGGTTTGGTTTTATTAGAACCAAATTTCAGTTTTGCAATTAATTTTTTAAACATACTTTCTATGGATTCACGTTGGTATATACTGGCGTATTGTTCAAACTTTGCGCCTGATTTTATCTCTTGATAAAGCAAAGCAGTTTATAGCTAAAATCCCCTCTTAGAATAGAATGATTTTTTGGGATATTCAATGGCAAGATGAAAATATTTTAATTGAGATTAGCAAATAGAGTCATGGCCGGTTACATGGGAGATAAATCCAATATGGTTGTACATCATTTAGAAATGATGTCTACTGATTGTAAAATTCATGATGTGGAAAAAGCAAATATGCATTATTTTGTCCCTGACATGCTTGATCAAGCACGAAAAGAGAACTTTGTACCATGTAAATACTGCAATGAAACTAAAACTTGAGAAATATTTTGAATAATCAACGCAGATAGATGATGATTTTTCCCTAAATACTAGTCCAACAGATAACAGTATGAATTGTCACAAAATTAGTGAAGCCCATCTTTGGAGATATTCCAAACATAACAAAATGCGTAGATGCTTAAAATGCAAATCTAGAATCAAAATGACTGAGCAAGAATATCATCTCAAATGGGGGATGCATAAAATTATTGCAAAATAGTTTGTGCTAATCTAAATGGATTCTGAACGTAGAAGTTATAGGCAAGTTTTAGAATATTATTTTGCATTTGAATATTAATGAGGCAAATAAAATATTTCGAAAATCCATTATCAAAGGTTTTTTTGAACCACAACTGGTGAATCTAGATTTTCAAAAATCCCCGATAAAACATCCCTCGATTAGTGATGATGGCTTGATGCAGTCTGATTTACTTCATGTATTTTTTGATGTAGAAACTGGTTCTGATTATCCTGATGGCGATGAGTGGTTTATTGTTGAATTTGTATTCCCTCACGATGTTAAACTTCCTGATTCTCTGATGGGAACTGATTATTTTACAACTTTGTCTGTTGATGAAGGCAAAACATTCTGGCATCATCGTGAACTAATTCGTTACAAATATGGAAAATCTAAAAAATTACTTGATGCATTAGATTTTCTAGAATCAAAATACAAAGAACTTCATGAATCCCTTGAACCCTTACAGAAAGATCTTAAATGATCTCATTCCATGAATCTCCTCGGAATGTGTATTTTTTATTTTCAGATAATGCAGAATCCAAACGCCATCTAATTGATTCAGCATCAAATCTGTATATGATTTTTGTAATTTCTGATGGTAGTTTTTTAGGATCTAGATGAAATGGCAATAATTCCAAAACAAAATCAATCTTTTCTAATGCATTATCAAACCATTGTCTGTCTTCAGTGTCTATGGTGAAAACGATTTTTGGGTTTCCAGAAAAATTAATTACAATTTTTAAAGCATTTCCACTACCTCTTCTTCTCTTCATTTCTTTGAAAACTGCTTTGATCTTTTCCCAACGTTTGAATTCAAACCATTGGAAAAACTCTTCATTGAATTGTAGGGGTATGTCAATATCTAGAAAACTAACAAAATTCTCATCATTTACTTCAATTTCATCCTGAACTATTGTAAAATGAGAATTTAGAAAACCATAAAGAACTTCAATCTCCCAAGGAGAAATTCCATAATATCGTAATGTAGTTTTCACATTTTCTGACAATGATTTAAAATCCTAAAAATTGTAATTAAAGCTTCAAAATCAGTCAAACTAGTACAAATTCACCTTAAAATTAAAATTATATGGAATGACATACAACCTCAGACATGAAGAAAGAATTTGTAGTAAAAAGCATTGATTCTGCACCTGATGGAGCACCATACGTTGTAGTCTCATTATCATCCATTAAGGATCTAAAGGGAGGAACTCAAACTCAACAACCTCCTTTTGGCAGTCCAAAAGTTATGGGATTTTCTAACATGAATGATATGATGAAAGACTTGAACAAGATGATGTCTGGAATGGGTGGTGGAATGGGTATGCAATCCGGTGTTACTCAACTAAAACTGGAAATGCATGAATACAAAGAGATGGGTCTTTCAGTTGGAGATAAGGTCTTTTTAGAATTAAGTAAGGCAGAATCTTTAGGTGTCTAGTCTACCAGATTGTGTCGAAAAATTTCCAACCATAAAATGCTGCAATAGTTCCAATTACAAATAACATTGGTTTCCATGCAAATACAGGAATGCTCGGTGTTGCAAGTTTAACTTTGTAATTATCTACAATAGCATGAACGTTTTTCTTTATTTTATCATGCCAAATACTGTAATCCACTTGGTATTTTTTTAAAATTTCTTCTACCTCATAAACCACTGGAGTTCTTTGTGAAAACAAATGTTGAAGATAATCCCTTGACACTTCTACCTCTGCATGAATTCCGATTAGTCCCTTTTTCAAATCAACCATTCTAATGTGCATCTCCCATGGTTTTTTCAGTTTAAGATTAAGGCCACTTCCAATTTGATCTGGTTGTTTATGTTCGAGTTTAACTTTGGTAAATCCTTCATCCGTGAAAATTTTTGTTAGTTCTTCAAAACTTTTCTTAACTACAATATGGAGCTGCTCTACACCATCTTTACTATCGACATTAATTTTGTGTTTTATTCCATCAAAAAATGATACTGTTTTTGGATATGTGGTGAGATATTCCATTATTTTTTTCACCTGATTCCTCTATTTAAAGCAGAACTGAGTTTCATGCTAGTTATTTGGGGGATTTGACAATCCTCTAACGTAAACACATTGATCTGGTGAAATTGCCATTTCTGATGGATTGATTTTTCTATCTGTGAGTTTTGCATCTGAATTTCTAACTATTGCAAACGGTCTTGATTCGGCCCCTTCCCCCATCTTGTGATTTGCAATTGTAGCGAGATTATCGACCACTGCTTGAAATGTGACTTTTAGTGGATTTCCATCAAGATCTTTTTTTGCTCTCATATCTAAAACAGGTTCAATTCCAGCACATGATATTGCAACACCTGATGTCCCAATTCTTGCTGGCATTAATCTACTATCTACAAGTATAATTCCAACATGGATGAGGAATTTTAAGAAAATTTTTCTACGAATCTCTTCTGCAGTGTGATATGGATTAATTGGATATAGTATTGCTCTGCCTTTTTTTGCATTTGATTTGTCAATTCCTGCATTTGGAGCCATGATATTATCTGAAGATGTAATGACAAATCCACCAATCCCGCCAAAAATTTTATCAGATTCTCTAATGATAATTTCTGCAATTTCCGATTTTAACTGATATGTTTTTGAAACTTTCAAACCTTCTTCTGAAGTCTTGATTTTATCCAAATCTACAATTCTTCCTTGTGAATTTGAAATGTATTTTGTTGAAATCACCAAAACGTCTCCGTTTTCTAGTTCTGTTTTATTTTGCTCTAATGTTTTTAGTAGTACCTCGAAAACATCAAATTCTCCTTCCATCCTTTCTGCTAAGAGTGGTAAAACCGTTAATTGCACATTATTCTGAGCATTCTTTTTCTTTTTTATTGTTCTGAAAAGCTTTTAATCTGTATAACGAGCTTTTTTGATTATGAATATTACTGAGAAGATTCTTGCTCGTGGCGCTGGAAAATCTTCTGTTTCCCCTGATGATGTGGTTTTTGCTAATGTGGATAAAGTCATGATGCATGATGTATCTGGACCAGGCGTGATTAAGGTATTTGACAAATTAAAGAAACAAGGAATTTCTGTTGATAAATTATGGGATCCTACTAAAGTTTGGGTGGCAGAAGACCACTTTGTTCCTTCTGCAGAAAAAGTATCTGCTGAAAATATTGTAAAATTATCAAAATTCACTAAACAGTATGGAATTGAAAAACACTTCAAATATGGAATGGGACAATACGGAATTTGTCATACCATATCTCATGAAGAAGCTATGGTGTTGCCTGGTGAGGTTTATGTCGGTGGGGATTCTCACACAAATACAACTGGTGCCTTGGGTGCTTTTGCTTGTGGTCTAGGACATACTGATGTTGCATATGTTTTATTGAATGGAAAAATTTGGTTCAAAGTTCCAGAAACTTATTACTTTAAGCTAAACGGAAAATTACCTGATCATGTAATGGCCAAAGATTTGATTCTAAAAATTATCGGTCAAATTGGAACTGATGGGGGTGCATATCAAACTATGCAGTTTGGTGGTAGTGGTGTTGATGAAATGTCTGTAGAAAGTAGATTGACATTATGTAATATGACTACAGAAGCTGGTGCAAAGAACGGTATTGTAGAGCCAGATCAAAAAGTGGTTGATTATCTAACTCAGAGAGGTGCAACCAACATGAATTTGATAAAGGGTGATGATGATGCTGAGTATGCTAAAATGTTTGAATTTGAAAGTTCAGAGATGGAACCAATGGTTGCAAAACCATTTTCTCCTGAAAATACAACTGTTGTAAGAGAAGCTCCTTCTGTAGAGTTGGATAAATCCTACATTGGTTCTTGTACTGGTGCAAAATACGAAGATTTGGTAGCTGCTGCAAGTGTTCTCAAAGGAAGAAAAGTAAAGATCAGAACTGAAATTTTGCCTGCAGCAATTTCTATTTATCGAAGAGCCATGGAAGATGGATTATTGAAGATTTTCTTAGATGCCGGTGTTACAGTTGGACCTCCAACATGTGGTGCCTGCTGTGGAGCACACATGGGTGTTTTGGCAAAAGATGAAATTTGCATTAGTACAACAAACAGAAATTTCCCTGGTAGAATGGGTCATGTAGAATCTCAAACCTATCTCTCATCACCACTTGTGGCAGCAGCTTCTGCAGTAACTGGAAAAATCACCGACCCGAGGGATCTATGATGAAAGGTAACGTCATAAAATACGCTCAAGACAATGTTGATACTGATGTCATAATTCCAGGGCAATACCTCAAAGTGCATGATTATGCAGAACTTGCAACTCATGCAATGGAGGGATTAGATCCTGATTTTCATTCAAAAGTAAAAGAAGGAGATTTTATTTTATCTGGCAAGAATTTTGGATGTGGCTCATCTCGTGAACATGCTCCGATTGCACTATCTCATTCTGGAGTAAAGGCTGTACTTGCATTATCTTTTGCAAGAATTTTTTATAGAAATTCTGTCGATGGCGCATTTTTGTTGCCAATTGAAATCGAACAGGATGCATATGATGGAATTTCAGACGGGGATGAAATTGCAATCGACGTTTCTTTAAATGAAATTAAAAATATCACCAAAAATCAAACCTACAAAATGAAACCTTTTTCAGAAATTATTGGAAAGATAATTGCTGCAGGTGGGCTTTTCAAGTATAAACCCGACCAGGATTAAAATGGGAAAAACTCTTTTTGAAAAAATTTGGGAATCTCACATTGTTGTTGAAAAACAAAACGATCCTTCACTGATTTACATTGATAGACATCTTGTTCATGAAGTAACATCTCCACAAGCTTTTGAAGGATTACGTATGAATAACAGAAAAGTCAGACGACCTGATCTCACTATTGCAACAATGGATCACAATGTCCCAACAACAGACCGTTCACTTCCAATTTTAGATCAAACATCCTCAGTACAAATCCAAACTTTGGAAAAAAACTGCAAGGAATTTGGAATAAAATTATTTGATATTAACAGCCCCAATCAAGGAATTGTCCATGTTATTGGACCTCAATTGGGAATCACTTTACCTGGAACTACTATTGTTTGCGGTGATAGTCATACATCTACACATGGTGCATTTGGAGCCCTAGCTTTGGGTATTGGAACTAGTGATGTTGAGCATGTATTGGCCTCTCAAACAATGTGGCTAGAAAAACCAAAACCCTTTGAAATTAGAGTTGAAGGAAAAAGAAAAAATCCTCATGCTGTAACTGCCAAAGATATTGTTCTATCTATTATCAAAAATATTGGTACTGGCGGTGGTACGGGCACTGTAATTGAGTATCGCGGTGATGGTATTACTGATCTCTCAATGGAGCAAAGAATGACTATTTGCAACATGTCAATTGAGGCAGGGGCACGTGCAGGTTTGATTGCTCCTGATGAAAAAACCTTTGATTATTTGAGGGGTAGAGAGTACACTCCAAAGAACTATGAATCACTAGTTGATTCTTGGAAAGATCATCTCAAGACTGACGGTGATGCAAAGTTTGAAAAACAATTTACTTTACACATTGATGATATCGCACCTCAAGTTAGCTGGGGAACAAACCCTGGTATGACATCTGATGTCACTGAATCCATTCCATCTCCTGATGAATTTTCTAAAGGCGATTCAAATCAAAAGAAGGGAGCTGAAAAGGCACTTGATTACATGGGTCTAGAACCTGGTACTGCAATTGAAGATATCAAAATTGATAGAGTGTTTATTGGCTCATGCACTAATGCAAGATTAGAAGATCTTATTGAAGCATCCAAAGTAATCAAGGGACAAAAAATTTCGCCAAACGTTCAAGCTATGGTTGTCCCTGGTTCTCAAATGGTAAAAAAACAGGCTGAAGAAATGGGGTTGGATAAAATTTTCATTGATGCAAATTTTGAATGGAGAGAAGCTGGATGTAGTATGTGTCTTGGAATGAATCCAGACATTTTATCTCCTGGTGAGCGATGTGCAAGTACCTCTAACAGAAACTTTGAAGGCAGACAGGGAACTGGCGGGAGAACTCACTTGGTAAGTCCTGTGATGGCCGCAGCTGCTGCTATCAAAGGACATTTTGTAGATGTTAGGAAGATGGATTTGAGTTAACATGGAACCGTTCAAATCTGTCTCAAGCATTGTCACTCCTCTTGATAAGGTAAATGTAGATACTGATCAAATTGTTCCAAAACAATTCTTAAAACTAGTTCAAAAATCTGGATTTGGAAAATTCTTGTTTTTCAACTGGAGGTTTGATGAGAATGAGAATAAGAAATCTGATTTTGTCTTAAATGACCCAAAATATGAAAATTCACACATTCTTGTGGCCGGAGATAATTTTGGCTGCGGTTCTAGTCGTGAACATGCAGTCTGGGCCTTGCTTGACTATGGTTTTTCTGTGATTATTGCCCCTTCCTTTGCAGATATTTTCTTGAGTAATTGTTTCAAAAATGGTATTTTGCCAATAACCTTGGACCAACAACTTGTGGAAAAATTACAGCAAGAAAATGGCGCAATTAATATCGATTTAGAAAATCAAACTATCAAAACTCCTTCTGAGGAAATATCTTTTGGAATTGATTCTTACAAGAAAAAAATTCTCTTAGAAGGGCTGGATGATATTGCACAAACTTTTCAATACGAAGATAAAATTTCAGAATTTGAAAAAGGATCTAAAGTCCCATCTGTTTTATAATCTTCTTTACCGTTTTTTCATTTCTTTCTAAGACCATTGGTGATTCTGCATCTATCCATTCATTATCTCCAATGTCAAAGGCACTAATTTTTCCTTCTTTTGATAATTGCTGCAAAATGTCATATGATAGGTTGATCTCTTTTTGCTTTTGTTTTGCTTTGATTCTTTTGATGATGTCTTTGCCAAGCATATAGATTCCTAAACATTCTGATAATTGTAATTTCATCACTGGTTTCTCTTTGAATTCTTTTATGATTCCATCTTCTACTTTGGCAAATCCTGTTTCTTCTTTTCTTTTAGTTCTAGTTGCAATACATGCTGAACTGTTTTTTTCTTTGAATGTTTCTCTCATTTTTTTAAGATCTATTGCACATAAATTATCTACAAACCATAATACAAATTCAGATTCGTTTTTGAGTTTGTCTGCAATGTGTAATAGGTCTCCACCTGTTCCACTTTGTGAATCTTGCACAAAAGTGATGTTTTTTTGTGTTTGATAGTAATTTTTGATTTGCCCTCCTAGTCCTTCAAAATCTGAAATAATGATAATTTCATTTACAAAACTAAATGATTTTAGATATTTTATGACATAATCAATTAGGGGTTTACCATTGATTGGGCTCATGGCTTTTGGAAAATATTCAGTATATGGTTTGCCTCTGGTTCCCTTGCCGCCTGCAAGAATTACAGCCTTCACAGCCTAACGGTATGATTTCTGCTTTCTTCTTCTTGCACCAGGTCCGCCAAATTTCTTTGGTTCTTTTCTTCTGGCATCACCACTGACTAGATATTTATCAAAATCAGTGATTCTTTTTCTAAGGTCTTCTCTAGTTGATTTTGGGAAAGGATGATCTTTTGGCTCTTTTTTGGATTTTGTCCATCCTGTTAGGGCTCTTGAAATTCCAGTTGCTATTGCACTGGCTTGACCCATAAAACCGCCGCCTCTAACTCTTACAGAAATATCAATTTTGTCTCTCAAATCTCCTGAAATTTCTAATGGTGCTAGAATAACTTCACGTGCTGTTTCTTGTGGAATCATTTCTACTGGTACATTGTTAATTCTGACTTTACCTTTTCCTTTGGTAATGTAAACATGGGCACTAGCTGTTTTTCTAGTTGCAAAATAGATTTCAGTTTTTGGAGTTGTCATTCAGTCCACCCAATTACTCTACATAATTCCCCAAGTACAGTATAGTTTGATGGGGTTTTTCTGATTTTAGCTTTTTCAAATTGAATTTTTTCAAGTGATTTAATTTCTTTAGGTGAACCAATGTATGTTCTAAGTCTTTGATGTGCTTCTTTTCCTGATGGCTTTCTATCAAATGGTAGCATTTGACGAATCATTTTTGCCATTAGTGTATCTGGTCTTCTGTAGTGGACAGGACCATGTTTGTAGTTGATAATACTGTTAATTTCTAAAAATTCTCTATATTCTTTAATTTGATTACTTCTTGTTCCACTCATCATGATTTTTTCACAGTTAACTACTGATACTCTGTTTCCTTGCATCAATAATTTTGCTACATTTGATGCTAGTCTTCCTGCAATGTGATCAGTTGCATCCACTACAATTGGTCTGTCTGTTCTAACAACAACTTCTTGTTTGGAAGTATTTGAATTTCTTCCAGCAGGTTTGTTAATTCTTCCATTAGCCAAGTAGAACTACTCCTTTACCTGTTGGGTTTTGTTCAATCAAATCTGAATGGGTGATTATTTTTCCACCTTTTTCAATGATTTTGGCTGCTGCAGAATTTGAAATTGAAAATGAGAATAATGTGATTTTATGAGCAATACTACCTGTTCCAAGTACTTTTCCTGGAAATACTACAATGTCGTTTTCTTTTGTTAGTTGACCGATTCTATTCAAGTTAAGATCTCTTCTTGCTACGGATGGTTTTAATGCATATTCTGCTAATTTAGCCCAAATTGGAGCATCATTTTTAGCTGATGCCTTTTTTAGATCTTTGGCCATATGTATAACGACTTGATTAGTCATGTGAATAATGCGGTTTGTAACCCAAATATAATGTCTATGCTTGAATTATGCTTCAACTTTGTCAATCATTTCTTTAAATTGACCTATTCTATTGCTGACTTCATCTACTCCTGAAATAATGATTTGTTCAGGTTTTAGTGCGCCAGTTGATTCTACTGTTAGAACTTTGACATCTTCCTTATCGGTATCTGTAAGTGTTGAGATGTTTGCAGAGTTCCATTTTGCATGTTCTGTTCCACGTCCTAGTCTGGCATAGCATTCCAATTTGATTCTTTGACCTGGTGCTAGTTGGACTATGGGAATTTTATCTGAAATTGGTTTAATTGAATCATCTTCTGAGGATAATTCATTTGTTAGTAATGTTCTGGTAACATCTGAATCTCCAGAGTCTAAAACTAACATTACTCTACAATTTGAGCATCCTGTTTCACTTCCACATCCGCATTTGGATGGTTCATTAAATCTGCTCAAATCTGTTGTTAATGGAATTAGTCCTAATCTATGTGCTAAACCTTCATCTGGTAATACTGATGAGTTCTCAATAATGTCAACTGTGTCCACTGCAAAAACTGGTACGCCGTTTAGACATACACGTCTAAGTGCATTTGCATATTGTAATGGTATGCCTTTGAGCTTTACAGCTATTTTCTGATCATCTTGACTAACAATCTCTAATGAGGACAATGAGCAAAATCTTCAAAATCCACATAAAAATCTAGCTGGTTTTAGGCATAATGGAAATAATCTCTTTTTATTTTGATTTGCCCAATTTCTCTAGATATGCTTAAGTTCACAATATGTGCATTTGATTTATGGATTTTGACAAGTTATTTTCTGATGTTTTAAACATTGATTCTGGTATTCGTTATGCTGCAGTCCAAAATAATACTGGCAAGATAATCACTGGAGGTTTTCGAGAAAACATCACCCCAATCCTAAATGATGAAGATCTCCAAATGATGCACTATTATGCATCTCAGAGATGGCAAACCAGAAAAAACATCGAACACAAGCTTGGTTCTGCAAAGTATGCGTTAGCTGAATATGATGAAATTAAAAGAATTTCATTCCCAATTGATGAAAAGCATTTGCTAATGGTTACAACTCAATTAAACTCTGATCACACAAATATCATTACCAAAGTTCTTGAATTGATCAATAATTCAAAATAATGTTCAAAGTCATCAAAATAACAATTAATGTTGCTATTACGTTAGTACAGATAAATAGCAAATCATAGTTATCTATTTTAGAAATGGCTGATGTAACACTTGTACGCTATTCTTTTGAAGGCGAAAAATTTGAAATCATGGTAAAGCCAGACCCTGCATTAGAATACAAGATGGGGAAGAAAAAAGACATATCTGCAGTTTTAGTTTCTGATGAAATTTACACCGATTCTGGTAAAGGTACCAGACCATCGGCTGAAAAACTACTCAAGGCCTTCAACACTGAAGACCAAACTGTGATTGCAGAAATTATCATGCAAAAAGGTGATCTTAATCTTACAACTGAACAAAGACGAAAAATGATAGAAGATAAGAAAAAACAAATTGTTACATTTATCGCAAAGACCTATGTGGATCCTAAAACTCACTTGCCTCATCCTCCGTTGAGAATTGAACAGGCAATGAAAGATGGCAGAGTTTCAGTTGATCCTCAAAAAAATGCTGAAGAACAGGTAAAAGATATTGTTGAGAGCTTGCGTTCAATCATTGCACTAAAAACAGAAAGCCTACAATTGGAAATTACGATTCCTGCACAGTTTGCATCACAATCATATGCCGTGCTAAAGTCTGCAGGTTCTCTAAAATCTGAAGAATGGCAAAATAACGGTTCTCTAAAAGCAATACTTGAAATACCCGCTGCAGCAAGGCCAAATGTGATAGACAGATTAGGTTCTATAACAAAAGGTTCAGCTACAGTCGAGGTAGTTCAGTAATGGATAACAAGAGAAAATATGTTATTCCAGGCGATGTAGTAACTACAGGACCATTTAGACCTGAACAAAATGTAATTTTAGAAGGCGAAAAGATAATTTCTACAACTATAGGAATTTCAGAAATTTATGAAGATTCTGTTAGAGTCATTCCATTAACTGGAAAATATATTCCAAAAATTAACGATCTGGTAATCGGTAAAGTTATTTCTCATACCTCATTGTCTTGGGAATTAGATATCAATTCATGTTATGTTGGATTTTTGCCTGCTCAAGACGTCTTTGGACGAGATTTTTCTGCTCATGCAGATGAACTATCATCCAAACTGAAAACTGGTGACTTGGTGGCTGCAAGAATAGCCAATTTTGATAGAACAAGAGACCCACTAGTTACCATTTCTGACAGAGATTTAGGTGCAATTGACTCTGGCGACTTGGTAAAAATCTCTCCTAGTAAAGTTCCAAGACTAATTGGAAAGCGTGGTAGCATGATTCAGATGATCGAAATGGCAACTAATGCTGCTGTGACTATTGGACAGAATGGCTGGGTAGTAGTTTCATGTGAGACTCCCGAGGGATTATTAAAGGCTAAAAAAGCAATTGAAATGATTAATGCAAAAGCACATGTTGCTAATTTGACTGATCAAGTGAAAGAAATGTTAGAAATAAAGGATGATGAATCATAATGGGCGGAAGAGACGCAACAATGGTCCTATTGGACGAGAATGGTATACGTTGTGATGGACGTAAAGTAGACGAAACACGACGAATCATGATCAAAGCCGGTGGACTAAAAAACGCTGATGGCTCTGCTTACATTGAATTTGGTGACAATAAGATTTTGGTCGGAGTTTTTGGTCCAAGAGATGTACATCCAAAACACATGTCAAATACTGATACTGGAATTTTAAGAGTTAGATATCATATGGAACCATTCTCTGTTGGTGAAAGAAAAAATCCTGCACCATCCAGAAGAGAGATTGAAATTTCCAAAGTAATCAAAGAAGCATTAGAACCTGCAGTAATGTTGGAAAAATTTCCAAGAACTGCAGTAGATGTATTTATTGAAGTTTTACAAGCAGATGGTGGAACTCGTTGTGCTGCACTAACTGCAGCATCCGTTGCATTAGCTGATGCTGGTATTCCGATGAGAGATATGGTTGCAGCAGTCGCAGCAGGAAAAGTTGCAGATACTGTAATTCTTGATGTTAACAATGAAGAAGACCAAGCAGGTCAAGCAGATATGCCAATAGGTTACATGCCAAGTCTTGATAAAATTACTCTATTACAATTAGATGGTGTTCTAACTCCTGAAGAATACAAAAAATGTGTTGATGTTGGAGTAAAGGGCTGCAAAGTCGTTTACGAATTACAAAAGAAAGCACTCAAAGACAAATACTTTGGAAACGGAGGAGACTAAAAATGACATCTGTATCTGTTCTTGATGAATTAAAGAAAGCACAAATCCTTGAATTGTTAGAACAAGGAAAAAGAGTTGACGGACGTGCACTAGATGAACCACGTGAAATTAAAATTGAAACTAATGCCATTCCAAAAGCTAATGGTTCAGCAAGAGTCTTTCTTGGTGAAACTGAAGTTATTTGTGGAGTAAAAATTCAACCTGATAGACCTTTCCCAGACACTGGTGATAGAGGTCTTTTCATCTGTACTGCTGAACTATTACCACTTTCTCATCCAACTGTTGAAACTGGTCCTCCACAACCACATGTAATTGAATTAGCAAGAGTTGTTGATAGAGGAATTAGAGAAAGTCACATGGTTGATGTTTCTCAACTAGTTATTGAGAAAGACAAATCCGTAATTGGTGTCTTTGCTGATAATGTGGTAGTTGATTATGATGGAAATCTATTTGATGCATGCTCTTATGCTGCTACAGCTGCTTTGCTTACATCAACAACTCCAAAATGGAATTGGATTGATGATAAACCAACGCTAGTAGAAGGTGAAGAAACTCCTTTGCCAATATCAACAATCCCTGTTTCTGTAACTATGGGAAAAATTGGCAGTCATATCATAGTTGATCCAAATGGTGATGAATGGGCTAGTATGGATGCTCGTATTACAATTACAAGTGATTCTGATGGCAATATTTGCGCTTTACAAAAAGGTGGCAGTGATGGATTCACACAGGATGAAATTAATCAATGTGGAGAAATATCTGTTAGAGTAGGCGCAAAAATAAGAGAAAAATTAAAAGAAGCCCAAAAAGGAAGTCAGTAAAATGGTTAAACACTCTAAAGCAAAAAAATCCCTTAAAGGATTAGGTGCTCGTTACGGAATTAAACTTAGAAAGCAATATTCTAAAGTTCATTTCACTTTAAAAGAAAAAAGAACTTGTCCTGAATGTGGTTCATCATCATTTGGACGTGATGCCGTAGGAATTTGGTCTTGTAAAAAATGCAGCTATAAAGTAGCTGGTACTGCATATGACGTTAAACTTTAGTGCAAAAATTACCGTTGATGCAAAAGATAAGACAAAAGCAATTTTTGATTCTGTAAATACTGACAATGAATTTTATCCAGAAAATCCTGTAAAAACTCAGATAATTTTTGATGAAAAAATTACCATCTCTGTAGAAACTAATCAATTACCTCATCTTAGAGCAAACTTGAATTCAACTCTTAGATTAATTCAGGCCAGCTATGATTCAATTGAATCGGTAAAGATATAATGAAACAAATTTTGTGATTAAATATGTCAGCAGGACAAATGCCACCATGGCTTCAAGAACAGATTATGAAGATGCAACAATCTCAACAGAATCTTCAATCAGTAATGACTCAAAAACAACATCTTGAAATTGAAAAAGCAGAAACTGAAAAAGCACTTGAGGAATTAAGAAAAGTTGCAGATGGCGATGCAGTCTTTAAACAAGCTGGTACAGTTTTGATTAAATCAAAAAAACAGGAATTAATTGATGAATTAGAAGAACGAATTGAAATGACTAAAACTCGCGCAACTGTTCTTGAAAAACAGGAGACCCGTCTAAAAGAATCTCTTAAAGAACAAGAAACAAAAATTACTGAAATGATGAAAGGCGGTTCTGCAAATGCACCACCAAATGCTCCACCTGTAGAAGACAATCCTAGAAAATAATTTTCCCAACATAGTTTCATACAAGATATTAACAATTCATTCCTAGTATTGCTGTGAATTTAGAAAATCTGAGAATTGTTGTAGATGAGAGAGAGCGAAAAAGTGGAATTCCTGATTTGCTAAAATCAATTGGATTGAATATTGAAATGAAAACACTTCCTATTGGCGATTATATTGTGGCTCCTGAAACCATTGTTGAGAGAAAAAGTATTCGTGACCTGATGGCTTCAGTTTTTGATGGACGACTTTTTGATCAATGTACAAGACTAAAGGAGCATTTTGATAATCCAATTGTTCTCATGGAGGGAAATGTTGATGAAATTGAAGAAATCACCGAAAACCCCTTGATTTTTTATGGTGCTATATCTAGGGTGGTTCTTGATTTTAAAATCCCTGTAATTCCTACTCCGAGTGCCGCACACACTGCCAAACTCTTAGTTTCTATGTGTTCTAGAAAAGATTCTGTACAAGGCCCATATCTAAAAAAGATCAAAAAATCTAATGATTTAGAAAAACAGCAACTATCTTCTCTTTGTAGCTTACCTGGAATTGGTGAAAAATTTGCAGTTAGAATGCTGACAAAATTTGGAACTCCTTTGAAAGTTTTTAGTGCAACTACTGCAGAACTTGCAAAAGTCGAAGGGCTAGGTGAAGCCAGGGCCAAGAAAATCAAAAAAGTACTAGACACAAAAAGCAAGCATCTCAAAAAATCAAATCAAAAAACATTACATGATTCATGATTTGATTAAATGTTCCTAATATTGAAAATAATATTTTGATATTTTAATCGTCGAGTTAAATGGAAACTGGTTTCTCTTTGAGTAGTTTTCTTTTTAGTGGCGTTCCACAAGCAGGACATTCTGTTCCGCTTGAATGATTGGTTCTACATCCAGGACAATAGTGAACCCATTTACCTACATCTTTAATTCCCTTAGTCATTATTGGGAGAATTACTAGTCCTAAATTTTTGGCAACATTTGAAATTGCAAAATCATCACTAATTATCTGGCCTTTCATTTCTATACATAATGCAATAATCGAAATATCTTGCTTTGATAATTGCGGGTAATCTCCTGTTTCTTTAGATGCTTTGATTGCATTTTTAGTTGATTCAGAATCTGGCTCTCTAATTTTCAATCTGTTTGTTTCAAGTAGGGTGCCTAATGCATCGTGATTTTTCTTTATGTGTTTAATTTCATCATAAACTAATGATGTTGTAAAACAATCTTCTGATGATCTAAATGGCACTCCTGCATAAAATGCACTTGCATCTAAAATTCTAAAATCCAAGTTTGCTCATCTGTCTTAGTCCTCTTTTCTTTAATCGTAAAAAGACTGCTGGTTTTTTGTATTTTTTGATGGTGATTGGTTCTTCATATCCTATTGTTTTAACAACTTGCGCATCCATTGCAATGTGACAATCATGTGAACAAACAATTTCTATTTTCTCATCTGGAACAATTAATGATGCCAATCTATACACTGGTGCAACTGGTGTGATGATCAAGACATCTAAACTTTCATGCAAAATTGGACCGCCTAATGAAAATGAATGTCCTGTAGATCCACTTGGCGTTGCAATGATTACTCCATCCATTTTTTGTTTTACTGTATCGTCTTGAAATTTTATTTTAATCTCTGCAGTTCTTGTCAAATTTGTTCTTGTAATGTAAATTTCATTTAGTGCTGGAGGGAATTCCTTTCCTCCACAAGATGCTATAACTCTGGTTCTTTTATCCAAAAAGAAATTATCTTTTAAAATTTGTTCAATTGCATCATCAATTTCGTCAATTGTAATTTCTGCTAAAATTCCCCTGTTCCCTCCTACGTTAATTGTTAAAATTGGAGTTTCATTTTCTAAATTCCTAAAAACTCGAAGCGTGGTGCCATCTCCACCAAGAGTAATGACTAGATCTAGTTTTTCTTTTTTTAACTCTTCTAGAGTTTCAAATTGTTTTGCACCTTCCACCTCGATTGGAGAAATTGTAAACACTTTTGCCTTTTTTGCTAAAAGTTTTTTTGTAACATCTTTGGCTGCTTGCTCTGAATCCTTAGAACCTACTTTGCTCACTACGGCCACTTTTTGTAATTTCAAGCAGTTCTTCTGAATCTTATTTACTTAAAAATGATATTTTTAGCATTTTTTTGAAAAACAAATAAGTATGAAAACAAATTTGTTGAAATTATGAGTTACGCACACCCTGAAGTTTTAGTTGATACTGATTGGGTATCACAAAATCCTCCTAATGAAAATAGAAAATTAGTTGAAGTTGATTATGATCCTGTAAATGGATATCAAAAAGGCCACATTAGTGGCTCTAGCTTAATCTGGTGGAAACGAGACATTAATGATCCTGTTACACGAGATATTATCAGTAAAAAAGAATTTGAAGCATTAATGTCCAAAAATGGAATTACTGCAGATACTGAAGTTATTCTTTATGGTGACTTTAACAATTGGTTTGCAGCATTTGTTTTCTGGGTTTTCAAAATTTATGGACACGAAAATCTAAAAATTATGAATGGTGGACGAAAAAAATGGGAATTAGAAAATAAAGATTATACTACTGATGAACCTCAAATAGCTGCAACAAATTACATTGCACAGCCTCCTGATGAAGGATTACGTGCATATCTGTTTGATGTAAGTCGTGCATTAGGAAAAGAAGATACTGTCATGGTTGATGTAAGATCACCTGCAGAATTTACTGGTCAAATCACTGCCCCTCCTGAATATCCAATGGAGCATGCACAAAGAGGCGGCCATATCCCAGATGCAAACAACATACCATGGGCAACTGCAGTCAATGATGCTGATGGCACATTCAAAGCAGTTGAAGAGTTAAGACAAAACTATGAACCAAAAGGTGTTACTCCTGACAAGGATGTAATTTGTTATTGTAGAATTGGAGAGCGTTCTTCACACAGTTGGTTTGTATTGAAATATCTACTTGGATACCCAAGAGTTCGAAACTATGATGGTTCTTGGACTGAATGGGGAAACATGATAGGAAATCCTGTGGAAAAATAAATTGCTTTTAGACCTTCCTGTTCTTGAGAAAGGTACTTTCTATTTTATCAAAGACGGTGAATTTGATATTATTCTCGAAGACAAAACAAAGCGTGGTCTTGAGATTAAAGAAACATCTATTGATGAAAAAATTAATGTCAAAGCCGATAAAGGAATGATCCATGATATGGATGGGATTGGCCATTGGGTTCCAATTCGTTGGTATTTTTCAAAGGATTCCTATGATCTCTCTCAGGTAGTAGTACATGCAGAATCTATGGAAAAAAAATACACAGAACTACGAGAACTCACATGTCCTGACGATGACGACTGATAACCTTTTTATCTAAAATAAATTTAGTAGAGACAGATGTCCTTACTTCTTAAAGATCGAGTATGGTCAATGGAAGCACCAACTGCAAAACGTGGCGTATATCCTTTACATGGATTCAAACTTGGACTTTACAGATTACCAATTAAACTTGAAGAAGTCGCAGAGCTGAAATCTGTCCATGATGGACTCAAAAAAGCATTTGAAATGGACATGTATGCTGATAGAATTTACGCAACATATCGTTGGAAAGAACAAAACATGGATGATCCTGATGCAAAAGGATACGAAGAAGTTGACTTGTCAGTTACTGTAGAAATTGTGACAGGTGAAGTTGTAGATATTATTTATCAAATTTTCCCAATTGAAAAATTCGGTGATCCTAATTGGGTCAAAGATTATAGAAAAAAGGCAGACCATTTTGCTAAAATGATCATTGATACAATTTTACGAAACACCATTTTGGCTGACAAACTAATTTCCTATTATGCTAAAACTGAAAAAATATCTGAAATTGCAGCCATTCAAAAACTAGAAGAATTAACTCCTCTTGCAAAAATTGTTCTGGGTGCAAAACCAAAACCAGTTGAGGCAAAAGAAGATGATGAAGAAGAAGATGATGGTGAAATTGAAATTCCTGATGGTGCAAAACCTGGACCAATTGATGTTGATTATAAATCAAAAATGAAACAAACTACAGCATATGAGGCCCCTGAACACACAATCAAAACTTGGGGTAGACGAGGTACAAGTAATGGTATCATGGGTGTATGGGGAGAATTTGTTTCAGTAGATTATGATATTTGTATTGCAGATGGTGGATGCATTGAAGCATGCCCTGTAGGAGTTTACGAATGGTTTGATACTCCTGGAAATCCTGCATCTGAACAGAAACCATTAATGTCAAAAGAACCAGATTGTATTTTCTGTCTTGCATGTGAGGGTGTTTGTCCACCACAAGCAATCAAGATCTATGAGCAAAAATAATCTAAATTATTTACAAGTATAAATAGCGATAAATAATATTGTGAAATTAGGGATATGGCAATTAATCCTTTCACATCATTTGTATTTGATTTATTCATCATTTCGGCAATTATTATCACAGCATACACTGTTAATTTCTATTATCTGGCATTTCTTTCTAGAGTAAGAAATGAAGTTCGCCCTACTGTTGATTGGGGGACGCCTACTGTAACTATACAATTACCTATTTACAATGAAAAATATGTTGCAAAAAGACTAGTAGATTCAGTATGTCATTTGGATTATCCTAAAGACAAAATGCGAATAATGGTATGTGATGACTCTGATGATGATACTGTTGAACTACTTCAAGATGTGGTTGATGATTATAAAAAACAAGGATTTCAAATTGAGCATGTTAGACGTGGAACAAGAAAAGGGTACAAGGCAGGTGCGTTAAAACATGCAATGAAAACAACTGATACAGAGCTTGTTGCTATTTTTGATGCTGATTTCATCCCTCCTACTTGGTTTCTTAAAAGAGCGATTCCACATTTTTCAAAATCTGATATTGGATTGATTCAGTGTAGATGGGGGCATGTTAATGAAAATTATTCTACAATCACTCAAGTCCAGGCCCTAAGTATTGATTTTCATTTCCTTATAGAACAAAAAGCAAAAAGCAACTCTCATCTCTTCATGAATTTCAATGGTACTGCCGGAATTTGGAGACGTGAGTGTATTGAAGATGCTGGAGGATGGCACACTGCTACACTTGTTGAGGATCTTGATTTGAGTTATAGAGCACAAATGAAAGGTTGGAAATGTGTATTTTTACCTGATATTGTAGTTGATGCTGAATTACCTGCTCAAATGAATGGTGCCAAACGTCAACAATTTCGTTGGGCTAAGGGTTCTATTCAGTGTGCAATAAAATTACTTTCTGATATTGGTTTAAAACGAAATGTTGCAATAGAGGCAAAAATTCAAGCGTTCATTCAACTTACTCGTCACATTGTTTATCCTCTAGTGCTGATACAATTTTTGACTTTGCCAATCTTACTGGCTGCTGAGGTCAACCTCTATGTAGTTAGTGTTCTTCCTGCAATTACCATTGCAACATATCTTGCAATGGGGCCTGGTGCATATCTAATTGTAATACGTGGCATGTATCACAAGTCATGGAAGTCAAAAGCAAAATTACTTCCTGCACTACTTGTCTATAATGCTGGGTTGTCTGTAAACAATACTGTTGCAGTTTTTGACGCTGTACTTGGAAAGAAAAATGAATTTCATAGAACTCCAAAATATGGTCTAGTGACAAAAAAAGATGATTGGAGAGACAAGGCATACAATTTACCATTTACACAAACAACTCTATTGGAAATATTTTTTGGCGTTTATGGGATAATGGGAATTTTTATTTCGATATTTACAAGTAATCCTGTCTTTATACCAATTATTGCCATTCAAACACTGGGATTTTTCTATATTTCTTACATGAGTTTGTCTCACACTCGCTTCAAAAGAAACAAATCTGTAAGTGGCAAGTCTATGACCAAGAAAGAAAAAACAGCTAATACTATTTACAAACTTGCAATGATTGGAATTGTTTCAATAATTGTTTTTGGTGGTTACATGGCAGTTTCTGGTTATAATACTGACATTTACCCTCTAGATAGAATCCGAGGAAATCTTGATGGAGTCATGTCTTCTTCTGATCCTGCCATAATTCGTGATCATTTGGTAGCAATTCAAACTGATTTGGATTTGGTGATGGCAAATATTCCTGAAATAACTGATAAAAATGGAAACGTTATTGCCAAAAATCCTGTTTGGATATTTGGAACAGAATCTACTAACTTTCTTAGAATTCAAAATAACATAGATACAATGTTTGCCGGATTAGATGAAATATCTTCACTCTCAAAAGACAACTCTGCATATCATACTGGAATGTTGGATATCAACGACAGGGCATTATTATTAAAAATCAACATAATGGATGCAACTCCATACATGTATGTTAGTCCTGCAAACATGATGTTCAGTGTTATCTGGATTGCAGCAATTATTGGAATCTTTGCAATGTTGAAAAGAAAGAAAGAAAATCTCCAAAAAGTTGATTTGACACATGATATTCCTTTGAAAACAAATTAATTTCATTTCTGGAAATTCCATTGAATTTTTATGTGTCTGAGAAGTAATTTACCTAATGCCTGAATTTGGTACAATTGCATTGGTTGTCTTCGCTGTTGCAATAGTGGGTATCATAGCAGTTACTGCAAAATCAAGATTAACTTCAAATAATGTAACACCTGATGTTGGTGGTAAAACAACAATGTCTGGTAATGTCTACAAACTTGCAATGATTGGAATTCTTGGGATAATTGTTTTTGGTGGTTACATGGCAGTTTCTGGTTATAATACTGACATTTACCCTCTAGATAGAATCCGAGGAAATCTTGATGGAGTCATGTCTTCTTCTGATCCTGCCATAATTCGTGATCATTTGGTAGCAATTCAAACTGATTTGGATTTGGTGATGGCAAATATTCCTGAAATAACTGATAAAAATGGAAACGTTATTGCCAAAAATCCTGTTTGGATATTTGGAACAGAATCTACTAACTTTCTTAGAATTCAAAATAACATAGATACAATGTTTGCCGGATTAGATGAAATATCTTCACTCTCAAAAGACAACTCTGCATATCATACTGGAATGTTGGATATCAACGACAGGGCATTATTATTAAAAATCAACATAATGGATGCAACTCCATACATGTATGTTAGTCCTGCAAACATGATGTTCAGTGTTATCTGGATTGCAGCAATTATTGGAATCTTTGCAATGTTGAAAAGAAAGAAAGAACAACTCCAAAAAGAAGATGAAATAGGAATTTAAGGAATATTTAGGTCTCTTCTAATTTCGTCAACTGCTCTAATACCGTAAATGTCTCTTACTTGCTGAATTCTAATTGATTCTTTTAGCATGTCTCTTCCTATCGCATTGGTCAAAATTGAATATACGTCACTAAACCTAACTTCCCATTTGTCTGCACAATCTAATATTTTACTTACTGCCCACTGTCTTACTTCATGAGGCAATGGAATTTTTTCTCCGGATTCAATTGAAATTTTATCAAACAAGTTGACAATGTCTGCAGTCTGTGATGCCATTTTCTCAATGTCTTTTGAAACCCCATACTTTGATTCTGCATTCATTCTAATGTTTGATTGATACTCTGATAGTTTTAACAATGCCATTATTTCTTTTGATGAATCATCAGATGCCTTACTTGTGACATCTTTGACTGATTGTAATTCTTGAAATAGTTTATCGGATTTTTTATGAAATTCTATTGTAGATTCATCTTGTCTTTTCAGTGTGTCTGAAACTGATGATATTTTTTGTTCAATACTATTTGTCTTTTCAAATACATTCTGTTTGAAATTGGAAACTTCTTCTTGAACTGATTTGAGTCCTTCCCCTACAAATGCTGTGGAATCTGCTCTCTGTGCAAGTGCTCCTATTTCAGTCTCAATTTTATCAATCTTACCGCCTAAATCTTTGATAGACTCTAGGCTCAAATTATCTACAGAACTTGCTTTTGATGCAATATCATCAAACTGTTGTTTGAGACCGTCAATTACTCCTCCTAATGAATCAATTTTTGATGCTTTAGATGAAATCGCATCAATTGTAATTTTGATTGCATCTAATTCTGCATTAAGATTTGAACTAGATGATACTCCATCAGAAATTCTTCCCAACTCTTCTTTGAGACTTTCGATAATTTGAGAGCCTGTATCTAATTTTGCAGTTTTTCCTGAGATTTCTTCGATTGTATTTTTTAGACTATCCATCTCAGAACCAATTTCTAAAAATGAATCTGTCTTGCCTGAAACCTTTCGTAAATCGTCTCTTACCTCATCAATTCTTTGAGCAATTTTAATAATCATTTGAGAATTGTTTTGAATTGAATTCATACTGTCTTCTACTTGCTGTGACAATTCTTGAGGTTTTGATGTTTTTTGTAATTCAGAAATTCGACTGATTTCTTTTTCTAATTTTGCTGTTTGATCATTAATCTTATTTACTAGATTTGACTGTGTTCTGACTTGATTTAATCCTGAGAATAGTTTTTGAGTATCATCTTCTATAATGTTAATCTGTTTTGATTGTTTTTGAATGTGCTCTAATGTTAATGCTAATGTGTCGATCATTCCTTTCATTGAAACCAGGACTTTTTGATTTTCCCCAAAGATTTTTGACATTACTTTGATCTCCTTTTGTAATGCTTTGTTAGAATCTGAAACTGATGCTACTTTTTTTAATAATATTGATGGGCTTGGCTCTTTCTTCGTTACTTTTTTTGCCTTGGGCGTGGTTTTCTTTGTAGTTTTGACAGCCATGTAAATTCAATTAAAAATTTAAAGATAAAAAAGTTGGGTGTGAAATAAAAAATGTAAAGAGTTACTTGTTTACAACTTCTGGTTCATGAAGTAATTCATGAAATGTCTTTTCAGCCAAACCATTTGCTGTATCGATAAACCCTTGTGGACAATATTCACATTGAATCATATAGTACGGTATGGTACCGTACTATTAATAGTCAGGTGATTACAAAGTAACCAAGTATGCAGTCAGATACCCCAGGTCATATCTCTTCATTTAATTCAGTAGACCTAATCATCACTCTGCATATCGTTTATCATGTTTGGGCATAAAGAGGTTAAAGATTTTGTAAATATGTGAGCCTGAGATTTGTTGGTAAATTATTTTCAAATGGATAATCCGTAATGATTTTTAAACAAATTTGATTACTGATAGCATGCAAAACCTTCCACTTCAACTAGATTCAAGTGGAATTCATAGTACACTCAACAATACTGTAACTACTCTAATTGAACAAATTACCCCTGAATTGCCTCACACAAGTTTTGTTACCGATTTAGCATTCATTATGATTATTGGCGCTGTTGTAACTCTAGCTTTTTTTAAAATAAAACAACCATTGATCATAGGCTATCTTTTTGCAGGAATGTTGATTGGTCCTCTTTCTCCATTTTGGTCTTGGGTGTTACCTGAAGGCGGTCCTTCCACTGATGTTATAGGAGGTGTTGGAATTTTGTCTGATATTTCTGCATTGAATCTTTTTGCTGAAATTGGTGTCATCTTACTTTTGTTTGTAATTGGTATAGAGTTTCCATATGCAAAAATCAAAAGTATTGGACGAGTTGCTGTTGGTGTTGGGACTATAGGATTGTTTTCTACCATGGGTGTTTTGTTCTATACTGCTACTGCACTTGGATTGAACTTTATGGATGCTCTGTTTATTTCTGCAGCCTTGTCTATATCCAGTACTGCAATTATTGTAAAATTATTAGAAGATATGGGAAAAATCAAAAAAGAATCCTCTATTATGGTTCTTGGTATTTTAATTGTTGAAGACGTAATTGCAGTAATTCTGATTTCTTCATTGCAATCAATCGCTCTAGTTGGTACTGTATCAATAGAATCTATCATTGTAGTTGTATTGGTTGCAACTGGTCTTATTGTAGGTACATTTACTATTGGAACTCGCGTAATTCCTCCTTTAATTGATAGGGTTGCCGCAGCAGAACATCGTGAAATTTTACTACTTAGTGTCCTGGGTCTTTGTTTTGGTTATGCATTATTTGCAAATATTGTGGGACTATCTGTAGCAATTGGAGCATTTTTGGCAGGGGTTTTAGTCGCAGAATCAAAATCTGCAGAAGTAGCCAAGTTACTTTCTAGTCCCATTAAAGACATGTTTGTTGCAATATTTTTCATTTCAGTTGGTGCATTGATGGATGTTTCACAATTGGAAAATTATATTTTTGTAGCAATTGCTTTGATTGCAGTTGCAACTGGAATGAAATTTGGAGGCAACATGATTGGAAATTTCATTTTCAGACAGAAACGTGGTAAGGCACTTCGTTCTGCATTTACTTTGGCAGCCCCTAGAGGGGAATTCTCTATTGTCATTGTAAAAGTTGGAGTCGATATAGGTGCAGTTAGTGCCTTCTTGTTCCCTCTAGTTGGTATAATTTCTATCATCACTGCTTTCATTTCTCCCTTCTTGATGAAAACAGGTGACAAGGTAATTCCTGCATTGGAAGATAAAGAAAATGTCTGATGAACTAAAACAATTCTTAGATCGAGTGCATCCTGGAATCACTACTTTTGATTTTGAAGGAAATGAGACTCCTTGCATTGAATTGGATGAGAAAAAATATGATGAGATGTTGTCAAAAGTTGCAGGGCAATCATTGTCAATTAACACTGATTTGAATATTTTACAAGATGGATTGGGCAATGCATTCGTTGAAGTAAAATTAACTTTTTCAAAAGGCAATATCACTGAAACATTCTTGGTAAATGCAAAAACACATCTTGCTTTTTTCCAATCTCTTGCAAAAACATCGATGTTGGCCCTTACTTCTCCAAAATCTAATTATGGGAAAGATAAGGTGTTTATGATTCAATTACCGCGTCCAGAAAAAGCCCATGATGCTCTTGAAATTATTAAAAACGCACTAGTTCCGAAGAATCAATAAAGTGGTGCAGTTACCGGGATTTGAACCCGGGTCACGTACTTGGCAAGCACGAGTACTAACCAGACTGTACTATAACTGCAACAA
>JACKQG010001406.1_pt1 | contig 33388 bp, 29 predicted proteins | sample 8237621 | NCBI WGS metagenome assembly JACKQG01 (sample SAMN15677084, study PRJNA649215) | marine metagenome | biome: marine; feature: Black Sea; material: saline water; isolation source: suspended particulate matter (SPM) from the Black Sea western gyre | collected 2013-06-09/2013-06-10 | depth...
CAATGGTAGAGCAGCGGCCTTTTAAGCCGTTGGCTGTGGGTTCGAGTCCCACCCGACCCACCACCTCATTCTTCCGCTTGGCCAAGGCGCGCGCCTCGCTACTGGTATTGGCTGGTCATCGGCCGTCCGCGAGTTATAGTGCCCGCGCACCATGAAAGTGGCTCGTTCAATTCAATCGCTTGGTTTGGCGCTTGGCCTGTTTGTTGCGCAACCCGGTTCATTCGCTGAATCCAGCCTTCCACGCAGCACGCCGGAGGCGCAGGGCGTTTCCTCTGCCGACATCCTTCGGTTTGTGAAGGCAGCTGATCGGGAGGTCGACACCATGCACAGCTTTATGTTCGTGCGAAACGGCCACGTGATCGCGGAGGGGTGGTGGTCTCCGGAGTCGATGGACAAGCCGCACATCCTCTGGTCGCTCACGAAAAGTTTCGCCTCCACCGCCGTGGGGCTGGCACAGACGGAGGGCAAACTTTCGGTCGATGACAAGGTGCTGAAATACTTCCCTGAAACTGCGCCTGACAAACCGTCCGAAAACCTGAAAGCGATGCGCGTGCGCGATCTGCTGACCATGTCGACCGGCCACAACCGGGCACCCCGAGTTTGGGACAGCGATGATGACTGGACGAGACAATTCCTCGCGCATCCGGTCACGCACAAACCGGGAACCCATTTCCAGTACAACACGGCCGCCTCGTACATGCTCGGGGCCATCGTGAAAAAGACCACCGGGGAGGATTTGATCGACTACCTCGGGCCGAGATTGTTCGAGCCGTTGGGAATTGCCAAACCCAAGTGGGAGAGGAGTCCGCAGGACCTCAGCATCGGTGGCTACGGCCTGTACGTGCGCACGGAAGCCATCGCCAAGTTTGGCCAGCTTTACCTCCAAAACGGCAAGTGGAAGGGCAAACAACTCCTGTCCGAAAGTTGGGTCAAGACAGCCACCAGCAAACAGGTCGACAACAGCAATGGTGTGATTTCAAAAGACTCGGATTGGCTGGTTGGCTACGGGTTTCAGTTTTGGCGCTGTCGTCACGGGGTCTATCGTGGAGATGGCAAGGACGGGCAGTTTTGTATCGTCATGCCGCAGTACAACGCCGTGTTGGCCATGACCGCCGACAACAGGGACATGCAAAAGCAGCTCACGCTGACTTGGGATCATCTGCTGCCAGCGTTCAAGGACGGCTCGCTTCCAGCCGACAAAAAAGCCCACCGGAAACTCAAACGGGCTTTGGCAAAACTGAACGTCAAAGAGACCAAGTAGCCAATCGTAGCTCCCACCAAGGCTCGGTCGCTCACTCAACAAACGGAACCATTCACCATGAACCAATTTTGTTGGTTGTTCGCAGCAATGTTGTTGGGTGGGTGTTGTTCGGTGGAACGCACTCCTCCTGCACCGGAGATTTCCATCCACGAGGCGATCGCGGCGGATGATTTTGCTTCCTTGAATCAGCACCTCGCCGCCGGCACGGACGTCGAGTTGAAAGACGCGAAGTGGGGCAACACCCCGTTGATCCATGCATCGTATCATGGCCGGCAAAAGATGATCCATCGACTGATCCGGCATGGCGCGAACTTGAATGCGCAAAGCAACAATGGCTGGACGGCCCTGCATGTGGCGGTGGGGCAGGAGCATCTCGAACTGGTCGGCCAACTCCTTCGCGCCGGGGTGAACCCTTCGATGCGAAACCGGTTGTTCGGGCAGGGAGAAAATCAGGAACAGGTGTCGGACACACCGCTCGACTTGGCGATCAATTTCGATCTGCCGGAGATCACAAAACTGCTTCGCAAACACGGCGCCCAAACCAACGCCGAACTCAACGCCAAAGGCCAATAACAGCGCTTGGCCAAGCGGCGTGTCGGCTTTACCCTTTTCGGTCTTGGCTTTTTGTTTTTCAGATCGGGGTTGCGCTTGGCTTCTGCTGTCGCTTGGCGGGCTGTTTTTTGCGCCGACACATTCACCGGCTGATGAGCCGGTGCGGTTCAATCGCGATGTCCGGCCAATCCTGTCGGAGAACTGTTTCGAGTGCCACGGGCCGGATGCGGCCAAGCGCAAAGCCGACCTGCGGCTGGACGCCGGCGCGCTTGGCCAGGCGGGGGTCGTCCCCGGCAAGCCAGGCGAGAGTGAACTGTTCAAGCGCATCACCCACGCCGACCCGGCGGAACGGATGCCGCCGACCGACTCCGGCCACGCACTGACCCCGGCCGAGGTGGCGACGCTCAAGCGTTGGATTGAGCAGGGCGGTGAATGGGGCCGGCATTGGGCCTTCACCCCTCCCAAGCGGCCGACAATTCCCCCGGCGAAACACGCCGCCTGGCCAAGCGGCGCGATTGACCGATTCGTGTTGGCGAGTCTGCAGCGGGCCGGGCTGCAACCTTCGCCGCGTGCGGGCCGGGAGACGCTGCTCCGGCGGGTAGCGTTCGACCTCACCGGCCTGCCGCCGTCGCCGCGCGAGATCGATGCCTTCCTCGCCGACACGTCGCCGGGCGCATACGAACGGCTGGTCGACCGGTTGCTGGCGTCGCCGCGTTACGGCGAGCGGATGGCGCTCGAATGGCTCGACGCCGCGCGCTACGCCGACTCGCACGGCTACAGCCTCGACCGCCGCCGTGTGATGTGGCCGTGGCGCGACTGGGTGATTCGCGCGATCAACGACAACATGCCGTTCGACCGGTTCGCCCTCGAGCAACTCGCCGGCGATTTGTTGCCGGACGCGACGCTCGCGCAACAAGTGGCCACCGGCTTCAATCGCAACCATTCGATCCAAAGCGAGGGCGGCGTCATCAATGAGGAGTATCGTGTCGAGACTGTGGTGGATCGCGTCGAGACGACGTCGGCGGTTTTCCTCGGGCTGACGTTTGGCTGCGCGCGGTGTCACGACCACAAATACGACCCGATTTCGCAGCGGGAGTTTTACGAGTTTTACGCGCTGTTCAACAACGTGCCGGAGACGGCGCACGTCGGCAACGCCGACAGGCTGGCGGACAAGCCGTTCGTGAAGGTGCCCAGAACGGCGCAGCGCAAGCGGATGAACCGCCTCCGCACCGAGATCGCCGCGCTGGAAAATGAACCGGAAGCGGAGCCGCAACTCAAGGCGGCGCGGAAGGCGCTATCCGCGCTTGGTCAAGCGGCACCGACGGCGATGATCATGGGTGAGTTGAACCCGGCCCGGAAGACGTTCGTGCTGAGCCGTGGGCAGTACGATCAGCCAAGCGGTGTCGAGGTCAGCGCCGGGCTGCCGGCTGCGCTTGGCCAATGGCCCACCGGTGCGCCGCGCAACCGGCTCGGCTTGGCCAAGTGGATTGTCGGCGCGGAGAACCCGCTGACGGCGCGGGTGGTCGTGAACCGTTTTTGGCAGATGCACTTCGGCACCGGCATCGTGAAATCATCGGAGGACTTTGGCGCGCAGGGCGAGTGGCCGACACACCCGGCGCTGCTCGACTGGCTGGCGACCGAGTTCGTCCGTGGTGGCTGGAACCGCAAGGCGATGCACAAGCTCATCGTGATGTCGGCGACGTATCGGCAGGTGTCGCGCGTGTCGCCGGGGCTGCTCGAGGTCGATCCGGCGAACCGGTTGTTCGCGCGCGGCCCGAGGTTTCGGCTGCCGGCGGAAATGATCCGCGACCACGCGCTGGCGTCGAGCGGGCTGCTTGTCGGCCGACTCGGCGGCGAGAGCGTCCGGCCGTACCAACCGCCGGGGCTGTGGGACGATGTGGTTTATGAAAACGTGCCGCGTTTTGTGCAGGATCACGGCGGGAAACTTTACCGCCGCAGCCTGTATACTTACTGGAAGCGCTCCGTGCCACCACCGAACATGCAGGCGTTCGACGCGCCGTCACGAGAGGTGTGCGTGCTGACGCGTGCCAAGACGAACACGCCGCTCGCCGCGCTGGTGCTGATGAACGACCCAACGTTTGTCGAGGCGTCGCGCAAGCTGGCCGGCCGGGTGTTGCGTGACGGCGGCGCGACGGCGGAGTCGCGGTTAACGCTGCTGCATCGCTTGGTTTGCGGTCGACGCCCGACGGAGCGCGAGCTGGGTTTGTTGAGCGGCGCGCTGGCGGAGTTGCAAACGAGTTTTCGCGCCGAGCCGGAGGCGGCACGGCGGTTGATGGCGGTCGGCGAGTCGCCGCACGACCCGGCGCTCGACGCGGTGGAGTTGGCCGCCTACGCGTCGTTGGCCAACGCCGTGCTCGGCACCGACGAAGCCATTACCCGGAATTGAAGCATGACTTCAAAAAATGACAACGCGCTGATGCAGACCCGGCGGCAGTTTCTCGGCCGCACGAGCGCCGGCATCGGCTCGGTGGCGTTGGCGTCACTGCTCAACCCGAGACTGTTCGCCGGCTTGGCCGGTTTTCCGAATTTCGCGCCGAAGGCCAAGCGGGTGATTTATCTGTTCCAGAGCGGCGCGCCGTCGCAGTTCGAGTTGCTCGACCACAAACCGGCGTTGGCCAAGGCGCATGGCCAGGTCTTGGGCAGCGAGTTTTTCGGCGGGCAACGCCTCACTGGGATGACGTCCGGGCAGAAGGAAAAAAAGGTCTGCAAATCGATCTACAACTTTTCGCGGCACGGGCAGAGCGGCACGGAGTTGAGCGAGTTGCTGCCGCACCTCGGCCGGGTGGCGGACGAGCTGTGCGTGGTGCGCTCGATGCAGACGCAGGCGATCAACCACGACCCGGCGATCACGTTTTTCCAGACCGGCTTTCAGCAGGCGGGACGGCCGAGCATGGGCGCGTGGGCCAGCTACGGACTGGGCAGCGAGAGCGCCGATTTGCCGGCTTACGTGGTGATGATTTCGCACGGCAGCGCCAAGCGCGATTCGCAGGCGCTGTACGCGCGACTTTGGGGCAGCGGCTTTTTGCCGTCGGAACACCAGGGGGTGAAGTTCCGCTCGTCGGGCGATCCGGTGCTGTACCTGTCCAACCCGGACGGCATCACGGCCAAGCGGCGGCGGCGGATACTGGACCTTGGCCAAGCGTTAAACCGGGAGCATCACGAGCGTCTGGGCGATCCGGAAATCCTCACGCGCATCCGGCAGGCGGAAATGGCGTACCGCATGCAGACCTCGGTGCCGGAGTTGATGGATACCTCCAGTGAGCCGGAACATATTTTTAACTTGTACGGCGCGAACGCGCGCAAGCCGGGCACGTACGCGGCCAACTGCCTGCTGGCCCGTCGGTTGGCCGAGCGCGGCGTGCGCTTCATCCAGTTGTACCATCGCGGCTGGGATCAGCACGGCGACCTGCCGCGCGATTTGCCTCTCCAATGCGGCGACATTGATCAGCCGTCCGCAGCGCTAATCGCCGACCTCAAGCAGCGCGGGATGCTCGACGAGACGCTGGTGATTTGGGGCGGCGAATTTGGGCGGACGGTTTACGCGCAGGGCGGTTTGAACGTGGCCAAGTACGGGCGCGACCATCATCCGCGCTGCTTCAGCATCTGGATGGCCGGCGGCGGCATCCGGGGTGGGACGACTTACGGGACGACCGACGAGTTTTCATTCAACGTCGTCGAGAACCCAGTGCACGTGTACGACCTGCACGCGACGATGCTGCACTGCCTCGGCGTCGATCACGAAAAACTGACCTTCAAATTCCAGGGCCGCCACTATCGGTTGACCGACGTGCACGGAAACGTCGTCAAAGGCCTGTTAGCCTGACCGCTTGGCCAAGCGCCGGGGGTGACGTTTACTTCTTCTTCAACGCCTTTGAGATCATCGCCTTCAGATCCTTTTCAGCGGACTTAACGATGGCCTTGGGGCCGGTGGCCTTGATGAAGACGGCACCCTGTTTTCCATCGACAATCGCCCCGAGCAACCCGCTGTTCGGCACCGGCACCTTGGTGCCACCAAACGGCGGCCCCTTCATGAACGTCCCCTCGGCCGTCACGTAGGTCACCTTCATCCCGTCGATCGTCTCGTCACTGATCTTGGCCTTGAGTTTGTCGGCCGGCTCCTTGAACTGGCCCAGCCAGCGCTGCACGTTCGCCTTCACGCCACCGGCCGCACCGGGGCCGAAGTGGAAGAACACCACCTCCGCCGCCTTGCCGTCCTTGCCCTTGATCGCAAACTGCGCCTTGCGCATCGACGACGACGGCTTCTGCGTCTGCCAACCTTTCGGTCCCTCAAACGCAATGCCACCGGCCGAAAACTTTTCCGCCCGAACTCCGACAGTCGCCAAAGCAACCGCCACCAAACAAACCAAACGTATCACTGTGTTTTTCATGAAAATCTAAAGTTCTTTTTTTATGAGGTATTCGTACGCCCCGGCAAATGAAAACTTCCTCTGCCATAGGGTGTTTTTACATTTTATCTTAATTGGAGTTCACATATATTTCGTCATACAATCCAGCATCTCTGAAGAGTTGTTTGTACTCATCCAATTCGATCATTTCGTTGTACCAAGGGTGTGAGTGCACGCTTAGAAAACCGTGTTCTTTTAGCCTTTTTGCACGGTCAACCCATTGTATGGCTTTATCCACTTCGCCTATGGATACATAAAATCTGGATATGATATCAGATTTAATATATTCAAATTGACTCCGGTGTAACAATTCGGCAAGCAGCTTGATAGATTCTTTTTCTTTACCTTGTTTCCAATAAACCACACCTAACGACATTATGGAAACGGGGTTGTTTGGATCATCTTTAATTCCTCTTCCCAGTAATACGACAGCTTCATCATATTTCTTCATATCGGACAAGATCATGGATCGGAAATGCAATCCCCATTGAAAAGTTGGACTATACGATAGGGCTTTGAGGTTCGCCAATTCGGCGGCCTTTTTGTTTCCCATCATTAAATACGCGTTAGCTAGAATTTGATGAAGCATCGGGGATTTTGGATCTGTTTCAAGTGCCTTTAGAGTAATCGAGACCATTTCTTCATGTTTTCCTTCAAATTGTAATAGAAAGTAGTATCCCCAAATTGTATCAAAAATAATGGGAGGTTTACTTATCGCCATTTTACAGAGCCTTCTTCCTTCACTTAGGTTTCGTTCATAAAAAATTGCGATCTCTCCCAGGCCACTAAGAGCGCTTGGGTTGTCAGGGTTTAATTCCAACGCCTTTTCGAATGCGACTTTCGCTTTTGGAGAAGTTGCATCAGGAAAAGCGTTACTGGTCCCACTACTCATTAAGTAAGAGTTCCCTAATCCAATGTATGCATCGGCATAGTTTGGGTCGTCGGATATTGCTTTCTCATATAATTCAATCGCTTTTTTCATTCCGACTTTTGTGTTTTTATCCAAAAATACTTTTGCTCTTTGTGCGAGATCATAGGCTTTCGGATTAGTAGTCCCACCTTTTTTTAGATCGTCGATTTTGGCGTCGTCGATGACAATGCCTTCAAGGTTTTCTCCGACCGATTTAACAATTTGGCTTTGCAGGGCGAATCGCTCGGTTTCATTTCCGTTATACGATTCTGCCCAACTGATTTCGCCACTGTTGACGTCGATGAGTTTGACGTTGATTTTTAGTTGAGGGCCTGCTTTTTGGATGCTGCCTTGAATCAGAGAGCCGGTGTCGAGTTCGCGCCCGATTTCGGAAGGGGACAATTCACTGTCCCTGTATGTTTTCGCAGAGACGGAGCCGATTACTTTGAGTCCATCGACCTTGGAGAGCATCGTGTTGAGATCATCAACGATGCCTTCGACGATGTGGTCGTTTTCGCCGGCGGTGCCGATGTTTTTGAACGGCAACACCACGATCCTGTTTTTGTCCAGCGGCTTGGCCGGGGTTTGGGTGGTTGTGCTTGGCTCTGTCGTCGTCGGGGCGCTTGGTTTGTTGGTTGGCGGTTCGTTGCTTGGCTTGAACAGGAACACGGCCGCGAGCAGGGCGATCACGGCCACGGCCGCGATGGCCAAGGTGGGCGGCTTGGCCTTGGCTTGGGCGGGTGCGGCCGGCGCTTGGCCAAGCGCTTGGCTTGTGTCGCTCTCCTCGGCTGAAATGCCCAAGCGGGAGAGGGCGCGGAGCACGCTGCTGATAGCTTCTTCCTCGTTACCGGCGAAATATTCCACGCGCTGGATGCCGGCCAACTGGTACTTCATCGACTCGGGAATGTCGGTGGGCGCGATGAACACCGGGAGGATGGTCTTTTCCTCCTCGCTGGCGAGGGCGAGTTCGCGGACGACGTTTTTGGATTTGGTGGAGTTGGGAGAAATGGCGAGGATGAGCACTTTGCAGTGGTTGATGGCGCCGACGATTTCCTCGCTCCACATGGCGGCGCCCTCGATGCCAGCCTCGTCGATCCAGACGGTGACCCCGGCCTGCCGAAGCCGTGAGACGAGATCCTGAATCCGATCCCGGTCAGGTGAGCCGTAGCTGATGAAAACTTCCTCTGCCATGTGATCCGTTGCGGTGCGAAAGCTATGAATCTTTTACAGGGAGGGCAACCACGGAATACACGGAGAGTTTGGGCGGGCTACGACGATGGGAGTGTATGGCGTGGGGTGGGAATGTCGAATATCGAACAAGGTATGTCCAAATCTGATATGGAAGAACCGGAAACGCGCCAGAAAGAATCCTGTCCATCCTGATTATCCATGTTCATTTTTTCATCGGAGTGGAACATGGATGGGCAGGATGATCAGGATTAGAAATCAGAAATGGGCGCGCTTGGCCAAGCAGAGGGGTTAAGCTTTGATTTCGTTGATGACGGTTTCGAGGCGGCGGCCGTACTCGACGTAGTTGTTGAACATGTCGTCCTCGTTGGCCTCGCTGTCGGCGTCGTGAAAGACGACGGCCATGTGCGGCTCGATGGAGATGCCGGCGTCGTAGCCGTTGGCGAAAGCGTCGCGCAAAATGTCACGGACGCGTCCGTCGCCTTCGCCGGGGAAGGTGTAGTCGGCGTCGTTTTTTTCGTCCACCCAGACGCAGTCTTTTATGTGGATATGCGCGGTGTGTTCCTTGACGTTTTGCCAATACTCCCACGGATCCTGCTTGGGCCACGGTTGGGGCTTGGAGCGGTCGGCATTGAAGATGGGGTTGGCGGTGTCAAACACCCACTTGAGGCCGGGGACTTTCTCGAGCAACTCGACGCCGTGCTGCCAGCTCATGCCGCCGTGGTTCATGCAGTTTTCGTGAACCGGCTGCAGGCCTTCGTCGAGGAAACGCGCGGTGACTTCGCGGAGTCTCTCGAAAACGATGTCGGGTGTTTTGTCAGCATCGTCTGCCGGCTTGAAGCTCATGATGCGAACGTACTTAGTGCCAAGCCGCTGCATGCGCGGGATGGCGCGGTCGATCTCGCCGACGGTGACGTCCCACGGGGTGTCGATGGTCTTGGCCCAATTGCAGATCGTGGAGCCAAGCGCGTAGATGCCGACGCCGGCGTCCCCGAGTTTGCCGGCCATGATGTCGAAGGCTTCGTCCGGGATGTCGTGGACGGGGCCTTTTTCGAAGCCATCGATTTCGGCGAACCGGGCCTCGATCCATTTCCAGCCGAGCTCTTTGGTGGCTCGGATTTGACCGTCGATCGAGGGCGACGCCTCGTCTGCAATTCCCATCAATTCCATTTTTTGTCTCCTAAATTATTTGCGGAAGCTGGCGCTGAAATCTTCGTTGCTGACTTCGACGATTTTCTTTTCGTGAGTGGAGTTGGCGATCAACTCGTTGAGTTTGGCCTCCCATGCGGCACCGTCCATCGGGAGGTTGATCGCTTGGCCAAGCAGGCCGGAGTACACCATCACGTTGGCCAGCTCGACGGAGCCGATGCCGCTTGCGCCGGGGGCGATGAGCGGTTCGCCGTCGAGGATGGCGCTGACGAAGTTGGTGAGGAGTTGTGCATGGGCGTTGTCGGCACCGGGGATGGGGATTTCTTCCACGGTCGTTTCCGGTTGCTGGAAGCCGATCTTCGAGGTGCGGCTCCATTCGTCGGAGGCGACTTTGTTGCGTGTGACGATGAGCTTGTCGTTTTCGAGTAGGACGCGGCCTTTGGTGCCGGCGATTTCAAACCGGTTGCTACCGGGGGTCTCGCCGGTGGAGGTGATGAATGCGCCGCTCGCACCGTTGGGGTACTCCATGTAGCAGGTCACGTCGTCCTCCACCTCGATGTCGTGATGCCGGCCGATGCCGACGTGGCTTTGCACGCGGGACGGCATGCCGACGATCCATTGCAGGGCGTCGAGTTGGTGGAGGCATTGGTTGAGCAGCACGCCGCCGCCTTCGCCCTTCCACGTGGCGCGCCAGTCGCTGCTTTGGTAATACGCCTCGGCGCGGAACCAGTCGGTCATGATCCAGATGACACGGATCAAGTCGCCCAGCTCGCCGGTTTGCACCAGTTCGCGCAGTTTTTGGTAGCGCGGCTCGACGCGCATCTGGAACATGCCGGAGAAGGTCAACTCCGGCCGGGCTGCGGCGGTGGCGATGAGGCGTTCGGCGTCGGCCTTGTGGGCGGAGATCGGTTTCTCGACCATGACGTGCAGGCCCGCCTCGAGGGCGGCGATGCCGAGGGTGGTGTGCTGGAAGTGCGGCGTGGCGATGATGAGCGCGTCGATCTCGCCGGAGGCGATGATGGCCTCGCCGCTGTTGAAAGTCTTCAGCCCCTTGGCCTCGTAATCGGGGAGTTTGTCGGGGAAGGCATCGGCCACGGCCGTCAACACGCCGCGCGGTACTTTGCCCTCAAGCAGGTTGCTGACGTGAATTTGCCCGATGTTTCCCAAGCCGACGATGCCGATGCGTACGTTGTCCATTGGATTGTTTTTACCCGTGCAGGTGCGAAACGGGCAGGGAGTGTGCCATTGCCGGCCAAAGGCGCAAACAGGAAAATGGCCGCTTGGCCAAGCGGGATAATTCCGGGTTGACTTGGCCAAGGGTTGTGCGAGGTTTCGCCGCACATAGAGTCTCCATGCAAAAAGCAATGAAAATTGAAATCCTCAACGAACGTCTGGACTGCCCGTTGGCGATGGATCGGCGGCGTTTCGTGAAGCATGCCGCGCTTGGCTCCGCCGCCTTGGCCGCAGTGCCGCTTGGCCAAGCGGCGAAAAAGAAGGCCGGCTCGGAAACCTTGGTGGCCCAGCTATACGGCAGCCTCAGCGAAAGGCAGAAAGACGTCGTCGCGTTTCCGTTCAAGCACCCGTTGCGTGAAAAGGTCGACAACAACTGGAACATCACCAAAAAAAGCATCGGCGAGATTTTCAACGGGGATCAGCAGGCGTTGGTGAAGGAGATTTTCCTGAAACTGCACAGCGAGCAATACGCCGAAACCGTGCTTGGCCAAGTGCGGCACGACTCCGGGGACGAAGGATTCGAGAGCACGTCGGTGGCGTTGTTTGGCGAACCGAATACCGGCCAGTTCGAGTTTGTGCTGACTGGTCGGCACTGCACCCGCCGCTGCGATGGCGACTCGGTGGAGGGGGAGGCGTTTGGCGGGCCGATCTTTTACGGGCATGCTGCGCGGAGTTTCAACGAGGCGCCGGATCATCCCGGCAACGTCTATTGGTATCAGGCCAAGCAGGCGAACAAAGTCTTCGCCATGATGGACGGTAAACAGCGGAAAATGGCCCTTTTAGGCAAAAGCCGGGGCGAGCAGGGAACCAAGACCGTGGCATTGACCGGCAAAAAAGAGGGATTGCCGGGGATTCCGATGTCAGAGTTAAGCAGCGATCAAAAGGGCCAAGTACGCAAAGCGATGGCCGATTTGCTGGCGATGTTCCGGGAAAAAGACGCCAACGAGGCGTTGAAGATGGTTGATGCGGGCGGTTTTGACCATTTGCACCTGGCTTTTTACAAGAATCACGACATCGGCGATGACAAAGTCTGGGATGTTTGGCAGATCGAGGGGCCGAATTGCCTCTGGTTTTTCCGGGGCGACCCGCATGTTCATGCTTGGGTGAACATCAAAAAGCCAGCTTGATCGGTTTTTTTCATAATAAACAAAAAAAATCGTTGACTGCGGGGAGATAGGCCACTAGATTCCTTTCCCTTTTGGGGCGCAAAACAATCGCTAACTCCTTGGCCTCCAGTTGTTTACAAGATACAGATGGGGGTAGTGGGTTATTGCTGTTTCAGGCGGGCTTGAATTGGCAGGCGGCCGTGTCGCTCATGCCCATGTAGCTCAGTTGGTAGAGCACATCCTTGGTAAGGATGAGGTCACCAGTTCAATCCTGGTCATGGGCTCCATCAAGGGATGAAATTGTTCAGTAGACAGAAAACGAACTAACCAACAAACAAATCGAATGGCAAAAGAAGAGTTCCAACGCGGAAAACCCCATGTAAACATCGGTACCATTGGTCATGTTGACCATGGTAAATCAACCCTCACGGCGGCCATCGTGGAGGTGCAGGCCAAGAAAGGGCTGGCGACCCCCATTTCGTATGCCGACATCACCAAGGGAGGCACCGTCCGGGATGAATCCAAGACGGTGACGATTGCGGTGTCACACGTGGAGTACGAGAGCGAGAAGCGCCACTACGCCCACATTGACTGCCCGGGCCACGCCGACTACGTGAAAAACATGATCACCGGTGCCGCCCAGATGGACGGCGCGATCCTCGTGGTGGACGCCTCGCAAGGCCCGATGCCCCAAACCAAGGAGCACGTGTTGCTGGCCAAGCAGGTGGGCGTTCCCGCCATCGTGGTCTGCCTGAACAAATGCGATCTGGTTGACGACGAGGAAATGCTGATGCTCGTTGAGGAGGAGATCAAGGATCTACTGGAGAAGTACGATTTCGACAAGGAGACCCCGATTGTCCAGTCCAGTTCCATGGGCGCCATGAACGGCGAGGAAAAATGGGTGGAGTCAATCGCCCAGTTGCTGGAGGCCTGCGACAGCGGGATTCCGGACCCGATCCGTGACGAGGACAAGCCATTCCTGATGTGCATTGAGGACGTGTTCAGCATCGAGGGACGCGGCACCGTGGTGACCGGCCGTGTGGAGCGGGGCATCATCAAGAAGATGGATGAGGTCGAGATTGTCGGCCTGCGTGACGTTCAGAAAACCGTCGCAACCGACTTGGAAATGTTCCGCAAGCTGCTCGGTGAAGCCCGCGCCGGCGAGAACGTCGGCGTGCTGTTGCGTGGCATCAAGAAAGACCAAGTGGAGCGCGGACAGGTATTGTCGAAGCCCGGCACGATCCAGCCGCACACCAAGTTTAAGGGCGAGGTCTATGTGCTGACCAAGGAGGAAGGTGGCAGGCACACGCCGTTCTTCACCAATTACCGTCCGCAGTTTTACTTCAGGACGACGGATGTGACCGGGGCGTTGACGCTCGAGGACAACATCGAGATGGTGATGCCCGGGGATCGCGTGACGGTCTCGGTGGAATTGGGCAAGCCAGTCGCGATGGAGCAGGGGTTGACCTTCGCCATTCGCGAGGGAGGCCGCACCATCGGCTCGGGCCGAGTGGCCGAGGTGGTCGAGTGATTTCGCATTCGCGGGTGGGGCGTGGTGCTGCACACGGGAATGGATTGGCCCCTGAATAGGGCGGTAGTTCAATTGGTAGAGCAACGGTCTCCAAAACCGTCTGTTGGGGGTTCGAATCCCTCCCGCCCTGCCAATCAAGTTTAAACCAACCCCAAACCGGAGGGGTGGCAGAGTGGTCGAATGCGGCGGTCTTGAAAACCGTTGAAGCGCAAGCTTCCGGGGGTTCGAATCCCTCCCCCTCCGCCAAGTTCTGGGAGAACTGACAACGGGAAAGTTCGCTAATGGAAGAAATCAACAGCAATACAGGCGCGGTGCAGTCCACCGCAGAGGTGGGGCAGCCGGCGGGGCAGCCCGAACCCGGGGCGTCTATGAATCCGATGCCGGTTGACTGGATCATCGGCGGCGTTGTTCTTCTGGTTGCCCTGTTCATCGCCAAGAAAATCGGCTGGCTGGATCGTATCCGGGTATTCTTCCTGCAGACCCGGGAGGAATTGCTGAAGTGTTCCTGGCCGAATCGCGACGAGCTGCGTGGCTCCACTTGGATGGTGCTCGTGGCGGTGGCGTTGCTGGGTACGTTCACGTTTTTGGCGGACTGGTTCCTCGGGGGCTTTATGATTCAGGAAATCCTTTTGAAATGGCTTGGCGGCGCCGGAGCCGCCGGCTGAGTTGATCCGTTATGGCGCACGAGTGGTTCATCATACACACCCTGTCCGGGCAGGAGCAGAAGGTGCTCGACAGCATCAGCAAGCGGGTTGATGTGGAGGAGGTGGGGGAGTACATCAACGAGGTGTTCGTGGCCAAGGAGAAGGTGGTCGACGTGCGCGGTGGCGAGAAGAAGGTGTCCACGAAAAAGCTGTTTCCCGGCTACGTGTTCATTCACGTCCGCCTTCGTGATGAGGATCACAAGGTCATCTCCGAGCCGATGAACTTCATCAAGGACACGCCGGGGGCGATCGGGTTTGTCGGGGGCGACCAGCCGGAGCCGACCCCGGATGCCGAGATTGAGGACATCAAGAGCCGCATTGCCGACTCGGAGGATTTGGAGCGGCCCAAGGTGGAGTTCGAAGTGGGCGAGACCGTGAAGATCAACCACGGAGCGTTTGAGGGGAACAACGGTATCGTCGAGGAGATCGACCCCGAGAAGGGGCGCCTCAAGGTGACTGTCAATATTTTCGGCCGGAACACCCCGGTGGATGTCGAGTATTGGGAGGTCGACAAGGGCTAGGCGCCAAGCGCTTGGCCAAGCGGCACAATTTTTAAAGTTAGAAAAAGGAAATCAATGGCAAAGCAAATTTCAGGCTACATCAAGTTGCAGATTCCGGCGGGCCAGGCGAACCCCGCTCCGCCGGTTGGCCCCGCGCTTGGCCAGCAGGGCGTGAACATCATGGAGTTCTGCAAGCAATACAACGCGGCAACCAAGGACAAGGCCGGCCTGATCATCCCGGTGGTGATCACAGTCTACAAGGACAAGTCGTTCAGCTTCGTCACCAAGTCCCCCCCGGCGGCGGTACTTCTGAAAAAGGCGGCTGGCATCGCGTCCGGCTCGGGCGAGCCGAACAAGACCAAGGTTGGCAAAGTGACCCAGGCCCAGTTGCTCGAGATCGTCGAGGCTAAGAAGGAGGATTTGAATGCTCGAGACCCGGAGATGGCGGCCAACATGATCGCCGGCACCGCGCGATCGATGGGGCTCGAGGTGGTGAATTAATTTTCAACAGCGGGAGGGCCTCGCGGCCCGTTTGCACCGCGCCAAGAAACATGCCAAAGAAACAAAGCAAGCGATACAGGAAAGCCCTGGAACTCGTCGAGGCCGGCAAGCGGTACACCGTTGCCGAGGCGGCCGACCTGGTCGGTAAATTCCCCAAGGCCAAGTTTGACGAGTCGGTCGAGCTGGCCTTCAAGATGACCATCGACCCCCGCAAGACAGACCAGATGATACGCGGCACCGTGCGACTGCCTCACGGCAGCGGCAAAGAGGTCAAGGTGTTGGTGTTCGCCAAGGAAGTCGGCGCGGTGGAGGCGGCCAAGGAGGCCGGGGCGGAATTCGTCGGCTTTGAGGAATACATCGAGAAAGTGACCAGCGGCTGGACCGGTTTCGACGTGGCGATCGCCACACCCGAAGCCATGGGCGAGGTGCGGAAACTGGGCCGGGTGCTCGGCCCGCGCGGCCTGATGCCCAACCCCAAGACCGGCACCGTGACCGATGACACCGCCAAGGCCGTCCAGGAGGTCAAGGCCGGCCGGGTGGAGTACAAGCTCGACAAGGGGGCCAATATCCAGGTGCTGGCCGGGAAGACCTCCTTCAAGCCGGAGCAGATTTTGGAAAATGCACAATCCATCATTGACGCGATCCTCAAGGCCAAGCCGTCTGCGGCCAAGGGTCGGTACATCGAGAACTGCGTGCTCTCCTCAACCATGAGCCCGGGGATTCCGCTGGATTTGCGTGAAATCCTGAAGGCCGCCTGATCCGGAAACGAAAGGAAAACTGATGCGCGAAGAAAAGAAACTAATCACAAACGAGTACGTCGAGCGGCTCAACGCCAGCCCCTACTTCATCGTGGTGAATTACGAGGGGTTGAAGGTCGCCCAGTTCGAGGAATTGCGCAACCGCTTGGCCGATGCCAGTGCCGAGGTGCACGTCTTCAAGAACTCGATATTCAAGACGGCGGCCAAGGAGACCGGGATCGAGGAGCTTGGCCAAGCGCTGACCGGCCAACTGGCGGCGGTCACCGGCGAGGGGGAGATCACCGGTGCCGCGAAAACCTTGAAGAATTTCAGGGCGGAATTCGAAAAGCCAGAATGGCAGTTTGGTTTTGTCGACAACGACCGGCTTGACGCCGACCAGATCAAGATGCTGGCCGACCTGCCGTCGCTGGACGGGATGCGGGCCAAGCTGCTGGGCACGCTGCAGGCACCGGCCGGGCAACTGGTTCGCACCTTGGCCGAACCAAGCGTGAGTGTGGCCAGGATTGTCCGGGCCAAGTTCGCTGAGAACGAGGCATGACCGGATTTGACTTTTCCCCGCGCACAACGCGAGGGGGGATAAACAACAGTAACTCGTCGGTGCGCGGTCCGCGCGCTTAAATCCCCGGGGCTCCGGGGGCGAAGAAACTAAAAAAACAATGGCAGACATAGCAAAAATAGTGGAAGAGTTGAGTGGTTTGACGGTCCTTGAGGCCGCCGAGCTGGTCAAGGAACTGGAAGACAAATGGGGGGTCAGCGCGGCTGCCCCGGTTGCGGTCGCGGCCGCAGGCGGTGGTGAGAGCGCGGATGCCGGCCCGGCCGAGGAGAAGACCGAGTTCGACGTTGTCCTGGTGAGTGACGGCGGCAAGAAAATTCAGGTCATCAAGGCCGTGCGTGCCGTCAAGACCGGTCTGGGCCTGGCAGAGGCCAAGGGCCTGGTGGAAGGCGCCCCAGCACCCGTCTTGGAAGGCGTAACCAAGGAAGAGGCCGAAGCCGCCAAGGCCAAGCTCGAGGAGGCCGGCGCCGCCGTCGAGCTCAAGTAACGGCATTTGGGCCCGGGGGCGGCAACGCCCCTTGGCCAATGCCATTCCTGCTTTTGGGAATAAATATTTTTTTAAACGGTTTTAAAAACCAACTGTCTATTGAGGGTGAATACGCCCCCCGCAAGGGCGGGGAGGCGTGCGCCTGTTTTTGTGTGTTCATGAATCCCCCGGCAACCGACCGGCTCCGACAAACCACGACATAATCGATGCCTAACAAAGCAAACGGCCGAATTTACTTCGGCAACATCAAGGAAATCATCTCTCCGCCCAACCTGATCGAGATCCAGGTGGACTCGTATCACGAGTTCCTGCAGGCGGAGGTCAGCCCGGGCAAACGGGAGAACATCGGCCTGCAGGCGGTGTTCAACGAAATCTTCCCTGTCACGAGCTACGATGAAAAAGTCGTGCTCAAGTATTGCCACTACGAGATCGGCGCGCCCAAGATGGACTGGCTCAAATGCATCGACGAGGGACAGACCTACGGTGCACCGCTCCATGTCATCTTCCGGCTCAAGGATCAAAATGGCACCAAGGAAGAAAAAGTGTTCATGGGTGAAGTGCCGCTCATCACGCCGCAGGGCAGCTTCGTCATCAACGGGGCCGAGCGCGTGATCGTGAGCCAGCTGCACCGCTCACCGGGCGTGGCTTTCGAGGCCACCCGGCATCCGAACGGCAAGATGCTGCACTCCTTCCGGATCATTCCGGATCGGGGTTCTTGGTTTGAGGCGCAGTTTGACACCAACGACATGCTGTATGTCTATCTCGACCGGAAGAAGCGCCGCCGCAGGTTCCTGATCACCACCTTCCTGCGGGCCATCAATTTCCTCGAGGGGCAGGACACCAGCAGCGACGCCTCCCTGCTGAACACGTTTTACAAGATTCAGGAGGTCTCCACCTTGAAGGCGGAGAAAATGGATGATCTCGACAGCAAGGTGCTGATCAGCGACCTCGTTGAACCGGAAAAGGGCATCGTCGTGGCACGCGCGTTCGAGCCGCTGTCCAAGGCGGTGGTCAAGCGGGTGAGAGAGCTGGGAGTCAAGAAAATCCAGATTGTGGATGTGTCGAGCGACAATGGGCTGATCATTCGCTGCATGGCCAAGGACCCGGCCCACAACGAGGAGGACGCCCTCAAGGAAATCTACAAGCGGCTGCGCCCCGGCGATCCACCGACGCCCGCCAACGCGCGCGCCTTGGTCAAGCGGTTGTTCTTTGATCCCAAGCGCTACGACTTGGGCCGTGTAGGCCGTTACAAGATCAACCAGAAGCTGGACCTCAAGGGCGTCGACGGCTCCCGCACCCTGATGAAGGAGGACCTGGTCGAGGCGACCAAGTACCTGCTCCGCCTCAAGCTGGGGGACGGCACCATCGACGACATCGACCATTTGGGCAGCCGCCGCATCCGCACCGTGGGCGAGCTCTTGGCCAACCAGTGCCGGGTCGGCCTGGCCCGAACCGAGCGCTTGGTTAAGGAGCGCATGACGCTGTTCGATCAGGAACTGGACACCATGACACCGGCCAAGCTGATCAACCCCAAGGCCTTGTCCGCCGTCGTTAGGGATTTCTTCGGGCGGAGCCAGTTGTCGCAGTTCATGGATCAGATCAACCCGCTGGCGGAATTGACCCACAAGCGCCGCCTCTCCGCGCTTGGCCCGGGCGGCTTGTCCCGCGAACGCGCCGGGTTTGAGGTTCGGGATGTTCATCCCTCCCACTACGGCCGCATTTGTCCGGTGGAGACGCCGGAAGGCCCCAACATCGGATTGATCGCCAGCTTGGCCACGTTTGCCCGGGTGAACGATTTTGGTTTTATCGAGAGTCCCTACCGCAAGGTGGTGAAGGGCAGGGTGACCAACAAGGTCGATTACCTGACCGGCGACGTTGAGGAGAAGTACTTCATTGCCCAGGCAAACCAGCCGATCGACAGCAATGGCAAGTTCACCACCGAACAGGTGGCTTGCCGCTTTCGGGCGGACTTTGTCGACAGGCCGACGGACAAGGTCGATTACATGGACGTGTCGCCCAAGCAACTGGTGTCGGTGGCAGCCAGCCTGATTCCCTTTCTGGAGCATGACGATGCCAACCGGGCTCTGATGGGGTCGAATATGCAGCGCCAAGCCGTTCCGTTGTTGACCACCGAGTCGCCGCTCGTCGCTACGGGGATGGAGACCAAGGTGGCGCAGGATTCGCACGCGCTGGTCAAGTCCGAGGCGGACGGGGTGGTGGCTTCCGTGACTGCGGACGAAATCGTGGTCACCAAGACGGGCAAACTTCCCGAGAACCGGCGCAAGATTAAGCACCGCCCGGAGGAGGGATGCTGGGTGTACTCACTTCGCAAGTATCATCGCTCCAACGCCGGCACCTGTATTAACCAGAAGCCTCTGGTTTCCGTCGGGGACAAGCTCAAGGAGGGGGATGCGATTGCGGATGGCCCCTGCACGAACAGCGGTGAACTGGCCATCGGAAAGAACGTGCTGGTCGCTTATATGCCTTGGAATGGGTACAACTTCGAGGACGCAATCTGCATCAGTGAGCGCATCGTCAAGGATGATGTGTTCACGTCGATCCACATCGGCGAGTACGAGGTCAGCGCGCGCGACACCAAGCTTGGCCCGGAGGAGATCACCCGGGACATTCCCAACCTTGGTGAGGAAGCGCTGAGCAACCTCGACATGGATGGTGTCATCCGGGTTGGGGCCGAGATCGGACCGGGAGACATCCTGGTGGGCAAAATAACGCCCAAGAGCGAAACCGAGCTGGCCCCCGAGGAACGCCTCCTGAGGGCCATCTTTGGGGAGAAGGCCGCCGACGTGAAGGACTCCTCGCTGAAAGTGCCCTCGGGCGTGTTTGGCAAGGTGATGGGGGTGAAAATCTCCTCCAAAAAGGAAGGCGATAAGGGGAGCAAGTCTGCCGCAAGCGAGGCCAAGAAACAGGCCAAGCAGCTGGATGACGACTACAAGAAGGAACTCAACAGCCTTCACGAGCAGTTGACCGAGAACCTGAGCAACATCCTGCTGGGCGAGAAAATCCCGCTGGACGTGACAAACTCCGAGACGGGAGACGTCATCATCCCGGCCAACCGGAAGATCACAAAAACACTGCTCCGCCAGTTGTCGCTGGTCTATGACCAGATCTCCATCGATCCCTCGCCGATCAAGAACAAGATTCTCGAGATTATCGGCGGCTTTACCAAGAAGTTTGACGACCTGAAGGCCAAGCACAAGGAACAGGCCGGGCGCGTGGCCGCCGGTGATGAGATCGACACGGGTGTGATCAAGTCGGTGAGGGTGTTCATCGCTTCCAAGCGCAAGCTGTCCGTGGGCGACAAGGTGGCGGGACGCCACGGCAACAAGGGGGTCGTGGCCAAGATCATCCCCGAGGAGGACATGCCGTACCTCGAGGATGGAACTCCGGTGGATTTCATCCTCAATCCGCTCGGCGTGCCTTCCCGCATGAATGTCGGCCAGGTGTTCGAGACTCACCTTGGCTGGGCAGCGGAGAAACTTGGGATCAAGATTGCCACGCCGGTGTTTGACGGCATCAAGGAGGAGCGCATCAAGGGGTACCTTGAGGAGGCGGGATTGCCGGCACACGGCAAGGCCCGTCTTTTTGATGGCCAGACCGGGGAGCCGTTCGACCAGGAAACGGTTGTCGGGTACTCCTACATGCTGAAGCTTGGCCATCTGGTGGCGGACAAGATCCATGCCCGTGCTGTTGGCCCGTACTCGCTGGTGACCCAGCAGCCGCTGGGAGGCAAGGCCCAATACGGGGGGCAGCGCTTCGGCGAGATGGAGGTGTGGGCGCTGGAGGCCTACGGCGCCTCCTATATGTTGCAGGAACTGCTCACGGTGAAATCAGACGATGTCCAGGGGCGCACCCGGATTTATGAAAGCCTGGTCAAGGGGGATCACGCGCTGGAGGCCGGCGTGCCGGAATCGTTCAACGTGCTGGTCAAGGAAATGCAGTCGCTTGGCCTGAACGTGACCGTCAGATACAGCAACCCGGTCGTTCAAGCGAAGAAAGAAAGTGAGCGCCCGCGCCTGTTGCTGGGTGAATGAACCGGACAACGCATAATCCAGGAATTTAAAATGATGAATACAGTAGAATCCTCACGAGAGTTGCTCGGCCTTGACAGGGTCAACCGCGTGAAGCATGTCGCCATCGCGGTGGCTTCCCCGGAGTCCATCCGCTCGTGGTCCAAGGGTGAGGTCAAAAACCCCGAGACCATCAACTACCGGACATTCAAGCCGGAGAAGGGCGGTCTTTTTTGTGAGCGCATCTTCGGCCCAGTCAAGGATTGGGAATGCTCCTGCGGCAAGTACAAACGCATCAAGCATCGCGGCGTGGTCTGCGACCGTTGCGGCGTTGAGGTGACGCAGGCGCGTGTGCGCCGCGAGCGCATGGGGCACATCGAGCTGTCCGTGCCGGTGACCCACATTTGGTTTTTCAAGTGCATGCCCTCCCGTATCGGGCTGGTGATGGATGTCACCGCGCGCAACCTTGAGCGGGTCATCTACTATGAGGATTATCTCGTGGTGGATCCCGGCGAAACGCCGCTGGAGAAGAACCAGCTCCTCACGGAAATGGAGTTTCGCGACGCCAAGGAAACCTACGGGCCGGACGCGTTCGTGGCCAAGATAGGCGCCGAGGGAGTGCATGACGCCTTGGCCGCCATCGACCTCGAGACCGGTGTGGACGAACTGCAGTTCGCCATGACCCAGACGCGCAGCAAGCAGATTCGCAAGAAATTGGCCAAGCGCATCAAGGTATACCAGGGGTTCATCAAATCCAAAAGCCGCCCGGAGTGGATGGTGCTGACAGTGCTGCCGGTGATCCCGCCGGACCTGCGCCCCTTGGTTCCGCTTGAGGGCGGCCGGTTCGCCACGTCCGACCTGAACGACCTGTATCGCCGTGTCATCAACCGCAACAACCGCCTGAAGAACCTGCTGGCGCTCAAGACGCCGGAGGTCATCATCCGGAACGAGAAACGCATGCTGCAGGAGGCGGTGGACGCGTTGTTCGACAACGGCCGCCACGGCCGCGCCGTGACCGGGGCCGGCAACCGCGCGCTCAAGTCATTGAGTGACATGCTGAAGGGCAAGAGCGGGCGATTCCGTCAAAACCTGCTCGGCAAGCGTGTCGACTACTCCGGCCGCTCGGTGATCGTGATCGGCCCGGAACTGAAACTGCACCAGTGCGGCCTGCCAAAGAAAATGGCGCTGGTGTTGTTCGAGCCATTTATCATCCGCCGGCTCAAGGATCTCGGCTACGTGCACACCGTTCGTTCCGCCAAGAAACTGATCGACCGCAAGACCCCCGAGGTCTGGGACGTGCTCGAGGAGGTGACCAAGGAGCACCCGATCCTGTTGAACCGAGCACCGACCCTGCACCGCCTCTCCATTCAGGCATTTGAGCCGACCTTGATCGAGGGGGAGGCCATTCGACTGCATCCGTTGACGTGCAGTGCCTATAACGCCGATTTTGACGGGGATCAAATGGCGGTGCACGTGCCGCTGTCGGTCGAGGCCCAGTTGGAGGCTCGCTTCCTGATGATGGCAACCAACAACATCTTCTCGCCATCGAGCGGCAAGCCGATCATCACCCCATCCCAGGACATTGCGCTTGGCTGCTACTACATCACGGCCAAGCCGCGCAGTGTGGTGCGCAAGAAGCAGCAGGCAATCCGGTTGTTCGGCTCCAAGGAGGAGGTGCTTTTTGCGCACCATGATGGTGAACTGAAGATTCACGATGTGGTGCGCTTGGCCAACCCCGACCTCGGGAAGGACACCCCGTACGGGGATCCGGAGAGTCATGTCATCGAGACCACGGTTGGCCGGGTTGTGTTCAGCGAGATTTGGCCCGAGGAGATCGGGTTCCCGAACATCATTGTAAACAAGGGCGCGCTTGGGGACATCATTTGGAATTGCTACCGCCAATGCGGCCAAGATGAGACTGTCCGGGTGCTGGACGAGCTCAAGCAGCTTGGCTTTGCTGCGGCAACCAGTTCGGGCATCTCCATGGGGATGCACGACATGATCATTCCCAAGGAAAAAGCCAGGGAGATCGAAAAGGCCGAGAAACAGATTGTCGATGTGGACAAACAGTACCGTCGCGGGGTCATCACGCCCGGGGAGCGTTACAACAAGATTATCGACATCTGGACCCACTGCACCGACCAGATTGCGGATGTCATGCTGAAGGTGCTGGATGACAACCATGGCAGTGATGAGTTCAACCCGGTCTGGTTGATGGTCGACTCGGGCGCCCGCGGCAACCGCCAGCAGGTTCGCCAGTTGTCCGGCTTGCGTGGCCTCATGGCCAAGCCTTCGGGGGATATCATCGAGAAACCGATCTTGGCCAACTTCCGCGAGGGGTTGACCGTGTTGGACTACTTCATCTCGACTCACGGCGCGCGGAAGGGCTTGGCCGACACCGCGCTGAAGACCGCCGACTCGGGCTACTTGACCCGGAAACTGGTGGATGTGTCGCAGGACATTGTCATCCGGGAACTGGACTGCGGGACCACCAATGGGATTTGGCGCGAAGCCATTTACGAGGGTGAGGACGAGGTCGTCCAACTCAAGGATCGCCTGGTTGGCCGGACGGCCGCCGAGGACATCGTCAACCCGGTGAACCCGGACGAGTACCTTTGCGAATCCGGCGAGGTTATCGACGATGCCCACGCCGGCACCATCGACGACGCCGGTGTTGACCGGGTCAAGATTCGATCGGTGCTGACCTGCGAGTCCAAGCGCGGTGTCTGCCAAAAATGTTACGGCATCAACCTTGCCTCCGGTGTCATGGCTGAATTGGGAGAGGCGGTTGGCATCATTGCCGCCCAGTCCATCGGCGAACCCGGCACCCAGTTGACGATGCGCACCTTCCACATCGGGGGAACCGCCTCATCCGTGTTCAAGCAGCCCCAGATCGAGGCGCGAAGCGAGGGCATCGTGAGGTACAAGGATATTCGCAGAGTGGAGTTGGAGGATGAAAACAGCATCGTCCTCAACAAGAACGGGATGATCCTGATTGAGGATGAGAAGGACGGTCGAGAACTGGAAAGCTACAACGTGGTCATCGGCTCGGTCATCGCCGTCCCCGAGGGCGGGAAGGTCAAGAAAGGGCAGGTGTTCGTCCAGTGGGATCCCTACAATGCCCCGATTATCACCGAGAAACCGGGTCGAATCAAGTTCCACGACATTATCGACGGGGTGACGATGAAGCACGAGAACGACGAGGCCACCGGCCAAAAATCACTCGTCATCATCGACTACAAGGAGGATTTGCATCCACAGGTGATCGTCGAAAACAGCAAGGGCGAGGCCATTGCCAGTTATCCAATTCCCTCCGGTGCCCACGTGGTCGTTGAGGAGGGAGACAGCATCGTCGCCGGAAGCCTGATTGCCAAGACGCCTCGCCAAGCCGCCAAGACGAGGGACATCACTGGCGGTCTGCCGCGGGTCGCCGAGTTGTTCGAGGCGCGCATCCCGAAGGACGGATCGGAGATCTCCAAAATCGACGGCGTCGTCGATTTCGGTCCCACCGTTCGGGGCAAGCGCTCGATCATCATTCGCGATGTGGAGTCCGGGGAGGAGGAAGAGCACCTCATCCCGATCGGCAAGCATGTCATCGTGTTCAAGGGCGACCTGCTGAAGAAGGGCCAGCAGTTGACCGAGGGGCCTGTCAACCCGCACGAGATTCTCGAGGTGTGCGGCCCGCAGGCGCTGCAGGATCACTTGGTGAACGAGGTTCAGGAGGTTTACCGGCTGCAGGGCGTGACGATCAACGACAAGCACATCGAGACCATCTCCCGGCAGATGTTGCGCAAGGTTCGCATCACCGAGCCGGGCGACACGACCTTTCTTTGGGGGGAACAGGTGGAGAAACTTACCTTCGAGTCGGAGAACGAGAACATCGAGAAAATGGGTGGCCAGCCTGCCGAGGGCCAACCGGTGTTGCTCGGCATCACCAAGGCATCGATCGAGACCGAGAGTTTCCTGAGCGCGGCCTCATTCCAGGACACCACCCGTGTGCTGACGGACGCGGCCACGCTTGGCAAGGTGGACACGCTTCGGGGTTTCAAGGAAAACGTCATTATGGGGCATATCGTTCCGGCGGGGACGGGTGCCGAGTTGCACCGCAACGTTCGACTGAAGCCGATGACCGAGGAAATCGCCGAGGCCCCGAGCGAGGAAGATGTGCAGGAGGAGCCCATTTTTGACAACCCGCTGCTTGGGTAGGCTGGGCGGACAAATAAGTCTGGAAAATGTTCAAAAAACCTGTTGCATCAGAATTGTTTTTTGATACGCTCCGCGCCCCTTTAAACGGGGTGGGTGCCTGAAATGCACCTGTTCACTTTTTTTTGAATGCCGACGATTAATCAACTGGTACGAAAAGGCCGGGTTAAGGTGAAGTCCAAAACCACCTCCCCTGCGCTGGAGAATTGTCCGTTCAAGCGGGGAGTATGCCTGCAGGTGTACACCCGGACCCCCAAGAAACCGAACTCGGCCATGCGGAAAGTGGCCAAGGTGCGCCTGACGAACGGGTACGAGGTAATTGCCTACATCCCGGATGAGGGCCACACCCTGCAGGAGCATTCCATCGTCCTGATCCGGGGCGGCCGGGTGAAGGATCTTCCGGGCGTGCGCTACCACGTGGTACGAGGCGCCTTGGATGCCACCGGGGTCGAGAAGCGCCGCCGCAGCCGCTCCAAGTACGGAGTCAAGCGCCCCAAGGCGGCCAAGAAGTAATTTCAGACAAGCTAATTTTAACCACCATGGCACGCCGTCGAAGAGCAGAAAAACGCGAAGTACCCCCGGACTCCCGTTACGGGAGCAAGTTGGTTACGCTGTTAGTGAATTTTACCATGCGGCAGGGGAAGAAAAGCGTGGCCGAGAAAATCATCTACGGCGCGTTCGACAAACTGGCGGCGGAAAAGCAGGGGAGCGACCCCTTGGAGGTTTTGGAACGCGCCGTGGGCAACGCCCGGCCCCGGCTCGAGGTCAAGTCGCGGCGTGTCGGCGGGGCGACCTACCAAATCCCGCTTGAGATCAGTGGCAGCCGGCAGACGGCTCTGGCGTTGCGCTGGATGGTGAGTTTTTCGCAGGCCCGCAAGGGAGTGCCCATGAAGGATGCCTTGGCAACGGAGATCAGGGATGCCAGCGAGGGGCAGGGCAGTTGCATCCGGAAACGGGACGAGATGCACAAGATGGCCCAGGCCAACAAGGCCTTCGCGCATTTCCGCTGGTAGAAAGTAAGAGCCGGCTTGGCCAAGCGCTTGGCCAAGCGACAGGCGTCCGGCGGTTTATCCGCGGATGAGACGCTCTCTGAAATAGCTTGGTTTTATTGGATGTTTTTTTGATGGTATTTTTTGCAACAGAGTAAATGACAGTCACATTGGAACAGGAAACGAACATCAACTCGCCTGACCGGGAGTTTTCACTGCAGCGGACACGGAACATCGGCATCGCTGCCCACATCGATGCCGGCAAGACCACAACCACGGAGCGGATCCTCTTCTACACCGGTTTCATGCACAAGATCGGCGAGGTTCACGACGGGAACACCGTTACGGACTGGATGGAGCAGGAGCGCGAGCGCGGGATCACCATCACCTCCGCCGCCACCACCTGTTTCTGGAAACAGCAGGACGAGGGCTTGGCCAAGCTATTCACGGGGATTGACCACCGAATCAACATTATCGACACCCCCGGCCACGTCGATTTCACCGCCGAGGTGGAGCGCTCGATGCGTGTACTCGACGGGGCGGTGGCGGTGTTTTGCGGCGTGGCCGGCGTGCAGCCCCAATCCGAGACCGTCTGGCGGCAAGCCACCAAGTATAATGTCCCCCGCATCGCATTCATCAACAAGATGGATCGCACCGGTGCCGACTTCAACAAGGCCTTGGGCGACCTGCGCAACAAGCTTGGTGCGGAGGCGCACCCGGTCGGCATCCCCATCGGCGCGGAGGACAAACTTCAAGGCGTCATCGACGTCGTCAACCAAAAGGCCCTCGTTTACGATGCATCGGACGAAACCGGCGTCAAGTACAACATCACGGACATCCCGGAGGAACTCAAGGGGGACGCCGGCATGGCCCTCGAGCAGTTGATTGATGCCGTCTCGAATCTGGACGACGAGATTGCCGAGATGGTACTCGAGGACAAAGAAATCACCCCGGCAACCCTCAAGACGGCGATCCATCGCCTGACGTGTGAGCTGAAGTTTGTCCCGGTCCTGGGCGGCTCCGCGTTCAAGAACAAGGGCGTGCAGCCACTTATGGACGCAGTGGTGGATTACCTGCCTTCGCCGGTCGAGGTGCCTGCCGCCACGGCGGTCTTGGCGGATGGCGAAACCACGGAAGTTACGATTAAGCCGGATGACAACGGCGATTTCTGTTCACTCGCCTTCAAGCTCTGGACCGATCCGTTTGTGGGCAAGCTGGTGTTTATCCGCGTATACTCCGGCCAACTCAAAAAGGGCGACACCATCTATAACCCGCGCACGCGCAAACGCGACCGGGTCAGTCGCCTGATCATGCTCCAGGCGGACAAGCGCACTGACGTGAACGCCGTCTACTCCGGTGACATCGCCGCGATTGTGGGGCTGCGCAACGTCACCACCGGTGACACGCTCTGCGACAAGGCGCTCGACGTCATGCTCGAGCCGCCGACCTTTCCTGAGCCGGTTATCTCGATGGCGGTCGAACCCAACTCGAATGCCGATCGCGACAAGATGTCCGAGGCGTTGCAGCGCCTGGCCGAGGAGGATCCGACGTTTCGTGTCTTCACCAACGATGAAACCGGGCAGCTGATCATTGCCGGCATGGGCGAACTGCACTTGGACATCATCCGTGACCGGTTGATGCGCGAGTTCAAGGTCGAGGCTGCTGTGGGAGCACCGCAGATTTCGTATCGCGAAGCCATCACGGCGCCGGCGGAGGGCGAAGGTAAGTTCGTCCGCCAGTCTGGCGGTCGAGGCCAGTACGGCCATGCCATCATCAACATCGAGCCCAACAAGCGCGGCACCGGAGTCGAGATTGAGAATAAGATCGTCGGCGGGGTCATCCCGAAAGAGTACCATTCCGCAGTGGAGGCCGGTATCCGGGAAGCAATCGCCGGCGGCGTGCTGGCTGGCTACCCGATGGTCGATGTCCGGGTGGAAGTGGTCGACGGCTCGTACCACGAGGTGGACTCGAACGAGCTGGCGTTTAAGATGGCTGGCATCTTCGCCTTCAAGGAGGCCTGCAAAAAGGCCAAGCTGATCCTGCTCGAGCCGGTCATGAAGGTGGAGGTGGTTACGCCGGACGAATACCAGGGCGACGTCATGGGCGACCTGAACCGGCGCCGTGGCAAAATCCTTGGCATGGAGACCGACGAGAAGCAGCTTTGCACCGTGACGAGCGAGGTGCCGCTGGCCGAGATGTTCGGCTACGCGACAGCGGTTCGTTCACTGTCCCGGGGCCGCGCCTCCTACTCCATGGAGCCGTTTAGTTTTGAACAGGTGCCGGCCAGCATCGCCGAGGAGATCGTCAGCGGCAGCACCAAGAAACCGGCGCGAACTTAAGGTAGAAGAGTCATGCAGAAAAACCGCATTAGAATTCGTCTCAAGGCCTACGATCACCGGGTGATCGACCAGTCGGCCGGCGACATCGTGGAGACGGTCAAGCGGACCGGCGCGCAGGTGGCCGGGCCGATCCCGCTGCCGACCCGTATCGAGCGATTCACCGTGGGCCGTTCCCCGCACGTCGACAAGAAGGCGCACGAGACGTTCGAGCAGCGCACCCACAAGCGGTTGATCGACATCATGGAACCGACGGCCAAGACCGTGGACGAGTTGAAAAAGTTGAACCTCCCCGCAGGTGTCGACATCACCATCAAGATTTAGGCAGCCATGGTTGGATTATTGGGAAAGAAACTGGGCCAGACTCGGGTTTACACCGAGGACGGCAGATCCGTGAGCGTCACCATTGTGCAGGCCGGCCCCAACCAGGTGCTGCAGCGCAAGACTGCCGATCGGGACGGCTACGAGGCTGTTCAGCTTGGCTTCGACGGGCAAAAGGAGCACCGGCTGAACTTGGCCAAGCGCGGTCACCTCAAGGCGCACAATGGCGAGGAGAAATTCACCTCCCGCTCCCCTGGCCGCACCGTCAAGGGCAAGGAGCGCTTGGCCAACCGCAAGGCGTGGGACGCCCGCGCCATCACGCCGGTCCGGCGCATCAAGGAATTTCGCGACTTTTCACTCGACGTAAACCCCGGTGACACGGTCGGGGCCGATGTGTTCGAGGCCGGTGATTTCGTGGACGTGATCGGGAGAACCAAGGGCCGCGGATTTCAGGGCGTCGTCAAGCGCTGGAACTTTGGCGGCGGCCGGGGCTCGCACGGTTCCGGCGGCTGGAGACGCCGTCCGGGTGCCATTGGTGCCGGTTCCACGCCCGGCTTTGTCATCAAGGGAAAGTCGATGCCCGGCCACATGGGTCAGGCCAGCCGCACGATGCAGAATCTCGAGATCGTACAGGTGCACGCCGACGACAACCTGCTGCTCGTCAAGGGGGCCATCCCCGGCGCAAACGGCGACTACGTGGTCATTCGTGAGGCCAAGAAAAAGCCGAAAAAAACCAAGTAAAGGCAGCGGAGGATTCAAGGAATGAAAGTAGCAATCAAGGACACCAGCGGTGCGGATCAGGGCGACCTGGAGCCCAAGTTCACCCCGGTGGACGATGACAAGGGGGCGCAGGCGGTTCACGAGGCAGTCGTCGCCTACAACGCCGCCCAGCGCGCCGGCAACGCCTCCACCAAGACCGTGGCCGAGGTCGCCGGCACGGGAGCCAAGCCGTGGCGGCAGAAAGGCACCGGCCGCGCCCGCGTCGGTTACAAGCGCAACCCCATCTGGCGCGGTGGCGGCGTGGCCCATGGCCCGAAGCCCCGCGTTTACATCAAGAAACTCAACAAGAAGGTTCGCGACCTCGCCTTGCGCAAGGCATTCACCGAGCGCGTCAAGGACGGCCACGTTGTCATTCTCGACGGGTTGAGCCTCGAGAAGCCGGCCACCGCTCAACTGGCCAAGAGCCTCAACGCGCTGGGCATCGACGCAAAAAAACCGGCCAAGGCACAGTACAAAAGCGCCGTGCTGGTCACCGGCGAAGCGGACAGCAACATTGCCCTGTCCGCCAGAAACATCGAGCGTGTCCGCTCCACCACGAGCGACTCGCTGACCACCTACGAAATTCTTTGGCCTGATGTTTTGGTGTTCACCAAGGACAGCTACGAGAAGTTTGAACAACGCCTCAACCCGTAACACAGCATGAGCCCCTTTGATGTCATTAAGACCGTTCGCCTGACCGAGAAGGTCATGGCCGTGCAGGAATACAACGACGCCGCCGCCGAGCGGCTGGGGCGGGACATCCGCCAACAGGTTCACCTCGTCACCGACACGCGCGCCGACAAGAACGACATTCGCCGTGCCGTGGAGATTCTGTTCAAGGTCAAGGTCGACCGCGTAAACACCATGAACGTCAGCGGCCGGCTGCGCCGCAAGCGCACACGCCACGAGGGCCGCACACCGCGCTGGAAGAAGGCGATCGTCACCCTCAAGTCGGGCGACCAGATCACCCTGACCTAGCCCGGGCGAACAAATCATTCACCCATCGGGAGCCGTTGACGGCTCCCGATTTTTTATGCCCCCGCTTGGCCAAGCGCTTGGCCAATTTCACTCTCCTTGCCGTGAACGGCATTGACACGGCACGGGCCGCTCTATAGAAATTGCGCCGTTCCACACCAGGCTGCGCTTGGGCGGCAATCGCACTTTTAAAATGAAAAAAACAATGGCATACGTGACAGCCGGGCTGCTCCTCGCCGGGGCGGCAACCGGACCATCGGCAATCGCTGCGAAGAAAAAAAACAACGGTTCCGTGAAAAAGGAAGCATTCGGAAAAACCGCGGACGGCAAGGCGGTCGAAGCCTACACGCTGACCAACAAGAACGGTCTCAAGGCCACGGTCATCACCTACGGGGCGACGCTCACCGAGATGCACGTGCCGGACAAAAACGGGGCGCTGGGCGACGTCGTGCTGGGCCACGACAACCTCGACGGCTACCTCGACGGACACCCGTACTTTGGAGTGACCACCGGCCGCGTGGCCAACCGCATCGCAGGAGGCAAGTTTACCCTCGACGGCAAGGAGTACACGCTGGCCACGAACAACGATCCCAACCACCTGCACGGCGGCAACGAGGGGATCGATAAAAAAGTTTGGTCCGCCCGTGCGGTTCGCAGCAAGACCGGTCAGGCCGTGGCGTTCAGTTACACCAGCCCGGACGGCGAAGAGGGTTACCCCGGCGATCTCAAGATGAAGGTGACCTACACACTCACCGACGACGATGAATTGCAGATCGACTACCTCGCCACCACCAACAAGGCGACTCCGGTGAACCTCACCAACCACGCCTACTGGAACCTCGCCGGAAAAGGCACGATCCTCGACCACGTGCTGCATCTCAACGCCGACCACTACACGCCGGTGGATGCGACCGGTATCCCGACCGGCGAAATCCTCAAGGTCGACGAGGTGATGAGCTTCATCAAGCCGACCAAGATTGGTGCGCGGATTGCGAAGCTCGCCGGCGAGCCGGGCGGTTACGATCACAACTACTGCCTGAACAAGGAAGAGTTTGGCAAACTGAGCGTGGCGGCCCGGGTCGAGGACGACTCAACCGGTCGCGTGCTGGAGATTTTGACTACCGAGCCCGGTATTCAGTTCTACACCGGCAACTATCTGGACGGCTCCGAGGTGGGCAAAGGCGGCTGGAAGTATGAATTCCGCAACGCGTTCTGTCTCGAAACACAGCACTTCCCTGACTCGATCAACCAGTCGCATTTTCCGAGCACGGTGTTGCGTCCCCGAGAAAAATACACGCAGACCACCATTCACAAATTCACCGTGAAGTGATTGTCGGTTAAATGCGGGTAGTTTTGGACACAAGCATTTTGGTGGCGGCTGCCCGATCAAAGAAAGGTACAAGTTTTGCGTTGGTCAGCACCATCCCGTCGCCACAGTACCAAATTTGCCTTTCCGTGGGGCTGTACTGCGAATGGCTTTCTGTCTTGCAGCGTCCGAATAACATCCCGATTGATCTCACCGTCGAGGATGTACACGGGTTTTTGCGCTTTCTTGCCAGTCAGGCTCATCTGCAGAACATTAGTTTTCTTTGGCGTCCCTTCCTTTCAGATTCCAATGATGACATGATATTGGAACTTGCGGTTGCTGCGCGTTGCCCGTACATTCTCACCCACAACGTGAAGGATTTTGCGGGGTCGGATCAATTTGGCGTGCAGGCGCTAACGCCTCGGAAATTTCTGGAAACATTAAACAATCCATCATGAACTCGCTGACGGTTGAACTGCCTGACTCGCTCAAGCAACGCATCGAGGAATTGGCCTCTCTCGAGGGGTACACCACCAGCCAGTTTGTCGCTAGTGCCGCTGGGGAAAAACTAGCCGTTCACCTGTCCATGCAATTCCTGCGGGAAGAAGCCGCCATGGGCAACCGCGAGGCTTTTGATCGTTATCTCGCCGCAGTTCCCGAAGGGGAAAAGGGTGATGATTAAATCGGATTTCTCCTCTGTGGCCTTCTGAGATTTGGCGTCCTCTGCGCTTAATTCAATCCCCGATTAAACGCCACCGCCTCCTTGTAGCGCACGCCGTCGCCGCCGAAGAGGTCCAGCGCCGAGCCAATGGTGAGGTGCACCCGCCCTTGGCCAAGCGCGGTCACCCGCCGCAAGTCGTCCATCGATCGCGCGCCGCCGGCGTATGTCGCCGGGATCGGCGAGTGCGCGGCAAGCAGCTCCACCAGCGTTTCGTCGATCCCCTGGCCAAGCCCTTCGACGTCGACACCGTGGATGAGAAATTCATCGCAGTGTCCTGCCAATCGGCCAAGCGCCTCGGCGTTGACCCGGAGGTCGGTGAAGGTTTGCCAGCGGTCGGTGACGACAAAGTATTCATCACCTCGTTTTCGGCAGCTCAAGTCGATAACGAGCTGCGCTTGGCCAACCGCTTGGCCAAGTTGCTGGAGTCGTTCCTCATCCAGTTGGCCGTCGCGGAACAGCCACGAGGTGACGATGACGTGAGAAGCACCTGCGGAAATCCACTCGGCGGCGTTGTCTGCCGTGATGCCACCGCCGACCTGCAGTCCGCTTGGCCAAGCGGCGAGGGCTTCGCGTGCCGCGTCGTCGTTTCCTTGGCCAAGTTTGATGACATGGCCACCGCGCAGGTTGTCGCGTCGGTACAATTCAGCAAACCAAGCGGGCGGTTTTTCCGAGACAAAATTGGTGCGAAGCGAGTCGGGTTGGCTGTCGTCGATGGAACCCCCGACGATCTGTTTTACCCTGCCGTCATGCAGGTCGATGCACGGCCTAAACACGGGCGTAGTTTACGGGGGGGCGCAAGTGGGGTCGAGTTTTCGCCGGCTATGCAGTTGGTTTACGTGTTGACTCATAAAAAAGGACACCGAAGGGTTGGAAAGGGTTGAGAGGAGAGT
>JACKQG010001409.1_pt1 | contig 33382 bp, 22 predicted proteins | sample 8237621 | NCBI WGS metagenome assembly JACKQG01 (sample SAMN15677084, study PRJNA649215) | marine metagenome | biome: marine; feature: Black Sea; material: saline water; isolation source: suspended particulate matter (SPM) from the Black Sea western gyre | collected 2013-06-09/2013-06-10 | depth...
TCCAAATACTCTTCCACGGTATATCCGCGATTCATCATTTTCAAAATACGGTTTGAACCCGACTGGGCTGGAACGTGCAAGTAATTACATATTCGTGGGCAATCACGCATCACTTCTAAAATATCATTACCAAAATCCTTTGGGTAACTTGTGACAAATCGAAGCCGTAAAATCTGTGGAACTTCATCATGAATGCGCTGAAGTAAATTCGCAAACGTCGTTACGTGCTCATTTTCATCGACTGGCTTACTAAACGCAGTAATACTTGGACCCACTTGTGGAACTTCGTTGCCAGCGCTGTTGAGAGCAACCCCATGTGTGTATCTGTAGTGATTAACCGTCTGCCCAAGTAACGTAATTTCAATTGCTCCAGTTTGAACCAGTTGCTTACATTCTTCAATAATTGCCTCAGGCGGGCGGTGTACTTCTGCACCTCGCGTGTTTGGAACAACACAATACGTACAAAACTTGTTGCATCCCCGAGTAATTCGAACATACGCACTCTTGTTAGAAGAGCTTCGGTGGTCAGGGTTAAAGGCTCTTGCAAGATCAAGCAATTCTAAATTGTCGTCAACTGCCGAAAGTGCAGCCGATCTTCTTGAACGGTTCCCCTGCAGAGCACTTCGCTCTGATGCACTTAATCGCTCGCCAGCAACTGCATTGTGCAACATCGTTGGAAGGCGGTCGAGTTCACTTGGACCACAAATAAAATCGATCTGAGGATATTTCCCAAGCAATCGTTTTCCTTCACGCTCGGGCAAGCACCCAAGCATGCCGATAACTACTTCTCTTCCCTCGTTTTTCTCTACACCCAGTTCGCCAATTCGGCTGAGTACCTTATTTTCGGCTTGCTCCCTAACAGAACATGTATTAAACAGAATCACATCAGCGGTTGCCCTATCTCCGTGAAAAACATAACCAAGGGCATCAAGTTGCCCCTGCACAAGTTCACTATCGAGTTCATTCATTTGACACCCAAAGGTCTCAAGATAAATAGATCGCTCTTCAACGTGTTGTTTAGTAGAGATTGGCATTTGCAACAGCGTAGTATGACCGAAACCACAGCAGATTGTGTGGTTTTCTTGTCAATACGGTCGATAGTCAACAAATATGCGAGCTGGCCAAGGCATCATCGTCATTTCAATCACCCTTCTCATGCTAGGCGTTGTCATGGTGAACTCTGCGGGCATGCAGGTCTCAGTTGACCCACCTACTTTTCACGACATGCTCACAAGCAGACCAACAATGCTTGCATTTTTTGCAATCGTCGCAATGTTCATTGGAAGCAGATTCCCTCTTCACTTGTTTGAGAAGTCATTTTTTAGAATTCCACTCGTACTCTGGATTCTATCTCTTGCAGTGCTTTTCCTTTTGTTCGTGTATGTTCCCGGCATCGGTCGCGAAGTTAATTCGTCCAATAGATGGATTCATTTCAGCGGATTCAGTTTTCAACCAAGTGAGGTAGCAAAATGGACGCTGGTTCTTGCTGTTGCATGGTGGGGTTCATCGCATATTCAAGATATCCAACGCTTTTGGAAGGGATTCGTTCCACCTATGCTTGGAATTGGAGCGATTGCTGCATTCATTGCGATTGAAGACCTTGGCACAGCAGTCTTAATAGGTACGGTTTCATGTCTACTTTTATTAGCTGCGGGATCAAAAATTATCCACTTCGCAACCCTCATCCCAATTGCTGTAGGTGGTTTTATTCTCGCGGTGATTTTGAGCCCGTATCGAATCGCCCGCTTGCAAACGTATCTCCATCCATTTGATGATCCGGAAAATTCCGGATACCACATTTTACAATCGATGTCGACAATTTCGGGGGGTGGACTTTCCGGACTCGGGCTTGGAAACGGCATTCATAAATTTGGGTATCTCCCTGAGGATACGACTGATTTTATTTATTCCGTTATCTGCGAGGAACTTGGTATCTTCGGAGCCGTTGCGGTAGCAACTTTATATATAGGTTTAGTCGTTTTGGGTGTATGTGTAATCCGCAAGACAAAGAATACCTTTGAGCAACTCATTGCACTTGGTTTTATTGTCACAATAGGTATTCAAGCGGGGATGAATATTCTTGTTGTCACAGCGCTTGTGCCAACAAAAGGAATTGCGCTGCCGCTCTTGAGTAATGGTGGCACTGGATGGTTGCTCACGGCATTTTGTATTGGTCTACTCAATGCAATAGACCGAAAAAACGATACAGTGATGGAAATGTCTTATCCATCAATCTCAAAAACAACTAACCCTACATGCCCAACATCCTGATTGCTGGTGGAGGAAGTGGTGGGCACGTTGCACCAGCAATTTCTGTTGCGGAGGCGTTGCTTGACAAAAAATGCAACGCAATTCTTGCGCACTCAACCCGCGATGTAGATTCGCTGATGACAAAACAAACACCATTTAAATGCATCACCGTTCCTGCGTCACCACTTTCCTTAAATCCAATAGGCTTTGTTCGTTTTTGTAATGGATTTAGAAAAAGTGAAAAAGTTGTTTCTGCATTTATCAAAGAAAATGGAATTGATTGTGTACTTTCAACAGGTGGTTTTATTGCTGCACCAGCGTTACGTGCAGCAAAAAAACAATCTTGTCCAACAGTTTTGTTAAATTTAGATAATCCACCTGGAAAAGCGAATCGCCTTGCAGTTAGATGGGCTGATACTGTTCTATCAACAGTAGAGTGTGGGCTTCCAAGTTCAAAACGAATCCCCCCGCCCCTTAGGAAATGTGTGATTAGCTCTTCAAATGTAACTAATAGTTATGAAAAATTTGGACTTGATCCAAAACTAATGACACTTCTTGTTACTGGAGCTTCTCAGGGTGCTACAACTATTAATGAACTTGTACCTGCTCTTGCAAAACTCCATCCAGACCAGTTTCGTGGCTGGCAAATACTCCATGTTGCAGGCACGGGGCATTCAGATACAGTGAAGGAATCTTGGAAGGATCTAAATATTCCCTGCAACGTTACTGATTTCGTAGATGAAATGGGGCTCGCTTGGAAAATTGCTGATCTTGCTATTACAAGAGGCGGAGCAAACACGATTGCTGAGCTCGCAATCAACGCTGTACCTGCAGTCATTCTTCCTTATCCTTATCACAAGGATGACCACCAAAAGACTAACGCAGAAAAACTTGCTTCTGTTGGCGGAGTTGTTGTTGAAACAGATTTCATCCAAGTATCACACAATCTTGATTGCGCAGGAAACACCATTCTCAAATTATTAAAAGATCATCAACAACGCCTTATTATGCGTCAAGCAATTGCGTCACTCTCAACTCGTAATGGCTCAATAGCGATTGCAGACACCTGTATCGCAAGTGTTCGTAGATAACAGAGAGAATTCGCCAGTTTTTTCTAGATTTTCATCAAAATCGAGGTATTCTAGAGTAGGTTTATGAGCGAGAAAAACAACAATCTTTCTTCGAAATGTGTCGTGTTGGTGCCACTGGAACGCATTGATGCCGCCAAGGATATTGCACAAAAATATGAGTTAAACGCAATATTTGAGCATCATCCTACACTGGCCATGGCTGAGATTTGTTTGTTACAAAAGGCGATGAGCAATTCGAAAGCTTGGAGTGAAGACTCACCAAGCCCACATCTATTACTTGTCCACATTTCAAAGATGCAAGACACAGAAGTAATGGTAGATGCGATTCGAAAATATCTCCCCAACGTTCGAATTTCTGAACTGCGTAATGGCCGTTTAGAACCGTTTGAAAACCATGGTGCAGTCGTTGACATGCTTGAAGATCCACCAATCATTCACTCGGAAGCAATAGATGCAGATGAACTTTCAATGCTTTTAGATCCTTCCCACCAAGAGGTCAAAGAAGAATGACAGAACGTAACACTAGAGGATCGATTGTATTTGCAGGATCGTTTGATGAAGAATTCATATCAAGCGTTGACCAACCAGTTCGACGCGTGTATTCCTTGTTCGATGCTATTGGTGAACTAGCGACATGTTGTTCCTCTGATCTTGTAGATGCCATAGTAGTCGATGAAAATTTGCTTCAGGAACAATCAAGCAATCACATTGACGCTCTTCGTAGAGTAGATCCAACAGCAATTATTATTGTCTCTGGGTCAGGTGCTCGTGTTAAACATGCAGATGGTTCAATTCCAAAAGATTCCACCGCTGCAAAACTTTCTTCTGAAATTTCGAGCGTAAAATCAAAACCGGAATGTGAAGATCCTTATTACGAATTGGATTTAGATGAAGTGCTTGGCATCTCTGACGGTATAAAAATTGTAAAAGAGTCATCACACCTTGGTGTGATAGATTTGGTTAGAGCTCTAATACACGCACCTGCAAGTTTCAAGGATGTCCTTATTGACTTGCTAAAACAACAGACAGGTTGGTCATTCTGTGCAATTATTGATGATCGCGCATCGGCTCCAGAAGATGCAAGCGTCGCATCACTGCGTTATGGACATGAAGAACACGGGCTTCTTGTTGCAATAGGATCCACTGATAGCGAACTCACTCGTTTATCTCGTTGGGCAGCATGTTGGCTAGATCTTGCACACAGGCAACAAAAATTAAAACTTCTCGCTTACAAAGATGATTTATCAGGGGCTTGGAACCGAAGGTTCCTGCGAACTTGTTTTTCAAGAGAATTACAAATTGCCCGAGATGAACGGCGTCCACTTACAATCATGATTTTTGATATCGATAATTTCAAACATTACAACGACTGTTGGGGACACGATGCTGGAGATGAGATTATTCGCGAAATAGTCCGTTTGTTACGAACAATAATTCGCCGTGGAGATCACGTTTGCAGAATTGGTGGAGATGAATTTGCAGTCTTGTTCTGTGACCCAGAGCCCCCAAGAGAGCCAGGTTCAAACCATCCAACGGATGTAAAAATACTTGCAAAGCGTTTCCAAGAACAAGTTGCAAATGCTCGATTCCCAAAACTCGGTGAAGAAGCGACGGGTGTTTTGTCGATTTCAGGTGGATTAGCAACATTCCCATGGGACTCCTCCGACCTAGACGAACTTCTCAAAAAAGCAGACCAGCGTTTGTTCCAATCCAAACGTGACGGAAAAAATTCCATCAATATTGGAAACAAAGGATAACTCAACTGTGTACTAATCAAATGAGTAAAACGCTCATTCTCTCAGACATTCATTTTTGCAGATCCAGATCACCAAATAAATCAGCAAAGGCGTTCTACGATCTCGTGAATGGATTCGACGCCTTGGTTCTAAACGGGGACACAACCGAAGAGCACTCTTTACTTACTCTAGAATCTTCCAAAGAACAAACTGACGCTCTCATTTCATTCGCTTCTAAAGAAGGAATTCAAACTTCTCTAATCTGTGGGAACCACGATCCAGTTACAAGTGACATTGACCATGTTTGGTTTTGTGATGAATCTGTCCTTGTTTTTCATGGGCATGCCGCATTTCCGGGAATTGCTCCATGGAATTGGCGATCGAAATATATGAGAAAGTCACGGGAAGAATTTCTCTCGGTCAATGGAAATGGTTTTGACGAACAACTCAATGCAGTCAGACAAGCATCGTTTGAAGCAGTTAGCGGAAAATTTAAGGACCATCGTCCCTCACTGCCACACATGCTCATGTTAGGAATGCCAGCAGTATTTCATATTCTCAATAGTTGGAGAAGTTACCCAAAACTTGTTTCAGATTGGGCTGATAAATATGCACCTAGTGCAAGATACATAGTTACTGGGCACACACACCACGCTGGAATTTGGGAGCGAAATAACAGAGTCATCATCAATACAGGTTATTTTGGTTTCCCTAGTCACCCAAGAGCAGTTGTTCTAGAGAACAACACAATTACCGTCCATCGTCTTACTTCATTAAATGGCAATTATTCGCTAGGTCGAGTTTGTGCATCTTGGAATGTGCGGTAAGCAGTGCTACGTAAGTTGCAATCTAATTCTTTTTCGATGACTCTGGACGCTGATACTAGTTTTTCAAAATCAATCCCCGTTTCAATTCCCTGTTCATGCGCGAATGAAACCAAATCTTCGGTCGCAAGATTCCCTGCAGCCCCTGGTGCATATGGGCAACCACCGAGACCTCCGCAGGATGAATCAAACTGTGCAACTCCACAATGCATCGCTTCAGTTGCACATGCCAATGCATTGCCATGTGTATCGTGAAGGTGTAATACTGAATCGCTTGGACTCAAAACACCGTCAAGAGCGTGGTACAACCTACGAATGTCACTTGGTACCGCTACACCGATAGTCTCGCCAAGCGCGATAGTTGAAATACCCATATCCAACATTCTTTGCACGATTTTTCTGACAACTGAGAGGTTTGTAGGGCCTTCATACGGGCACTCGATGACGCAACTTATGTATCCTCGAACATCAATCCCACATGCTGTAGCATGTTCCACAATTGGGAGAAGGCGTTGAATTGAACCCTCAATTGATGTGTTTGTATTTCGTTGACAAAAAGTTTCAGTCGCCGCTGTTAATACAGCTACTTCATCGACTCCTGCGGCTAGTGCTCGAGTCCACCCGCGTTCATTTGGTACAAGAGCCGTATACTTTACTCCATCGACTCTTTGAATGCCCTCAAATACATCATCTGCATCTGAAAGTTGAGGGACCCATTTTGGATGAACGAAGGCGCTTGCTTCAATTGTTTTTAAACCAGTTTGTGATAGCGCATCGATTAACTCAATCTTCTTTTGTGTCGAAATAGGTTTTGCTTGATTTTGCAATCCATCGCGAGGTCCTACTTCTGTAATTTGAATTTGTTTTGGAAAAGATGTCATGATGAGGTAAGTTCTGCAACTGTTGCTGCAACTAGAGTTGAACCAACATACATGTAAATATCTGCACCTGGAGTAGCGTTCTTCTTCCCTACCATCGCTATTACACAGGGAATCCCACCTCCAAGTGGGCTAATCGCACTTGATGTCACGACTCCAATCGGGGTGTTCATTCCAGACTCATCTTCAAACAGTTGAGCGCCAGCAATTGGCAAATCATCCGTTTTCATTTGAAGTTTTACCAGACGCTGTTTCGGTTGACCAAGAGATTCCATCCGCGCAACGATTTCTTGCCCAAGATAACAGCCCTTATCAAATCGAACCCTGCTCTGAACCAAACTCGTCTCGTGGGGAAGATTGCTTGAGTCAAAATCAATCATGAATATTGGTTTTCCCAATTCAACTCTCGCCATATTCAATGCATGCCACCCAATTGGCGTAATACCTTGCTCGATAAGTTCACCCCAAACTTGAACAACTTCACTCGGGTGCAATGCTATTGCAACCCCATCAATTCCTAAAAATTCAAGAGGCAATGTAAATGTAGTTCCTTTTTCAATTGAAATATGTTGGGACGTAGGACCAAGACACCACATCCAATGCGTAGAGCTTGTCACATTTTGTGTCTGCACATCTTCCATAACAATATATGAAGTAATATGATCACATACTTGATCTACAACCGTAATATCCATGTCAAGAAGAATCTTGTTGGGCAAGACGTGGATGATTGCATCGGCAAGAACACCGCCAGTTCTGCTAATTAAAAACGCTACTCTCGATTCGCCTTCTTTCAAATCAAGCAACTGCTGTGTCGTAAGTCGATTGATACACTCTAGCCGTTCTTCTCCGGTCAATTCAAGAGTGCCCCTACACGATGCATCAAAAACTGTTGAAGATTTTTTTAACGCTGCGTATTCCAATTCAACAATACCAGTTGTAGCTAAGACGGAACACCCGCCATCTCCCCACGGTAAAAACTCTGAGAGTACTTGTGATTTAAACATACCCTCTGCTGCACCACTTCGTTGTACATCTTCAAGTTGAACCTCAAAATTAACTTCGAACTGCTCAAGTGATTCTTGCAATGGCGACGGTAGTGTCATGGGATTGCGACCTTTTGATGAGTACATGCTTGCACAAGTTTTGTAAATAATCCTTGACCGAGTTGAGTATTATCAGTTCGTTCAGGATGCCACTGCACTCCAAAGTACCAATCATGATTGGAATCTTGTATGGCTTCGATAACACCATCTTCAGCAACGGCCACTACCTTCAAAGAACCAACTGAGTTCATTGCTTGGTGGTGATGGCTATGCACCACACCTTCCCCAATTGACCCAGTAATTAGATGGTTAGATTCTTTGTGATTTGTAGCGAGCGGCTCTTCAAGATCCTGATTCAACGTTCCACCAGCAAGTAGAGCCATCCATTGCATTCCAAGACAAACTCCTAATACAGGCACTTCACGATGACTTTGTAATAGAGTGAGTAGTGACAACTCGAACGTTTGTCTTTCGATTGAGACGGGAGTGGCGCAAGGGTGAGTAGCTATCCCCCAATGTTCCATAGTTGGATCATCACCACCAGAAAAAATAAAACCATCACAAATATTCAAAAAATGCGATTCTAAACCTGTCAGGGTTGGTAATAGAATGGGAATTCCGCCAGCTCTTTGCACCGATTCGGAGTACGCTACGGCAACGCGATGCCGTTTTTCGTGATAATCAACGGTTATTCCAATACAGGGTTTCATTAGGTGTGCAGGATACATCCCTCATGCAACGCTTGCTGTGAGAGGAAAGGTTTTGTACAATTACATGTTCTCGTCGCCTCATCCAATACCGTGATGGGGCTACATTCGTACCCACGACGAAAGGACTCTATTTTATGAACAAAGATTACGGCAGAAGCCAACCAAAAACGTATCTCAAAACTGACAATCGAGATAAAAAATACATCGATTACAAGTCTGTTGATGATTTACGGCGTCTAATGACCCCGAACGGAAAAATCTATTCGCGGAAGCGCTTAGCAACATCTGCCAAGGAACAACGCATGGTCGCTCAAGCAATCAAACGAGCCCGGTATATGGCGTTGCTCCCCTTCACTTCTGGAACAATGTAAAAAACGAACCGCGGGATAGTTTCTCGCTGTGCATAGAAGTCATTTGGTGCAATACCCAATTGTATAAACAGTTTCTCGCAGTGCATAGAAGTCATTTGGTGCAATACCCAATTGTATAAACAGATATGTATCCCTCCGTGCTTCTGCGCCTCTGTGGCGTTTCCTGATTACAATAATTTATTGCACCTAAAAAAATAGGTTAACTGTATTAAGGGGAAACCTTGGAGCCCCATAATTTTCGAATAAACTTTGCCACCCCTTCCAAAATTAATCTGTAACGGAGCCGTCGCAAATCGCTGTCTAGTGGATCCACGGAAAGACCTCTGCGTACCCAACCCCACGCTGCGCGATAGCGGTTGTTTTTCACAGAAGCAAGTGCTAAGTTGTGAATCGAAGCAATACAGTTTGGGTCAAAACGAAGAACTTTCCGGCTAATAGCAGCACCATCATCAACGTTACCCATTGCGAACATCGAGAATGCAAGCAGCCGTAAACACTTCAATTTCATAGGATCTTCATCAGAAAGTGTGGGTCGTAGTGTTTCAAGTAATGTTGTTGCCACAGATGGTTCGCCCGAGGCAAGCAATAATTCTGCTATGAATATTTTTTCTTCTACTGACTTACTCTCATCCATTCGCTCCACATACTCTTGAAGAAGTGGTTTTGCAGCAGTAGGTCTGTGCATTGCAAGCAATGTTTGGGCAAGGTGAAGACACGCCGTCGGATGACTCGGGTCAAGCCGCCGAACTAAACCCCAAGCTATAAACGCCTCTTCCCACCGCTGTTCTTCCATTGCAAACTTACCTGCACGAATATGTGCATCCACATTAGCAGGTTCTAACTCTAAAACTCGGTGAAGTCTAATTAACGCTTCATTCGTTCGACCAGATTCTGCGAGAACATCTGCATGGAGGAGCAAGGCCTGAACATTACCAGGGTCTTCTCTTAACTCTTGCAGAAGAATTTGAGATGCTTGTTGCCCCTGTCCTGAAGCTACTAGCGTGCTAGCAAGTCGTAGACGACCTCCTGCAACCTGTGCATCTATTTTGAGCGCTTCTCTTGCACACCAAACCGCTCGTTCAAAAAGTGAACGTGATAGTAAACTACCGCTCATAGCGACAAGCACATTCGCACTTGGTTCTTCTAGTGCATCTTGAGCCATATAAAACGCCGTTTCAGATGCGTCGTGATTACCTATGGCAGCATTTGCATCAATAAGCATTGCCCACGCTGGCTCAACGGAGGGCTGAAGTGCTAGCACCTTTTCAACCCATCGAATTGAATCTTCAAATCTTTCTAGGCGAAGGCAGGTGGAGCCCGCAGCAAGTTGAGGATCGATAGATTCGATGAGCAATCTTGAAGAGTGTTCATAACTGGACAACGCTTCCCCGTCACGGCCAATTCGTTCAAGAGTTAGTCCAAGATTAAAGTGCCAATCCCCCTGCTCTGGGTCTATCTCAAGCGCTTTTCTAAGCTCAGTTTCAGCTTCTGCCCACCTTCCACGCTCAAACATTTCAAGTGCACGGTCTGCGTGCTGTTCTGCATCTTGCCAACTACTCATACATGCGTATTGTATGTCCGAAACATGAACTTGTTGCAACTTATTCCGCTTGATTTGTTAAGAATCGAATACACTGCACATACTTCTCATGAATGCAAATTCACAGTACATTTTTAAAGCATTAATCGTGGTTTGTAGCGCCTATTTCGTCATTGGATGCGAAGCCCCTCCAACAACAAATCCACTGCCTCAAGAGGTCACAAAACGAACTTCAACTATACCGTTTGTTTCTACAAATGAATCATCTAAAACAATTGATTCGCTCAAGGCACGTTTACTTGAATCCTATTCTTTGTATTGGCCACTCATCTCATCTGAACACCAACATGAGCAATTACCAGGCGTTTTAAGTGATCCTCTTCCAGAATTGAGGGAATTTGGAATAGAACGAGTCGCAGTCTTACTGAGAGATGGAGATGCAACTGATCAAGAATTACAACTTGTTGTTGATCTACTGAGAGACCCTAGCCCGTCAGTCAGAATTGCTGCTGCAAAGCTATTACCTGAAATTAATGTTCCTGGTTTATCCGAGTATGTTGCAAACTCTTTGTCGATTGAAAAAGATTCACTCGTAATAAAAGAAGAACTTTTGTTTTTCATGACTCGCCCACATCCAAAGGCAATTGAACCAACAATTGCACTCCTTTCACATTCTCCGGTTGATTCTGCTGCAAACACGCTTATAGTCTTGCTTAATGCCAACGAAATTTCAGGCGATACAAAACAGCGCGTAGTTCAAACTGTTCAAAAATCAAGAAAATCGGACGATAGCCCTTCGCTCATTACTCTTGAAGCCATGTTGGGTGATAAAACTGTACAACAAAAACTAATTCGTTTACTTGAACACCAAGACGAAGAGATTCGTTTTGCTGTTGCGGAAGGTTTTGCTTCAGCAGGATATGCGCAACCACTCATTGAGCGAGCAGATAATCCTGAGTTGTATGAGTATGCACTTACTGCACTTCAAGGACGTGTTGGGATTGAGTCTTTCAAACAGCTCATGGATTTATATATCCCAGATAATGACCTATGGAATGCCTCTGCATTTTCAATTGCAACGGCACTTGATACAAGCTCTCTTCTTCGAGCTGATGACATGCTCAAGCGAATCGGGATGAATGAGCTTAGACTCCAGGTGCTAGGTGCAATCTGGGAAAAGGCGTCTGAAAAAAGTCTTGCTGCACGCAAAGCGATTGCACGAAGAGCAGTCCCACTTATGATTTCTTCTGATGATGCTGTTGGTGCATTGCAACTTCTTGATGTATTTGGAGAATCACTCGTTGATGAGGACTTACTAACTCTGCGGTTTAGGGCTGCAATCTCAGCATCTGCTTGGGATGCTGCTGCTGATGCAAAACCTACTCCGGAACCCTGGATTGGTGCTTGGGAACTAGAAAGAAAAGCTGATCCAACAGCTGCATCTGTTATTCGTCAGCAAATTACTTCAAGGTTCAAAGACGAACTAACGCCAGAACAAAGAGAACTGCTAGGAATTGTGCAAGTAGACGCAACACCAAACCAAGACCAATAAAGCACGAGAAAACGAAATGGCAAAACGAAAAACAAAAACACGAATTGAACGTGACTCTATGGGGGAAATGGAAGTTCCGTCACATGTTCTATTTGGAGCGACCACACAACGTGCATTGCTAAATTTTCCAATCTCTGGAAGGACATTGCCACCATCATTGATTTGTGCATTTGCGTTACTAAAACGTTCCGCAGCAGTTGTCAATCATAAACTTAAGTTACTTGACCAACGCCGTGCAAGATACATCGCTGATGCTTGTGATGGGATTCTTGATGTTTTTGATGATCCAAATCGAGTTGATGGCATGATGGATCACTTCCCACTCGATATTTTTCAAACTGGTTCTGGGACTTCAACCAATATGAATGTCAACGAGGTCATTTCAAATATTGCTTGCAGAGAAGCTGGAAAACCAATTGGAGCGAAAGACCCAATTCACCCAAATGACCATGTCAACATGGGACAATCTTCAAACGATACATTCCCAACTGCGATGCAAATTGCTGCGTGCATCGACATCAAAACTTTACTAATTCCAAAACTCAAATCTATGAGAAAGAGTTTAAAAGCGAAAGAGAAAAAATGGGACAAAATAGTGACCATTGGGCGTACACATCTTATGGACGCCACTCCAATTCGAGTTGGTCAAATATTCTCCGGTTATGTTGCCGCAATTGATTATGGTATATGTCGTGCAGAACGAGCAATGATGCGACTTGCTGAAAATTTGCCAATTGGCGGAACAGCCGTCGGCACTGGAATGAATACGCATTCAAGGTTTGCTTCAATGGTCTGCAAGGAACTCAAAAAGTCGACTCGAATTTCCTTTCAAGAAGCAAGCAATCATTTTGAAGCGCAATCAACCAGGGATTGCGTCGTCGAAGCGCATGGTGAACTCAAAACCATCGCAACAAGTATGTCTAAAATTGCAAATGACATTCGTTGGCTTGGGTCTGGACCTCGATGTGGTTTATTTCTACTCTCTTTACCTGCAGTACAACCAGGCTCATCAATTATGCCCGGAAAAGTGAACCCCGTCATTTCAGAATCTGCAATGCAAGTGTTTTGCCAAGTCGTAGGAAACGATGTTTCAATAACGACTGCTGCAAGTGGCGGAATTGGTTCATTGTTGGAGCTCAACTTATGTATGCCATTAATTGCAGATCGTCTTATTGAATCTATTTTGCTCTTGAGCCAAACCGCAGAAACCCTTGATGAAAAACTTATTCAAGGGCTCGAAATAAATAAAGAAATTGCAGAAGGGCTTGTAGAGCAAAGTCTGATGATTGGGACTGCATTAGCCCCAATTATTGGATATGACCGAGCTGCTCAACTTGCTAAAGAGGCGTTTTCAACTGGCGAAACGATTCGTGAATGTGTTTTACGCCACAATTTGCTTGACGAAGAAGAACTCGATGAACATTTAGATTTTTATGCCATGACCGAGCCCTCATAGCGTCAATAATGCGGCTTTGACCAAAATGGTGCATAATGTGGATACATCATGGCGTTCATACCATCAACTAAAAAGAATCTAGGTCTGTTTGGCGTTTTCGCCCTTGCAACTGGGGCAACTTTAAGCAGTGGATTTTTCTTGTTGCCAAGTTTCGCAACCCAAATAGCAGGCCCAGCAGTGGTTCTTGCGTATTTGATTGCAGGGCTCTTGCTGATTCCTCCCATGCTGAGCAAAATCGAGTTAGGAACTGCAATGCCAAGATCCGGTGGTGAATACTACTTCCTCGACAGAAGCCTAGGCCCTATGGTCGGGACGATTGGCGGTCTTGGAATTTGGTTAGCACTTCTCTTAAAGATCTCCTTCGCACTTGTAGGAATGAGTGCATACATCCAACTCTTTCTTCCAGATAGTACTAGCGATTCTGTGTATACCTTTATCGCGCTCGGACTCGTGGTGTTCTTTGGTGGACTAAATCTCCTTGGAGCAAAAAAGACGACAACCTTTCAAATTATACTTGTCGCCTCTCTTCTCTCATTGCTAGGGTGGTTTCTTACGGCGGGAAGTTTAGAAATTAAACCGATAAATTTCTCGGGATTCTTCGATAGTGGGTCTCAAAATATCCTATCCGCAGCTGGTCTTGTTTTTATTAGTTACATTGGTGTAACTAAAGTCATAAGCGTAGCTGGTGAGATAAAGGATCCAGAACGTAACTTGCCACTTGGGCTCTTTCTTGCAATAGGAACTGCTATTACTGTTTACATAGTTGGCTTGTTTATTATGGTGGGTGTTGTAGGAACAGACTCACTCTCCATTAAAAATGGCGAGATAAACCTCACTCCTGTTTCTACCGTTGCAGCAGCAATTACTGGATCAAGGACGGGTGCATACATTATGGGGGTTGCAGCAATCATCGCATTTCTTTCTGTTGCGAATGCGGGGATTTTAAGTGCATCTCGATATCCGCTTGCCATGAGTAGGGACCATTTACTTCCTAAGACTCTGCGAAAAGTCGATGGCAACGGCACACCTGTCGTTGGAATTATTCTTTCTGCGTCGCTCATCATCGCCGTTATTTTATTTTTAGACCCTTTAAAGATAGCAAAACTCGCAAGTGCATTTCAACTACTCATATTTTCGATACTTTGCCTTTCTGTGATTGTGATGAGAGAAACAAAACTCAATTCGTATGACCCTGGCTTTAGAGCTCCCTTTTATCCTTGGCTACAGTTAGTCGGTGCTTCTGCATGTATCACCTTTATCTTTATGATGGGTTGGCTCCCAGTCTTCTTTTCTTCTGGCATCGTTGTCGTTGGTACTGTTTGGTATTTTGCCTACGCACGTAAGCGAGTCGAGCGGTACGGTGCGATTTACCATATATTTGAACGCCTTGGAAGAAAAAGATTTGGTGCCCTTGACACCGAACTCCGAGAAATTTTAAAAGAAAAAGGGTTACGAGCACATGACCCATTTGATGAAATTGTTGCAAAAGCAACTGTTGTCGATGCGTCCCATGGAAACACGTTTGAAGATATTGTTCTCAAAGCATCTGCAGAATTAGCTTCTTTGTTACCAACTACAGCAGAAGCGCTATCGCAGGGCTTCCTACATGGAACGCGCGTTGGTGCAACGCCTGTCACTGGCGGCGTTGCTCTTCCTCACTTGCGGCTTCCAAATCTTGAACAATCCATGATGGTCATCGCCCGAAGTAAGGATGGCGTCACGATTGACGTGGGCGACGCGTTTGGCGGGCACCATGAAGAACAATCCATCCATGCCATTTTCTTTTTAGTGAGTCCAGAAGATGATCCCTCACGACATTTACGATTACTTGCACAACTTGCTGGACATGTCGACAAGGAAGGGTTTATGGAACTCTGGCTAAAATCTAAAACCAACCAGGATATGAAGGAAATTCTCCTTCGAGAGAATCGGTTTATGTCATTGCATCTCGACATTGGCACAGTAGCGGAGTCGATTATAGATTTGCAACTCAGCCAATTGAATATTCCTGATAATTGTCTCGTTGCTCTTATCCATCGAAGAGGATACATGGTTGTCCCAAGGGGAAGTACGGTTCTTGAAAAAGGCGACAAACTAACAATTATTGGGGAAGAACAGGGTATTCAAGAACTCAAAAGCCAATACTACAATTCCAAATAGAACACTCCCCACGGTTGAAACCGAGGGGAGTGTCGCTCCTTTGTAGGAGATTTTGGGGAGAGAGAGGGGGAGAATTAAGAGAGAGTGGAAATAGGAGAGGAAATAAAGAGAGAAGTTTTGAGTAGTACGATTGTTAGAGTGTTAGGTTCGAGGTTTGTTTGTTTTTTATCAGATACCCCCTTCTATCCACAACAACACAATTTGTGAACCGTTTTTCCAAGAAAAACAGCAAAACCTTGATTATAAGCCAATATCGGCGTATTCCCTATTATTCGGCTGTAGCTACTTGACCCATATCTTCGTGAATTACCTTCACTTTGTCATAGATTTCTGAAAGTGCATAGTTTTCAGGGTTATCTTCTACAACTGGCTGGAGTGCTAGTAGAACACCATAGCAACTCTCTTTAGCGCGTTCGCGTTGTTTGAGTGCTTCACATTTGTCAGCGTAACTTCCTAGATACAGCGTGACATCATTTCGAGCTCTCGCGTTTGTTGGGTCTCCAACGCATCGATTCTGAACGATCCTAAGACCTTCTTCTAAGTAATCAAGACCAACATTTATCTGTGAATCCACAAGATACGCTTCTCCCAAAAAGTAATTTCCCCAAGCAACATCGCGAAGTAACCACGAATTTTCTGGGTGCTTCTCCACTAACGAATTTCTAATGTCAAGAGCGGCCTGGTATTGAAGAATCGAATCCTTGTATTCCTCATCTTTAAGATGCATTGAAGCAACTCTAAGCAATATATTTGCATAGTCCCGCTGTAACTCAAACTGATTTGGAGATTCCGAGGATATTTTTTTCCTGTACTCAACAAGGTCTGCTAGTTTCTCTCGCACTTCGTCGATGCGCTCAAGTTTAACGAGTACATCAATATTTGTTAATCTGATTCTACTATCAAAGCGTAAAGCGTTCACATCGTCAGGAAAATCCTTAATCAATAAAGCAATTGTATCCTTTGCATTCTTGATGTGTATCAAACTTTGGGCATACTCCTCTTCCATTCGATTGAGATGCGCCAAATTCCCATACCCCAACGCTACATTAAAGTTATATCTTTTAAACCCATCGTCAACGAGTTTTTTATACATTTCCACAGATTTAAGATTGTGTTCTTTAGATTTTGCAATGTCCCCAAGATTTGCACTAGTTAGCCCACTGTAATATGCACCGTAAAGCCCATGAGTTTTAGCTTTTGCGGCGCGAATTTTTTCAGTTGATCCAGCAGTTTTTTCTAAATCATTGAGATGCCCCATTGAAGAATCTAGAACCAACTTTCGTACTTCCATCGCTGCATTAAGTCGTTCAATCCCCTCATAAAAGTCACCAATAACCTCTCGGGAGATATCCATAATGGCTTCATACCTCTCTTGGGCAATATCACGTTGTTCCATAGCAATCGCTTCTTGGCGATTCGCTTCAACCATTCCCCACGTAGTTCCTAGCAAACCCAATACAACAGAAATTACAAGTAATATTACAGCAGCACACGTTCGTTTATATTTCTTCGTGAAGAGTCGAACTTGGTAACCGATGCTTAAAGGACGCGCAATGATTGGTTCGTTGTTTAAGAAGTGATTTATATCATTAGCAAGTTCAGCAGCTGATTGATATCTTCGGTCGCAATCTTTCTCCATCGCCTTCAATGCTATTGTGTCAATATCCCCCCGCAAAATCGTGCTTACTGTTGACATTGAAATTGGACGTTGCTCTTTAATAATGCGAACAGCTTCGTGAATTGCTTGACGGCGTAAATCGTAAGGAAGTTTCCCAGATAATAATTGGAATAAAATAACCCCAAGAGCATAAACATCACTTCTTGTGTCAATACGATCTGGATCTGCGTCGCATTGCTCTGGACTCATGTATTGCAACGTACCGATAAGTTGCCCCATAGTTGTTTGCATTGTTGTGACAGCTAGGTCAGCATCAGTTGCACGAGCAACACCAAAGTCAATAATTTTTGGATCGCCATTTGCATCTATCAATATATTGTCTGGCTTCAAGTCACGGTGAATAATTCCTTTTTGGTGGGCGTGATGTACAGCATCGCACACTTTAGAGAAAAGTTCTAAGCGGTCCCTAATGGGAAGGTTTTTCTTTTCTGCATAAGAAACAATTCCACGCGCTCCGGGAATATATTCCATAGCGAAAAATGGGACTTCACCATTTTCGCTTTCCCAAGTTCCAGCTTCGTAAACCTGTGCAATATTAGGGTGGCTCAATTTAGCAAGCGTTTGTGATTCAAAATGAAAACGATGCAACGCCATTTCACTCGCTGCACCAGCTTTGATGACTTTCAACCCAACACGCCTGCGAGGAGCTTCTTGCATCGCTTCGTATACGACACCCATGCCACCACTTGCGATAATCCCAAGAATTTTATACCGCCCTATTTCTGAAGGCATCCCAGAAGTTACAAACTTGCCCGGCTCGGGAACACTTCCCTTTCCGGAATCATCACTTGGTAAACCGACAGTTTCGGCGTTTGGATCTGTTGGATAATCGTTAGTAGTCATTGTAGGGTAGAGTTTCCGTCAATTAGAGGTTAAGACCCACTTATTAATACTACAATAGCACCGAAATACTGCATAGCGTAGTAAAAAAACTACAATCTCAAGAAATTGAATGCAGTAACCCCAATTTTATAGAATTATTACACCGTGACAGATTCAAACAAACAACAAAATCTACTTGTATTAAATCAAATACATGGCAAGGAACTCCCTTTAATAAGCGGCCAGCCAAATGATGAGATTATTTTAGGGCGAAGTCCAGAGTGCTCATTTCAACTCACAAATCGATATATTTCGCGAAAACACGCACAACTAACATTCAAAAAAAATCGATGGATCTTGAAAGATTTGGAAAGCAGAAGTGGAACCTATCTCAATACGATTCGGATGGAATCTGGAGAAGAAGTGCAACTCCAAAGAGATGACTTGATTCAAGTTGGACCTTGGAAGTTTTTAGTTCGAATCGGAATCGAATCAGAAAATCTAGATGAAGCAATGGTGAAGGAACTTGATCAGGCTCCGATGCAGGATTCAGGTGACGAGGTTCCAACACTTGTCCGAACAGTTAATGGTCGTTACGAAACAAACATGGATTTGCTTCTTCAATTGAAATCTGATGAAACAGTCAACCGAGAAATGGGCTGGGGAATTTTCGTAGATCGCTATGGACCAATCATTTGTGGGTTTGCAAGAAATGCAGGTCTACCAAGTAGTGAGGCTGACGACATTATGCAAACAGTCTTATTCAACTTTTTCAAAGTTGCTGATCGCTTTGAATATGACCCAAGCAAGGGACGATTTCGAGGGTATCTCAAACGAATAACTCTTAACGCAATTCGTCAGCGCTATCGAAAAAAACGCGAAGGCAATCTTGACACCCACGGAATGAATGTTGCAGAGGATCCGCGCGATGATCTTGAAGCGGTATTTGATCGCGAATGGGCAGAACATTTACTCTCTGAAGCTATGACAGAAGCTCGACCAAAGTTTGAGCCAAAGACATGGGAAGCGTTTGAACTTTACGGTCGACGAGGTATGAGTGCTGCAAGAGCTGCTGAGAGATTAGGGATGACCCCAGAGTCCGTTCGCCATGCTAAAAGTCGAGTAATGCGTAGTGTTCGTGAAATCGTCATTCGATTACGTGAAGAAGAACTTTAGAAATCTTCACAACAATTTCAAGATGAACAATAAACGACCCGCGGGATAGTTTTTTAGGAATTAGAAACGCCACAGAGACTCAGAGACACGGATGGATATCTTTTTGGTTTAGGAACTGAGAACCCAAATCTTATCTATGTGTCTTGTATGTTCCACGTTACAATCCACCACTGTGCGCTCGTAGCTCAGATGGATAGAGCATCGCTTTCCTAAAGCGGAGGTCGCAGGTTCGAATCCTGCCGGGCGCGTTTATGGAATTCTCAACTTTTTTTGCTGTTGCTGTTGGTGGTGGGCTCGGTGCAGTTTCAAGATACTTGGTTGCGAACCTTGGCCAATCTTGGACAACGGCTGATTTTCCTCTTGGCACTTTAGTTGTAAACATAATAGGATGTGCTTTGATAGGTCTAGTTACCGCTTTGTTAATAGGACCACTCTCACAACATCGAGAATTTTTACGACTTCTGCTAATCGTAGGAGTCTTAGGTGGGTTCACAACTTTTTCCACATTTGCGCTAGATTCAATTGAACTGTTTGAAGACGGGAGGATTCGACAAGCAGTTATATACATATTGATTAGCAATGTTGTGGGTATTTTGGCAGCATGTATTAGTTACAAAATTGGAACAACTTTTTTAATTTCAACTCAAACATAAAGCAGAGGAAATATAGTTATGTTAACTATTTGTTTGACAACAACACTATTCTATTTACAGGAACCAGAACCTCTTCCTGACCGTAACTGGCGCACACCTACAGAAATATCCGAACAAGTTTCTGCATTAGACAACAATTATGAATCGGTTACTAGTTCAATCATAGGGTACTCTGGCTCGGGTTTGCCGATTCATTGTTTAGAAATTGCAAGAGAAGGCAGTGTACCAATCAAAGATAGGACTGCTATTCTTGTTGTAGCAGGAATTGATGGCGATCATTTACTAGGCACCGAGGTTGCTGTTGACCTTGTAAGTAAAGTTCTTACACAAGAACCAGAAAAGTCAGAAGCCCTTCTAACTTCAAACAAATTGTACGTAATCCCTCAGGTAAACCCAGACAGCGCGAAGTTTTATTTTAATGAAGTGAAACATCAACAGCAAAGAACTCCTACCCCATTTGACAATGATCACGACGGGGTAAAAGACGAGGATGGGTTCGAAGATCTAAATGGTGATGGATTCATCACAATGATGAGAGTCCCTGATTTAGAAAAAGCAAACCTCCTTGCTGATGTCGATAATCCTAGATTAGAAATTAAACCAAATCCCCTAGATGGAAACGTCGCTTCTTTTATTGTTTACACTGAAGGAATCGATAACGATGGAGATGGCAAATACAACGAAGATGGCGTTGGTGGTGTCGATTTAAATAAGAATTTCATGCATGGCTACGAATACCACGGAGATGGCGCAGGGCACTGGCAACTTTGTGAAAGTGAATCTAGGGCGCTTGCTGATTTTGTTTTGAATCACCAAGAAATAGCATCCATCATTGTCTATGGGCATCACGACACACTCTCAAAACCATTTACTGAAAGCGGGAAGGACGAAGCGGGAGCACCAAAAAAACTCGCAGAAGAAGATGTTGAACTCTATAAACATATAAGCAAGAGATTTGTTGAATTAACAGAACTTAAAGATGTCAATCAACCAAACTGGGACGGTAGTTTTGTGGCTTGGGCGTATGCTCAATATGGAGTTCCTTCGTTCTCTACTTCACTCTGGACTAGGCCAGAGTTGAATAAAGAGGGAAACAAGGAGCAAAAAACTGAAGATAAATCAGATGCTAATACCGAAAATAATGAGTTAACAACCTCTTCTGTTGGGGATATTTCTCAAGAAACACTCGATGAACTTCTGCAAGCCGCAGAGGCAGCTGGTTTTCCCGTTACCGAAGAAATGATGGAAGGAATTACTCCAGAGGATATTGAAATGTATGCAAAAATGTCTGGTGTGCAAATTAAAAGAGTAAAGGAAAAAGACGCTGGTAATAAATCCAATTCGGAAGATGTTGCATGGTTAGTTTACAGTGATGAACAACGAGATAGAAACGGCTTTATTGAGTGGAGTACATTCGATCATCCTCAACTTGGCACAGTAGAAATCGGCGGATGGGTCCCATACTTTAAAACACTTCCCCCGACAGATGAAATCGATTCCATAACAGAAAAACAAGTGGGCTTCATTAATGATATTGCTAACCGACTACCAAAAATCCAACTTTCAACCCCAACGGTAACAAAACTTGGAAACAACATTTGGGAGATAAAAGTTGCAGTAGTCAATAATGGCTGGTTCCCAACTGGAACTGCTATGGCTAAGAAGAACAAACGCGCTCGCCCGTTAGTCGTTCGTCTTGATGTTCCAAATGACACCATCGTATCTGGGCAGAAAGTAAACCGGATATGGTCTCTTCAGGGAAGCGGAACAAGACAGTGGTATAAGTGGATTCTGAAAGGTAAGCCAGAAAAAAAAGTAACTATTACACTCTTTAGTGAAAAATTTGGCAGTAAAACTATTTCTGTCTCTCTAAAAAATACTGATGGAGGTGACGCATGATTCGCATACTTCTACTTCTTCTTTTTACAGCAGCATTGTCACACGCACAAGCACCCTATCCTTCTAAAGTGGACTTGCGATTTGACCATTGGTATGACTACGCAGAATTGACAGAGGCGCTTCACGATTTAGTTGAGGCGTATCCAGAATTACTTTCAATCGATTCAATTGGAAAAAGTGTTGGTGATAGAGATATTTGGCTTGTCACCCTCAATAATCCTGCAACAGGAAGTGACCGTGAAAAGACCGCCATGTTTATCGATGGGAATATTCATGGAAATGAAATTCAGGCAGCAGAAACCGTGCTGTATTCCATATGGTACTTATGTAAAAGTTATGGCGTGATAGACCGCATCACTGAACTCGTTGATGAACGCTCGTTTTATTTTGTTCCAATGGAAAACCCAGACGGTAGAGAAGTTTGGTTCCATCAACCAGCAACACCACACTTTTTGCGCGGTGGCATTCGCCCAGTCGATAATGACCACGATGGGCTGCTTGACGAAGATGGACCAGATGATCTTGATGGAGATGGACACATAACTTCAATGTGGATTAAAGACGAACTTGGGCGGTACGAAATTGACGAAGACGACCCAAGATTTTTTACACGAGTTGATTCAGACGATCCACCAGGTGGATGGTCTCGTCTTGGCCAAGAAGGCATCGATAACGATGATGATGGACGAATCAACGAAGATGGAATCGGCGGATACGACCCAAATCGAAATTGGCCCGCTGACTGGCAACCTGAGTGGATTCAATATGGAGCAACTGATTATCCATTTAGTTTGCCAGAGACAAGAGCGGTTGGAGAGTTTTTACTTGACCATCCAAACGTTGCTGCTTGTCAAAGTTATCACAACGCTGGAGGCATGATTCTTCAGGGACCAAGTGCTTCTTATATTAAATATCCTCGCTCTGATGAACGAGTACACACTGCAATTGCAAACAAGGGTGCAGAAATGCTTCCATTCTATGAACCAATGATTGCATACAAAGATTTGTATACCGTGCATGGTGGAGAAGACGGGTTTACTTATGAAACACTTGGCATAGTCAGTTTCACTAATGAACTTTGGACCGACAAGCGCATGTACGCAAAAGATGAAAATCCATCTAGAGAAGAACGGACGCAATTCCGTGACTTGTTGCAATTTGAAGACGTGTTTGTGCCATTTCATGAAGTTGATCATCCGACTTACGGAAAGGTGATGGTTGGTGGTACTACTAAATACTCTAGTCGTGTTACTCCACCTTGGATGCTTCAAGAGGGTTGTCACAGAAATTTCGCTTTCACTATGTACCATGCAGATGAGATGCCGCTTCTTCAGTGGGGGGCGATTGATGTAAAAAAAATTGGCGATCAACTTTGGAAAGTAACTGCAGAAGTCGCAAACGATAAAATCATCCCTTCTCGTACTGCAATGGCAGCGAAACATCACATTGGTTCGCCTGATGTGTTCACTTGCAAAACAAGTGGCACCAACAAAGTTAGTGCCTCAGGAACAGTACGTTCGTTACAAAAAACAGCCAAACTCGATGAGATTGAGTCCGAACACCCACAAAAAATTCTTGTAAACAATGGAATCTCTGGAAAAGACAGTACACTCTTCCAATTTATTATCAGTGGTTTTGGAGATGTTAACGTTACATATAAAGCGGAAAAAGGTGGAATATTACACCGTAAAGTGCAACTAAAAGAGCAGTTTGTTACTAAAGAGATTGAACACAAGCGAGCAATTCCAGTCGATTAGACATGACCGAAAAACTACATAAGAATTTACGCCTTTATCCTTGGTACGTTGGATTATTCCATGCTTACTTTTGGTTGCCTGTGTACTTTTTATTTTTTAATAGCAAATTAGATTTGTCAGATGTTCTGTATCTTGCTTCTATTTACTTTGCGAGCGTTGTGGTTGTTGAAGTTCCGTCGGGTTGGTTTAGCGATACATTTGGAAGAAAGAAAACATTAGTAACTGCCAGCATTTTTCTTTGCATCGCTTACGCCATCTTTATTTTCGCAAATTCATTTGAACAATTTGTAGTTGCCCAAGTGTTTTTAGCCGCAGGTATTGCCTTCAATAGCGGCAGTGACACAAGTTTGCTCCTAGAAACAACTCAAGCATTAGATAACGAGGAAGCATACGGTCCTTGTGAAGCAAAGGCGATGAAATTTAACTTTCTTGGCACTGCCTCTGCTGCGGTACTTGGTGGGCTTGCTGCAATTCCCGACTATCGAGGTGCGTACATTCTCTCGCTTGTAGGAGGAATTGGACTGCTTATCATCACGTTAAATTTCAAAGAACCGCTTCAAAATAAAACGGAAGACCGAGACAATTTTGTAAAGCAGATTTTTTCTTGTTTCGGATTGTTGCGTAATGTCCGTTTGCTTTGGCTTTCAGTGTTTGCTGTATTTATGATTGTGATTAATCATATTCCTTATGAGTTCTATCAGCCATATATAGAAGTACTTGCAAAGGAATACAACGCAATCAAACTTACCCCATTTCTATCAAGTTTACATTTAACTCTAACTATGCTTGTAGCATCTTGGATAGCGGCACACTCGATTCGCATAAAAAACAAAATCGGCACTGGAGCAACTTTGCTATCTGCAACAGGTTTACAAATTGCAATGATGGCGATTATGCACTTCTTTGTGAGCATCCCAGCAGCAATTGCAACATTACTTCGTAGTTGCCCCCGCGCACTCATGACAGCGCCATTAAATGTTGCCGTTGCTCCAAACGTTCCCGCTTCTAAACGGGCAACATTTCTTTCCCTTCAAAGTTTATTTGGTCGTTTGGGCTATTCAGCAACTCTTGCATTCTTTGCAACGAAGGCGGGAGGAACTGATGAATGGCCGGCAATCGCAACAATGCTCGGCTGGGGTATGTGGTGCGGGCTCGCGGGCTTCGCCTTACTTCTAATATCAGTTCGTTGCCTAAGTAAACAATAAACGACCCGCGGGATTTCGACGTGACTCCGATCGTACTTGCTATGGGGACACCCAGCGAGTATTAATAGTTTTTCTACTTGCCGCCGATTGTCAGTTTAGTTTTCTTTGGCTTTGAAGCATTGCTACAACATGAATCCTTAGTCCACCGTGGGAAAAAAGGACGGATAAGAAGACAAAGCGCAAATAGCATAATCAACGTCACAAGCCAAAATTGCCAAGAAGAAACTGACATTAGACCATTCCCGATACAATTAAAAATGTAAGGGATGCTGCTACCCAAGCAAGCACGGTCATGTAACCAAGTTGCAAGAGCGCCCAGTTCCAAGAACCAGTTTCACGTCTAGTTACTGCAATTGTGGGCAAACATTGCATTGCAAGAACGAAGAAAACAAGCAAGCTTGCCGAAGTTGGAATTGTAAATAATGGCGTTCCATCATCACGTTTTGCTCGTTCAATTTTTTCAATCACTCCCTCATTTTCGACATCATCATCTCCTGCTGTTAGCACAGCAAGAGTAGACACAAAAACTTCTCTTGCTGCAAAACTTGTCATAACTCCGACTGTAAGTTTCCAATCGTAACCCAGCGGAGAAAATACTGGCTCAAAGAACTTGCCCAATTTCCCAGCAAAACTGCCAGATAATTGTTCTGAATATTCTATGGAGTTTGCTTCGTTTAGAAGTTGCTCTGAAGCATCCGTACTAATTGCAACTGTTGCCTGTTCTCTTAGTGCAGTTACTCTATCTGATGCGTCAACTTTGGGATACGCCGACAACCACCAAAGGATTATGACTATCGCAAGAATCACTGTACCAGCGTTCTTTAAAAATACCCAAGCGCGGTCAAATGTATTCAACAGAGCGGTTCTTAAAGATGGCAGTTTATATGTTGGCAACTCCAACATCATGGGACGTGATTTCCCTGGGATAACTGTCTTTCGAACAATAAATGCTGTAAAAAACGCTGCCCCTGCTCCAAGTGCGTAACAACCGAAAAATGCTAACCCAGCAAGAAATGGCGAGTCGGCAAAGAGTACGCCAACAAGTAAAACATAGACAGGAAGACGAGCTGCACAACTAAAAAAAGGTGCAACTAGAATTGTTGCTATTCTATCCCTCCGGTCTGGGACAATTCGAGCAGCCATAATTGCGGGTATCGCACAAGCATGAGCGGACAAAAACGGTACAAATGATTGCCCAGGTAATCCGAATTTTCGAAGCAACCTATCCATAACAAATGCTGCTCTTGCCAAGTAGCCAGTATCTTCAAGCAAACTGATTAAGAAAAACAATAGGCAGATCTGTGGCAAGAAAACCACAGTTCCAGCAACACCACCAATTACCCCGTCCACAACCATGTCGTGCAAATCGCCTTCTGGAAGAAGAGCCCCAACAATCGTACCAACATGACCAAATATCATTTCTACAATATCCATTGGAAATGCCGCTAAGGTAAAAATAGTCCAGAATAAACCAGTCATTACTGCTGCAAAGACAATTAATCCCAGAATCGGATGCGTGAATGCTTTATCAACTCGGTCTGTAAATGTACCTGTTGCAAGTTCTCCACCAACGCTAGAAGCGATGACTTCGTTGGCCCATTTATTAACTTCTTTAGGATCTTCAACAGAGGGCAAACTTACATTCGAGCAATGGGATTCATTTAGTGCTTCGTGCAATTCTTTCGAGCCAGCGCCTGTTCTAGGATGAACTGCGATAACTTTGCAACCAAGTTGTTTGCCGAATTTAAGGGTATCAATAGTAAGTCCGGACTTTTGAGCGATATCAACCATCGACAACGCAACAACACAAGGAACACCATGGTGTAAAACCTCATTGACGATAATCAAATTTCTTCTTAAATTCGTTGCATCTGCAACAACGATGACTGCATCAGGTTTATCACAATCCACTCCATCGAGTGACTGCCTGCAAACACTGGAAAGTTCATCCTTTGCATTTAAACTGTAAATACCGGGAAGATCTGTAAATGTTCTTTTTGTGTTGCCCGAAGTACACGTTCCCTTTCGTGCTTCTACTGTGCTTCCGGGAAAGTTTGCTGTTGCACTACGCAAGCCGCAAAGGCGATTAAACAACGTTGTTTTTCCAACGTTCGGATTTCCTAAGAGTAAGATGGAAGAGGCAGCACTTGGTTGCGAATCAGGTGATGTCATCTTGATTTTCGATTAGTTACAAACACCGCAGCGCCGAACCATGATTCGGCTCGTGATTTCTTTTGAAAGCCCAAGGCGAGTCGCTTCAACTTGAATAATGCAGGGTTGACCTTGTTGGCAGAGTTCAAAGGAAGCGTCCTCATGTAAACCCATTGCAGTAAGTGCATCTTGTTCATCTGCATCAAGTTCTGTCATATGTACCACTGCTTTTTCTCGCTCACCAAGTTGGGAGAGCGGAATACATTCGTGTTCGATTGTCGGGCTTACAATGGTCATAATTAGTGGTGCTCGCTGTTAATGATACTCATTCTCAACTGAGTAGTAAAGGATACCATCCCAACTCAACTACGACAAGTAATTAATGGAGTTACTTATCAGATTTAACCTTACAAATAGCTTTGGCTGTAATATCAAGTATTTTTTTCTCACTAATTAGCGCCAAAATGGCGGTTACTGAAGAAGTATCGATATCAAGTAATCTTGCAGCAGCAAGCCGATATGAAGCCAATTGTGGTGCATAATTAGATACTAGATTGTCCACAGTTTTTCCACCCTCAAGTTTGTCTGTTTTCCAATCGATGACTTCTGCGCGAACCACGTTACCGTTTGAATCTTTGTGAACTACAAGACGATCAATTGTTCCTCGTATGTCGGTTGGTTCTTTAATATCAACCTCAACAAATGAAGTCCCCTTTTCAACTCGTAACACAAAATCTTGTTCGCGGTAAACCACTACGTCGCCATCTGGTTTACTCAACAAGTTTTGGAAAGATTCTTCTTGCAAAGAAGAAACACAAGTTTGCGCAGCCAGAATTAATTTGTCATTACCAAGACGCCCACCCTCTTCACTTGGAGCCGATTCAATTAAATCACCCGTTGATGGAACTTTCCCATCAAACCACTCGATATCTTCAAACCATTTGTGAACAACTGTTCCCCAATCAAATGCAGTGTTTGTTCCGCCTTTGAATCGCTCTCCAACCTTTGTCTTTCCTCCACCCTCTAAACTTGACGGCGAAGTAGTTGCTAATCCCCTGCCTACTTTTGTATGGTCACTTGGCGGTGATATAGTGAATTTAGGAATTGATTTTACTGATTCTTCTTCCTTTTTCTTGAATGAATCAACCCACGAACTATCACTACCCTCTGCAATCCACAACTTATCGTTGTCAGGTGGTTGTTTATAGTGTTCTCCAAGTGCTTGCAAAAGCAGTCCGCTTAATTGTTTGTAGTGCCTTGTTGCACTCTCGCTACTTTGAATAATTAAATGCAGAGCATGTTTTGCCCTTGTCATCGCAACGTAGAGTAAACAAAGCGCATCATTCACTTGACCCCTCTGGGATTCGTCTCGCATGGGTTGATACTCAGGAATTATCTCATCAAGATAATCACTTGTATACATTCCAACACGAATTGGATTTGTGCATGGTTCGTTATCGTGCCATTCCATCGTATTGGGGGTTTTCCAGAGAGAAGAATCCAAATCACAAACAATAACCGCATCGAACGAGAGCCCCTTTGATTTGTGAATTGTCATAACTTGAACTTGCGACGATGCTGGATCAAGAACTTGCGTTTCTTCAACCAATCGAACAAAATCCGATGGTCTTAAAGTTTTCTCGGAGGCATATTCCTCCGCGAATTCAACGAGTTGCCAAAGTCGAAGACGTTCCCTGTCGTCAACGTGTTCAGTAAGTTGCTCTGCATATTCGTTAATGAGTTTTGCGTAGCCACCCTTTAGTAATTGTTTACGAATAAGCCCACCATCAAATTCTTTGATGTAATCACCAAGAGGAGATTGCTTAACGTGAAATTCGTGTACAGAATTGCCGCTATCATCTGCTAGCAGAAGAGCCGAAAGGATTACAGTAACTGCAGGAGAATCCGTTAATGGATTACCCCCAAATTCAGATGCTGGAACTGGTGAATCGTTTGTTCTAAGCGCTTGCACTATTCTCTGAATCTGTTGTTTTTTATTTCCACGAACCAATATACCAATAGAGGCTGCAGGAGCATCGGTATGTATTTGTGAGACCACTTCGACAACTTTCTCAATACAAAGTTGCAAACTTGGTTTAGAAGAATCTTCTCCAGCCGTTTGCACCACGGCATACCCTTTTTTCTTTTTTGTTGGAGGCGCTGACTCGTGTCTCTTAAAATCGTTCAGCCAAATTTCAGCAGCGTTTGGTGAGTGGTCTTTCAATAACGGGGTATTAGCTACATTTCCAAAAATAGTATTCACAGCATCCAAGATTGGAGGCGTACAGCGCCAACTTACTTCAAGCCGCCTAGTACTTGCGTTTTGCAATTCATTTTCCAAACCACGAAGGAGCGCTGGCTCTCCACCCCTAAAACCATATAAACTTTGTTTCACATCACCAACAAAAAACAGTGAGCGATCTTCATTTTGGAAATCTTGATTTATTTCTTGAACGATTGGTTGAAGCACCCCCCACTGGGTCAAAGAAGTGTCTTGAAATTCATCAACAAGTAAATGATTTATTGCTCCATCCATTCTGAACTGCAATTCAAGCAATCTTTCATTGTCAAGACAATCCACTGCTCCACTTTCACCAAGTTGGTAAGTCACATCATCAAATGAGTACAACCCTCTTTCGTGTTTAACTTCCATCCAGCATGATTGCAACTCACGCATTAGTTTGAATGTGTTTACATTCTTATCAATCAAACGGTTAGCCATGACTTTTAGACCGTGGTCAATGAGCGGTGCATATCTGTCTTCTATTCGTGGATCTAACTCCGCCCTAGAATAGGTTGTCGAACCCTCAATAATTTTTGGAGCAATTCCTGCTGTCAAAAATGCTTTCCAATCACCTTTGCGCATTGATAGAACTGCTTTATAGAGCGCTGTTATTTGAGATTTCTTTTCTAAATCCAAACTTTCAGCATCGTCAATGTACTTGTCCACTTCAGATTGATTAAGAACAGTATGTTTAGTACCCCAATTCCATACACCTTCATTTACACACCGTACCTTATAAAATGCTTCGGCGCTTATATCATTAAGTGTTTTGGAAATAGGCACTTTAGCGCCCGATTTACTAAGTCGAAGTTTTGTTGACATTTCACTAGTTTTACTTTTATCTTTTGTTAACCGAGAAACAGCATCAGAAAAAACTTCGTCTTCATGCACCTCATCTAATATGGACCAGCCATGAGTAAACTCTAACAAATCAGAAAAAGCCAAAGCAGTTTTTACGAAAAAACTATCAATTGTGCCAATGTTAAGTCGGTGCAACGTGGCAATGAGTTTTTCAAGCAATAAAACGCAATCCTCAAGACATGTAATTTCAGGAACTTCTCTTTGTAGTTCATCAAGTTTATCTTGCTCAAGAATTGCTTCAGCGAGCATCTCAACAATACGGTCGCGGATTTCACCAGCCGCCTTGCGGCTAAATGTTGTTGCGAGGATGGATTCAGGGTCAACGCCAAGTTGCATCAATCGAATAAAACGATACGCAAGCATTTGTGTTTTTCCAGAGCCCGCAAGCGCTTGAATAATTTGTACTGGTTCAAACTTATGCACTGTAAGCATCCCCTAACTCCACGGTAACACTGTTGTCTTGGCAAATCCATGAGTAGTCCACGCTAAATCTAGGCGCTGGGTCAGTAGGTTTGTCAGAATAATTGTTATCTAAAATAGATATGATTGTTGAATCAATAGTATCTTGAAGAATTGCTTGCAATTCTACCTTAGGTTTTAATAAGTCAATACCACCAGTTGACTCTTGATCACCAATTATGAAGTAGCCAAGTTCAACGTTTTTTGATTCTAAATTACAACCTTCCAGTTCATTAATCTTTGTAAGCAATTCTCCGTAGAGTGGGAGTTGTAAATCAACCCAACTATCTTTTGTCAAATGCGCCTTGTTTGCTGTTGTGGAGCCGGTTTTATAATCAAGTACTCTTATTCGACCATCTATGTTCTTCTCCACTCTATCAATCATGCCGCGAATGGTGAACTTCCTTCCTTCCACTTCAAGTTCTTTTTTAAGAAACTTTTCAGCACAAACAATCGTCCATCCATCTTCTACACTTTTTGCTTGATGTTTGGCGAATTCCCTTAAACGGTACCTCGCAAGTTCCAATTGGATTTCTATCTTGTTACTTACGTTTGGTCCAAGTTGTTCGTTTGCAACATAATCAAGTAAAGCAAAAACTTTCTTCTCAATTACTTTTACATCTGAGACCGTTCGCATCGCATCTTCTTTTCCAAAACGTTCAAGTACGCTGTGCACAAATGATCCAAACAATTTAGCATCAAGTTCAGTATTGCCATCTTCGGTTGCTTTGAGTTTCAAAACATGTTTTAACCAAAATCTATACGTACAAGCAATGTAATCCTTAAAACCAGTAACACTGAGTTGTGTTAGTGGCTCAAATGTTGTCTCTGATGGTTTTGGAATTTTGATTCCAGTACCTTCAACGGATGGAACGTATTGTGGTGGGACTTCTGGTTTCTCGTTATCAAAAGAGACAACGAGTTTTTTAGAGCGTGTAGCAAGCGCACTTGGATTAGTACATCTCATCAGCAACGGACTAGGAATAAGTGGATCCGCGTCGGTATTTTTCCTGCCAACTATCCAAGTCAGGTTTCCGTTGTCTGCCCTTGATTGCAGCATTGCAACAACCGCATGTGCGTCACGAGCCATCCTTCTTTCCATGGTCTCAAGCCCCAAAGCATCAAGCAATCTGTCGGGGAAATAAGCATCGCTCGGATTATTACTTCCTGCAAGATCCGAACTCATGCCAACAACAATCAAATGTTCGGTATCTACCACCATGCCTTCAAGCCAACCAACTGTCTCTATGGCAAGTGGATCAGGCAACTCAGGAATTGTGTCTTTTTCGAGTTCGCTGAACATAAAGCGAATGACTTCTGATAACCGGACGCCACCAAGATTGTTACAAATGTCTTCTGAGATAGCGTCGAATGAATCAAGAACACCAAACATTTTTTGCAAAGACTTTAACCGAGTGCTTGTTCGGTCAAGTTCTTCTTGACCGTAGATGTGTAATAAAAGTTCGCGAATAGCAGAGGCACAATCATGGAATGAGGAGGGTTTCTTATCCAACTCGATATATGGTTTGAAGAATGCAAACATCTCTTCATGTAGTTTTGGTAGAAGTGTAAAATCACTCCTAGTCTTCTTTGGCAAAAACCATTCGAGTTCATTTAGCCAGCAGGGTATTACGTTTGCGGAATAATCTCCTAACTGTTTCAGGGTTTCTTCAGTCACTGTTGCAATCCTTGAAATCTCAGGATGCCGTATCAGTGCGGCGTACGAATAATAAGACAGCGACGAAACAAAATCAGCAACACCAGAAAGTAACATTGCTTCTGGTGTTTGCAATGTTGGCTTACCGCCTGAATACCTGCAATGAACCTTATGTCCAACCAGATGTCGTTGCAGCGTTGGAATCATTTTTTCATCGGTTGCAACAATCGTGATACATTCAGCACTTGTTGAATTATCAAGCAACGACAGAGCGCGGACAACTTCAGCGGATTGAGAACTTGGCGACCCAGCTACAACAATCGTTTCATCTTTAATATCAATGTCTTTGTCCATCCAATACGATGAAATTAAACGACCGTACGGTCCAAAACCATCGCTTTCTAGTTCTGGTGCTCGAACGAATGTATGAACCGCAATCCCTTCACTTTGCAACCGTTCTAACAGCAAGGTCGCTCCACTTGAAAGATCAGAACAACCAAAAATAACCACCCGCTTAAGGTCATCGATGTTCAACTCCGAATTAGGTTGTAGCATACTTTGTTGAATCAACTCAAATACTTCCATGCCATCCTTAGAGAGTGCCTGCTGTACATGTTTCTGAATTTCGAACAACAATGCAAATCGTTCAATTGAATCTGGCGTAAGTTTATGCTGAGCGCTATCTGGCCATGTTTGCGTTTCAATCGAAAGTCCACCACTTGAAGCAATCCGAATTGTTTGCCAAATTTTCTTTGCGGCTTGTAGCCAAGAAACAAAATCATCGTCGTTCATTGGTCTTGCGCCGACAATAATTTTAAGTTTCTCTGGTGGTATCAACTTCAAAACGGAGACGGTTGTAAGTAACACACATTGAGAATCTGCGAGGCGAATGTTCGTTGGAACTAAGTTTCTAACAAATTCGGACGTCGTCACAATCGAAGGGAGTTCTACTGCTCGCCCATCTTTAGTCGCTTCATTTACTAAAAATGTTTGCAAACGACGAGCGACTGCTTTGCCAGAAACAAGCACTGCAAGGTCGTCAACTGACCCAAGTTCACCTCCTAAATAGTGTTCTTGCAAATACTTGGCAGCAGTTGATAAAAATGGCTTGTCCCAGCCCAGAAAGTGTTTTTGAACCTCGGTCATAGAGTGAGAAGAATACCACA